>Ga0209321_10001569_pt1 | contig 15599 bp, 12 predicted proteins | sample Rifsed16ft4_FD_184012 | JGI IMG/M metagenome (GOLD analysis project Ga0209321, IMG submission 184012) | Soil microbial communities from Rifle, Colorado, USA - sediment 16ft 4 - CSP-I_5_4 (version 2) | ecosystem: Environmental > Terrestrial > Deep subsurface > Rock core/Sediment | place: Rifle... | reverse complement strand
AGTTTCTTGCGGGCCGAGAGCGGGCGCGGGTCCAGCCCGAGCGAGGCGAAATTCAGAGCCAGATCTTCGACGGTTTCCTCGAACGAGAGGAACACACCCGGTTCGCCGAACCGGCGCGCCCCGTTTATCAAGAACTCCATCGAGAGAATGGTCTTGCCGCACCCGGGGCCGCCGCAGATGAGCGTCGGCCGGCCCCGCGGCAACCCGCCCCCGGTGATCTCGTCTAGCCCCTGGATTCCCGTCGGGGCCTTGGGTACGGAGCTGGGCAACCTCGGCCGTGGTGGCATGGGGGTAACATAGTACGGCGTGAAACGCCCGCAAGCTTTCTCACAGCCCCAGTAGCGGTGAGTCTGACCCACTACCGCCCACGCCGGCCGCCTTGGCGTGCCGCAGCACGGTGACTACTTTGTAAGGTTCCGATGGCCGACATCTCTTTGGCCCGCAGCAAGATGCTCCTCCTCTCGGGGACCGCCAACCGGCCCCTGGCGGAGGAGATCGCCGCCCACCTCGGCCAGCCGTTGTGCCAGGTGACCATCCGGCGTTTCGCGGACGGGGAGATTTTCGTCAGGATCGATGAAAACGTGCGGGGGCAGGATGTCTACATCATCCAGTCCACCAATCCGCCGGGCGACAACATCATCGAGCTGTTGATCCTGATCGACGCGGCCCGGAGGGCCAGTGCCGCACGCATCAGCGTGGTGGTGCCCTATTTCGGGTACGCGCGGCAGGACCGGAAAGATCAGCCACGGGTCGCCATCAGCGCCAAGCTGATGGCCAACGTGATTACGACGTCGGGCGCGGACCGGGTGCTGGCCATGGATTTCCACCAGCACCAGTTGCAGGGGTTCTTCGACATCCCGGTGGACCATCTGTACGCGGCGCCCGTCTTCACCCAGCACTACCGCCAGAAGAGCCTGCACGATCTGGTGGTGGTGGCCCCGGATGCGGGCGGCGCCAAGATGGCCCGCGGGTTCGCCAAACGGCTCAACGCGTCCTTGGCCATCGTGGACAAGCGGCGACCGTCGGCCAACGTGGCGGAGGTGCTGAACGTGGTGGGCGAGGTGGAGGATCGGGATTGCCTGATCGTGGACGACATGATCGACACGGCGGGGACCATGTGCGAGGCCGCGCGGGCGCTCCACCGGCTGGGCGCCCGGGAGGTGTACGGGTGCGCGTCGCACGCGCTGTTGTCGGGACCGGCGGTGGATCGCCTCACCACCTCACCGATCACCGAGTTGGCGGTGACCAACACCATCCGGGTGCCGGACGAGCGACGCTACGAGCGGCTGAAGGTGCTGTCGATCGCGCCTCTGCTGGCGCAGGCGATCCGGAACACCCATTCCGACCAGTCGGTGAGTTCGTTGTTTGACTGAGGGCATGGACGGCAACGCAGCACGGCACGACGGCACGAACGGCATCAACGGATAACGGACCACGGATAACGGATAACGTCTTATGGCACACGAAGTGACACTGACGGCAGAACGACGCAGCGCCAAGGGCAAAGGCGCCGCGCGCAAGCTCCGCGCCGCGGGGCGGGTGCCCGCGGTGATCTACGGTCACGGCCGCGAGCCGGAAGCGCTGTCTCTCTCGCAGACCGAGCTGGAGCAGGCCCTGATCGGGATCGCCGCGGCGAGCACGCTCATTGATCTCACGGTGGACGGCAAGCCGGTCAAGACCTTGATCCGGGAGATTCAGCGCACGGACGTGCGCCGCGACATCATGCACGTGGATTTCTATGAGATTCACGCGGACGAGAAGATCACCCTCAAGGTCCCGGTGCACCTGGTCGGCACGCCGGACGGCGTGCGCCACGCGGGCGGGGTATTGGACCAGGTCCTCCGCGAGATCGAGATCGAGGTGCTGCCGGCGCACATCCCCGAGCGGGTGGAGCTGGACGTCGCCGCGCTCACCATCGGCAAGTCGCTCCACGTGCGGGACCTCCAGCTGCCGCACGCGACCATCCTGACCCACGTCGACGACACGGTGTGCACGGTGGTGCCGCCGCGCATCGAGGAGGTCGTGGCCCCGGCGGCCGAAGCGGTGGCCGAGCCGGCGGAGCCCGAGCTGATCCGCAAGCCGCGGGCCGAGGAAGAGGCCGAAGCCGAGGGGTCGGAAGAAGCCAAGGAGTAAGCCCTGCGCGTCATCGTCGGCCTCGGGAACCCCGGACCCGATTACGCTGACACGCGGCACAACGCGGGATTCTGGTTGGCGGACGCCCTGGCGGACCGGTGGCGGCTGTCGCGGTTCCGCCGCGCTCCCCGCGCCCTGGCGGCCCACGGGCAGGTGGGCGACGCCCCGGTCACGGTGCTCAAGCCGCAGACCTACATGAACCTCAGCGGCTTAGGGCTAGAGCCGCTCTTGGCCCGGCCCGATTTCGACCCCGCCCACCACCTGCTGGTTCTCGTGGATGACGCCGCGTTGCCCCTGGGAACGTTCCGCCTCCGGGCGAGGGGGTCGTCGGGCGGGCATCACGGGTTGGAAAGCGTGGAGCAGGCGCTGGGCTCGCGCGTCTACGCCCGGTTACGCATCGGCATCGGGCCCGTGCCGGACGACGTGGTTGATTTGGCCGACTTCGTGCTGGCGCCCTTTGCTCCACCGGAGGCGGCTACGCTGCGTGAGCTGGTGCCGCAGATGGGTGACGCCGTGGAGTGCTGGGTCGCCGAGGGCATCCAGCGGGCCATGAACCGGTTCAACCAGAAGAAACTCGACTAACGCCCGTGCTCCGCCTCGGCATCGTCGGTCTCCCCAACGTCGGGAAGTCCACCCTCTTCAACGCGCTCACGGCGGCCAAGGCGCCCGCCGACAATTACCCCTTCTGTACGGTCGAGCCCAACGTCGGCGCGGTGGCGCTGCCGGACCCGCGCCTCGACCAGCTGGCGGCCGTGGTTCGGCCCAAGCGCGTGGTGCCCGCCCTGGTGGAGTTCGTGGACATCGCGGGATTGGTCAAGGGAGCCAGCCAGGGCGAGGGGCTGGGCAACCAATTCCTTTCGCACATCCGGGAAGTGGATGCGGTGGTCCACGTGGTGCGGTGCTTCGAGGACCCGGACGTGACCCACGTCATGGGGGCCGTGGATCCGGAGCGGGACCACGACATCGTCACCATGGAGCTGGCGCTGGCGGACCTGGCGGTGGTCGAGCGCCGGCTGGAGAAAGCGCGGAAGACCGCGCGTGCCGGCGACGAGCAGGCGGCGCACGAGGTGGTGCTGCTCGAGCGGGTAACCCACGAGCTGGAGTCGGGGCGCGGGGCGCGGGAGGCCGGTGAGGACGAGGCCAGCGTTGCCGCGTTGCGGCGCCTGGGATTGCTGACGGCCAAGCCCATTCTCTACGCCGCCAACGTGATGGAGAGCGACCTGGCCCGCGGCGGCTCACCGGCCGTCGAGCGGCTCGCGGCGGCCGTGAAGCGCCATCACGAGGAAGCCGACATCGTGATGTTCTCCGCCAGGTTCGAAGCCGAGCTGGCCGAGCTGCCGCCCGCCGAGCGGGCCGAGTTCCTGGCCGCCGCCGGGATCGGCGAGTCGGGCCTGGAGCGCCTGATCCGGGCGGGCTACCGGCTGCTCGGGCTGGAGACCTTCTTCACCGTGGGAGAGAACGAGGTCCGGGCCTGGACTTTCCGTTGCGGCGGCACCGCGTTCGACGCGGCGGGCCAGATTCATTCGGACTTCCAGCGCGGCTTTATCCGCTGCGAGACCATCCCCTGGGAGCCATTCGTTCAGGCCGGCTCGTACAAGGTGGCCCGGGAGCGGGGCCTGGTGCGGAGCGAGGGGCGGGACTACCAGGTGCGGGACGGGGAGGTCTTGTTGTTCCGGTTTAACGTCTGAACGGCGGGAAGAGACGGCGTAAGGGGCGAGGGGTAAGGGGTACCCCTCACCCCTTACCCCTCACGCCGTTCGGACTCCCGCTACCGAATGCCAGCTTGCCCCCGTATCTTCCCCCCTCACAAGCCACCTGCTCCGGCCAGCACCGGCTCGGGGCCGCACAAGACCAAAGGACGGTGCCATGACCAATCGGTACGAAGTCGTGTACATCTTTGACAGCGCGCTGGAAGAGGCCCAGGTGAACGAGCACCTGGAGCGGTTCCACGCCTTGCTCAAGACCCCGGAAACCCCGGAGCCCATCCGCCAGGTAAACCACTGGGGGAAGCGGACCCTGGCGTACCCCATCAAGCACCGCGAGGTGGGCTATTACGTGGTGGTCCAGTTCGAGACCCCTGGCAAGCAGCTCGCCGAGTTCCAGCGGCTGATTAAGCTGGACGAGAGCGTGATCCGCCACCTGGTGGTGATTGACGAAGGGGCCACCCCGGCAGTGGCGCGACCGGTGCCGGAGGAAGAGCCCGACGAAGAGGTCGTGGTGCCGGAGGAGGTCGAGGAATGAGGCGCCACCGGAAGTCCTGCCCTATCTGCGAGCTCAGCGTGCGCGTGGTGGACTACAAGGACGAGCGTACGCTGGCGCGATTCACGACGGAACGGGGCAAGATCCTGCCCAGCCGGCTGTCCGGCGCCTGCGCCCGGCACCAGCGACAGCTGAGCATCGCGATCAAGCGGGCCCGCCAACTCGCGCTGCTGCCGTTCATTCGGGGCTACGGGAGGTAGCCTTCGTGCCGTCCGAGCGGTCGCGGGAACGCGGGCTCGGGAGGGTAGCATTCGCCACCTTGGTGTTCGCCGCCTTCGCGCCCGTGGGCCTGTGCCTGGTGCCGCTCGGGGCGCTGTTGCTCGCTTCCCGTCCCCGCCATCGGTCCGAGGTCCTCGCCGCGGCCGCCGTGGCGGCCCTGGCCCTGGTGTGGCTGGCGCAGCCCGGCGAGCCGCCCGATCAGCTGGCGCGGGCGGTCGCCGTGATCGGCGGCGCGACCTTCGTCCTCGCCACGTTCTATTCCCGGAGCACGGTCACCCATCGGGCGCTGCTGGCGGTCACCACGACGGCGACCGCGATGGTGGTCCTGTTCTCCCTGCTGGGGTGGTCCTGGAACCACGTGCGTTGGTGGGTGGAGCACCGCACCGGATTCGCGGTTCGGTTGGCGCTGGGGCAGGTCGCCGCCACCCGGACCCCCGGCGCCGGCGGGCCGCTGCCGGAGCTGGAGCGCTGGTTCGAAAGCGGCGTGCGGTTCCTGGCGGACCAATACGCCGCCGTGCTCGCCATCCAGCTGCTGGCGGGACTGGGCCTCGCGGCCGCCCTCTATTACCGGGTGTGCCGATCGCCGGCGGGCATCCCGCCCGGCCCGTTTCGCGAGTTCCGGTTTTCCGAGCATCTGGGATGGGTGGGCGCCGTGGCCTTGCTGGTCATGCTGGTCCCGCGCCTGGCGGCGGCCAAGATGGCGGCCATCAACCTGTTGCTGGTCTCCGGATTGTTGTACGCGGTCCGCGGCGCGGCCGTGACGGCCTTCGGGATCGCGTTGCTGGGCGGCGCGGGCTGCGGCACGGCGGCGCTGGCCGGGCTGCTGGCTATGTTTATCTTGCCGGCGGCGGTGGCGGGCGCCATCGTGCTGGGAGTGATTGACGCCGGCATGGACCTGCGGCGGCGCTGGGCGACGCCACGGGCCTAGCTAGGTCCGTTGTCCGTTATCCGTTCTCCGCTATCCGTGTCGCTCGTCCCCGATCCGCATACGGAAAACGGACAACGGAAAACGGAAAACGGATAACGCATCAATTAGACATCGGGAGCGCTCCATGGAAGTGATCTTGCGAGACGACGTCACCCACCTCGGGAAAGCCGGGGACGTCGTGACGGTCAAGAACGGGTACGCGCGGAACTACCTGATTCCGCACGGGCTGGCGTACCAGGCCACGGCCGGCAACAAGCGCCGGATCGAGGTCGAGAGCCAACGCCGCGACGCGCAGGTGGCCTCCCAGCGGGCCGAGGCCTCGGAGCTGGCCGAGCGGCTCGCGTCGGCCTCCCTCACCTTCACCGTCCGGACGGGGGAGGGAGACAAGCTCTTCGGCTCCATCACGGCCGCGGACATCGCCGAGAAGCTGAAGGAGCAGGGCTTCGCGGTGGACAAGCGCCGCGTCGAGCTGGAGGAGCCGATCAAGATGGTGGGCATCTACAAAGTGCCGGTCCGGCTCGAGGCCGGCGTGGTCGGAGAGGTCCGCGTCTGGGTGGTCAAGGAGTAGGGCTGGACCCCGCGGCGCTCACGCATCTCGACGGTCCCCGGCTACGGTCCTCGCTGTTCGCGGCGGCGGGCTGGGTGGACGCGGCGCGCGACGAGCTCAACCGCATCAACGTCTTTCCGGTCCCCGACGGCGACACCGGAACCAACTTCTCACTCACGCTCCACGCGGTGGCGAGCGCCGTGCGCCGCCTCCGCGGGGCCCCCCTCCCCGCCGTCGCCCGCGCCATGGTGGACGGATGTATCGTCGGCGCGCGCGGCAACTCGGGCATGCTGTTGTCGCAGTTCCTGGTGGGCTTCCGCGACGCCCTGGGTGATCGCGAGATGGCGGGCCCCGCCGACCTCGCGCGCGCCATGCGCGCCGGCTCGGACCAGCTGGCCGCGTCGCTGGACGAGCCGGTGGAAGGGACCATTCTCACCGTGGCGCGCGCCGCCGCGGAGGAAGCCGAGCGGGCAACCGGCCTCACCGAGCGGATCGACGAGTTCATGCGGCAGGTGCTGGCCGGCGCCCGCGCCGCGCTGGCGCGCACGCCCGAGCTGCTCGCCGTGCTGCGAGAGGCCGGCGTGGTGGACGCCGGCGCCAAGGCCTTCGTACAGGCCCTCGAGGGCATCATGCGATTGATCGAGGGTCACCCGCTCCATTTCGCGCGCCAGCGTGCGCCGTCCGAGACGCCTTCGGCGGCGGCGCTGGCCCAGGTCGCACACGAGCGCGACTATCGGTTCTGCACCGAGGTGCTGGTGCGCGGGCGCGCGCTCCCGCCGGCCACGGCCGTGCGGGCCGGACTCCGCAGCTTGGGCGGATCCATCGTGGTGCTCGCCGACGGCGATCTGCTGAGGGTGCACGTCCACACGGACCAGCCGGAAGAAGTCTTCGCGCTGGCCCAGGGCTGGGGCGTGATCGCGGCGCGGAAGGCGGAAGACGTGCAAGAGCAACACCGGCGGCTGGCCCGAGCTCACCGGCCCGTGGCGGTGGTGGTGGACTCTTCGTGCGACCTGCCGGACGACCTGGCCGACCGCCTGGGCATCATCATCGTGCCGGTGCAGGTGATCGAGAACGACAAGGTGTACCTGGACCGCGTGGATATCACCAGCCCGGAACTGTACCGCCGCATGCGCCACGAGCGAACCCGGTTCACCACGTCTCAGCCGGCGCCGGGCGCGTTTCACCAGGCCTTTCTCGACGGCCTGGCGCAGGCGGAGGACGTCTTGGCGCTGATCCTGTCCGGGGCCCTCTCGGGCACCTACGCCTCGGCGGCCGCCGTGGCCCGGACCCCGGAGTTCGCCGGGGTCACGGTGTTCGACTCGCACACCGCCAGCCTGGGCCTGGGGCTCCTGGCGCTGCGGGCCACGGAGCTGGCAGCAGACGGCATGCGCGCTCCCGCGATCGCCGAGGAGCTGCGGCGCATCCGGGAGCGCTCGAGCCTGTTGTTTACGCTCGATACGTTCGAGCACCTGCTGCGCTCCGGGCGGATCGGCCGGGCCCGCGCCTGGGTGGGCGAGTGGTTGGACCTCAAGCCCATCCTGGAACTCAATCAGGAGGGCGTCGTGGCGCCGTTGGACCGGGTGCGCGGCCGGGAGCGGCTGATCCCACGGGTGCTGGAACACCTGGAGCGCCGCCTGACGCCGATGCCGAAGCGGGTGCGCTTCGGCATCGTCCACGCCGACGCGGCCGACACCGCCCGCGAGCTGGAGATGGAAATCCGGCGACGCTACACCCCGGTGGACTGCCTGGTACAGCCGGTCACCGCCGCCTTGGGCGCCCACATCGGGCCCGGGGCGTGGGGGGTCTGCTACCAGGTGGAGTGAAAGACGGGAACAGAAAGGCGTGATGGGTAAGGGGTGAGGGTGGTGGCCCCCTTACCCCTCACCCCTCACGCAGTTCAGCCCCCCGCATCCCCGTGGCGCTTGGGCCCGGCCGGAGTTATCAATTCAGGAAGGACGACGGTCCCCGATTGGGGGCCTGAAGGGAGCCAAGAGATCCAGACCGTCATCCGCACCCTCAGCGAGCACAAAGCGTACGACCTCGTCGTACTCGACCTCCGTCAGCTGAGCGACGCGACCGACTATTTCGTCATCGCTTCGGGATCCAGTGACACCCACGTGCGAGCGCTGGCGGACCATGTGCTCGCGGCGTGCGACCAGGAGGGGCGGCGGCCGCATCACGTCGAGGGACTGGCCGGCGGTCGCTGGGTGCTGATCGACTTCGTGGATTTCGTGGTGCACGTCTTCCACCCATCGCTGCGCGAGTTCTACCAGCTCGAGCGGCTCTGGGCGGACGCGCCGGCGCACTCGACCGGTGCGTACCCATCCTAGCGGGAGCGGGGAGCGGGTCATGCGGCGGACCATCGTGGGGAGCATCGTATGGCTGGGCCTGGTCGGCCTGGGGACCGGCCGGGCGGCGTCCGCCCAGTACTTCGGCCAGAACAAGGTCCAGTACCGCCAGCTGAACTTCGCGGTCGCGCAGACCGAGCACTTCGACGTCTACTACCACGCCGCCGAGCGCGAGGCCGCGCTGGACGCGGCCCGCATGGCCGAACGGGCCTACGCGCGGCTCGCGCGGGTGCTGAACCATCAGTATCGCGAGCGACAGCCGCTCATCCTCTACGCGTCGCACACCGAGTTCCAGCAGAACAACGTCACCGACATCGGCGAGGGAACCGGCGGGGTCACCGAGCCGTTCCGCCACCGCATCCTGCTGCCCTTCACCGGCGCCTACGCCGACTTCGAGCACGTCCTGCAACACGAGATCGTGCACCAGTTCCAGTTCGACGTGTTCGCCCGCGGCCGCATCGGCGGCGGCATCCAGCGGCTCATCCAGGTCAATCCACCGCTCTGGTTCATGGAAGGCATGGCGGAGTACCTGTCGCTCGGCCCCACCACGCCGCAGACGGCCATGTGGCTGCGCGACGCCGCGCTCGAGGGACAGCTCCCCACCATCGAGGAGCTTACCTGGAACCCCTACATCTTCCCCTACCGCTTCGGGCACGCCATCTGGTCGTTCATCGGCGAGCGCTGGGGCGACGCCGTGGTGGGCGAGGTGCTCCACGCCGTGGCGAGCGCCGGGATCGAGGACGGCTTCCGGCGCGCTCTGGGGATGTCGCTGGACGATTTGTCCGACGAATGGCGCGAAACGGTGCAGCGCACCTACCTGCCCGAAATCGCCGAGTTACAGTCCGCCCGGCGCTTCTCCCAGTCGCTGCTGACCCAGCGGCGCTCCAGAGGCACGCTGCACCTCTCCCCCGCCCTGTCTCCGGACGGCAAGAACGTCGCCTATCTGTCCGAGGGCAACTCGTTCTTCGTGGACCTTTACCTCGCGGACGGGGAGACCGGGAAGGTCAAGCGCCGCTTGATCAAGAGCGCCTTCAGCTCCGATTTCGAGAGCCTGCGATTCATCTACTCGACCGGCTCCTGGGCGCCTGACGGCCGCTACTTCGCGATCGCCGCCAAGCACGGCGGCCAGGACGACCTGGTGATCTTCGACGTGGCACGAAAGCGGGTGCACCGGCGCATCCAGCTGCCGCTCCACGGCATCACCAATCCATCGTGGTCGCCCGACGGCACCCAGCTGGTGTTCACCGGCTACGACGGCGGACTCTCCGATCTGTTCGTGATTGGGGCGGACGGCGGCGGATTCACCCGCCTGACCCAGGACCGGTACGCCGAGCTGCATCCGGTGTGGTCCCCCGACGGCAAGACCATCGCCTTCGCCACCGATCGCGGAGGCCAGACCGACCTGGAGACCTTGTTCTTCGGTCCGCTGCGCATCGCGCTGTACCACTTCGGCGACCGGCACATCGAGCTGCTGGATCACATGGCCGGGCAAAACATCAACCCCCAGTGGGCGCCGGACGGCCTGTCGATCGCCTTCGTCTCCGACCGCAGCGGCATCTCCAACGTGTTCCTGTACGACCTCACGGATCGGGAGGTCTACCAGCTCACCAGCGCGTTCACCGGCATCTCCGGCATCACGCCCATCTCGCCCGTCATTTCCTGGGCCGGCCAGGCGGACCGCCTCGCGATCACGTATTACGAGAAGGGCGATTACAACGTCTACGTGATCGACAATCCGCGATCGCTGAAACAGCTCCCGTACCGGCCGGCCACGCCGGTGATTGCCCAGGCCGCCGACCCCGCGCCCCGCGACACGGTGGCCGCCCCGCCCCCGGACCAGGTCCCCCAGGCGGCGCCGCTGGTGACGGCGTCGGTCTACCGGATACAGGGCGGCTTCCGCGCGTCGGCGGCCGATCCCGGCAGCGGCCACGCCGCCGGCCCGGAGCCGGTGTCCGTCAGGGCGCTCCTCGACAGCGCCACCCTGGCATTGCCGGACACCTCTGCCTTCACGCTCAAGCGCTACTCGGCCAAGCTCGCCCCCGACTACGTGGTGCAGCCGTCGGTGGGCTACCAGCGCGATAATTTCGGCAACGGGTTCTTCGGCGGCACCGCCATCTCGCTGTCCGACATGCTGGGCAACCACCGGCTCATCCTGGCGGGCGAGGTCAACGGGCGGATCGAGGAAGCCCAGATCCTCACGGTCTATGCCAACCTCAACCACCGGGTGAACTGGGCCGCGGGGTATCAGCAGCAGCCGATCTTCTTCTACTCGGGAACGTCCCTGGGCACCGACTCGCTGGGCCGCGGCCAACTCACCACCCAGCTCGACCGGTACGTCGTCCGCACCGCATTCGCCGAGGCATCGCGACCCTTCAGCCGCTTCCAGCGCCTGGAGCTGGGGCTCCGCGCCAGCCGCATCTCGCGCGCCCGACTCGCGTTCTCGCAGTACTTCGATCCTTCGTCCGGTTTCCTGCTCGATGAACGGCTCGATACCGACGGCCTGGGCGCGGTCAATTACCTGCAGCCCAGCCTCGCGTTGGTGAACGACAACTCGATCTCGCTGTACGTGGGTCCGTTCATCGGCCGGCGCAGCCGGTTCGAGTACGCGCCGGCGTTCGGCGGGTGGCGCTTCCACCAACTCCTGGCGGATTACCGCCGCTACGACCAGCTGGTCGGTCCCATCGTGTTCGCCAGCCGCCTCATGTTCTTTGGCCGCCTGGGACGCGACGATAGCCAGTTCCCCATCTTCCTGGGGAGCCCGGACCTGATCCGCGGGTACACGGCCGGCTCGTTCCGGCGGAACGAATGCCTCATCGACCTGGGCGGGTCGGTGACCGGGTGCTCGGTGCTGGACCAGATGATCGGGTCTCGGATCGCCCTGGCCAACTTCGAGCTGCGCTTCCCGCTGATCAGCAATCTCACGCTCGGCATCCTGCCCGTGCGCCTGCCCCCCATCGAAGGCGCCCTGTTCTTCGATGCCGGGCTCGCGTGGGATCGCCGGCACGGCACCGGCGACGGTACGCTGGTGTGGAGCCGCACACGGGGTGAGAACGCCGACGTGGTGCGCCAGCCGCTCAAGAGCTGGGGCGCCTCCATCCGCGGCAACATCCTGGGCTTCCTCATCCTCCGCGCCGACTACGCCAAGCCGCTCGACCGGCCGGGGAAGTCGGCTTACTGGACACTCAGTATCGGACCGACGTTCTAGAGACACACGGTTATCGGTTCTCGGTTTTCGGTGGTCGCATGTGCCGACAACCGAAAACCGACAACTGACAACCTCGTTTCGCCCTATTGTCCGGCCCGTTCGCGGTGCCTATCTTTAAGCTCCGTGGTGACTTACGCCAAGTTAGCCCTCCCGTTTCTGCCGCTGCTCGTAGGCCTTCAGGGCTGTAGCCCCGGCACCTCCAACCCCATCAAGACCGCGATGGCCGAGCACCGCGTGTCGGCCGAAGCGCTCAAGGCCGTGGTGTTTCGGTTCGCCGGCGAGCGTGGCGCGGACGCCCGCCTGTACGTCCTGCCTTGGCTCGACGAGGCCGCCTGGCGCTTCCGCACACCCGGACTCGCGGTCGAGCGGATGGTGGGGTTCTCGCGGGACCAGGATGAGATCTACCTGCTCACGGCGCGCGGCGAGCTCACCACCCTGGACCTTACGACCGGTCGGGCGCGGGTCATTGACACGACCGTGGTGGCCGCGGCCATGGGCCCCACCGGCGTGTTGCATCTGGTCCGGGGCGACGGCTCGGTGGGCGCCCTCAGCTACCGCACCGTGACGCCCTGGCCCGGCAAGCTGGACCCGTTGCCGGAGGCCGTGTGGGGCGGCGGGTCCGAACGGTTGGTGGCGCTGGTGCGGACGCCGCGCGAGCGCCGGCTGGTGGCGCTGTCGGACGGCAAGCCCCCGGTCACGCAGCGCATCCCCAATGGTCCCATCGCGGTGTCGAACTGGGGCGACCTGGCCGTGGTCGCCGTGGACTCCGGGCTGGTGGTGCTCGACCCCGCGGACTCGACCCGGCGACGGTTCCGCCCGCTCGCTGATGCGCCAGACGCCGTCGGGCTTTCTCCATCCCAGCACCGCATCTACGTGGCGACCGCGGACCAGCAGCTACTCATGCTGGATCGCACGTCCTTGGAACCGGCCGAGCGCTTGTGGCTCCCCGGACGCGCCAGCGCGTTGCGAGTGGATCCCCTGGGTCGCCTCCTGTTGATTCGCCCAGCGAGCGGCGACTCGATCTGGCTGGTGGACCCGGCAGCGGCCCACCTGTTGGGCACACTGCCGGCATCCTGGCGCGAGGACCTTCCGGCCGTCGCACCGGACGGGAGCATCCTGGTGGCCCACGGCCAGGACATCGAGGCACACACACCGGATTCGCTCACGGTCGGGGGACGGGTGGCGGCAGGTGCACGGGATCGCTGGTTGGCGGCCGCGTGGGACCCGCGGCGGCCCGCCCTTCAGCTGGCCGCCGACACGGCCGCGGCCGCCGTGCCGGTCGCTTCCGGTGAGGCGATCTACGTACAGGTGAGCAGCACCGCCAACGAAGCCTGGGCCCAGGATCTGGCGCGCAACCTGCGCGCGGCTGGCATGCAATCCGTGGTGCTGCCGCCCGCCACACCGGAAGAGCCCTATCGAGTGGTCCTGGGCCCCTACCCCACCCGCGAGGCGGCGGAGGCCATCGGGAGGAAGCTCGGCCGGCCTTTCTGGATCTTCACGCGCGAGGGGCAGGAACCACCCCGATGACGCCACGGGAAGTTACCCCGACGCACTTCCCGAACCTCGCCGCCACCCTCTTTGCCGATTGCACCGTCATCGCCGTCACGCCGGCGACCAACGACGTGGCCTGGGCGGCGTCCGCCGCCTGGGACGCCGCTCGGGCGGTTGCCCGCACCGGGCGCCGGGTGGGCCTGGTGGACCTGGATCTGGAGCGTCCCGCCCTGCACCCGGGCGCCAAGGACACCGCCGGTGAGGGCATCGTGGACGCGTTCATCTTCGGCGTATCGATGGGGCACGTCGCCCGCGAACAGGAGCCTGACCTGTATTTCATCTCGGTCGGCACCGTCCCCACCGATCCGAACGAGGTCTGGGCCAATGAGCGATGGCAGCGGCTGGCGCGCGGCTTTCGCCAGGAGGGAGCGCTCCTGCTCCTGTTCGTTCCGCCGGGGGCCCTGCCCCGCCTGAACCTGGAGCTGGACGGTCTGGTGGTGCTCGCGCCGGTCGGGTACGCACCCGACGGCCTCACCTTCCCCGGGATCGGCGAGCGGCTGAAGCGGGGAACTCCGCTGATCGCCATCGTATGCAACGAGCGGCCGGCGCCTCGTCCCACGCCGCCTCCAGCGCGGCGGCCGTCCCTGGGCCGGCGACCGCCGCCCCGGCACCCGGTGGTCCGTCCCGGCATCATCGCGGCCGTGGGCGTGGTGGGGCTCGCCGCGATCCTGGCCGTCGTGTTCGGCGTGGGCTCGGATGGGTCACAGCCCGCGGCCGTGGCCGAGGAACGGGTGCCCGATACCTCCTCGGCGTCGTTCCCAGCGGCGACCCCGACACCCGCGCCTCCCGATCCCGGAGACTCCCTGTTCTACAGTGTGCAGGTAGCCGCCTTCAGCCAGGCGGACCAGGCGACGGTGTACGCCCAAGACTGGAGCGATGCCGACGCGGTGACCGTGAGCCCGGTACGGTTGGGGCACCAGGGGCTATGGTTCCGAGTGATCATCGGGGCCTTCCCCACGCCCGGCGATGCCGACTCACTGCTGCGCGCGCTGTGGCGCCGCGGCGCGGTGGAGCGTCCCAACGGGACCATTCTCCGAACCCCCCACGCGTTCCTGGTGGGGCGCGAAGCGGCTCCGGAGGCGGCCCGCGAGATCGCCGAGGGGCTTCGTCGGCGGGGGGTGGCGGCGTACATTGTTCCCGCGCCCGGTGGATCGGCTCAGGTCCTGGTGGGCGCGTTCGAAGCACCGGACCAGGCCCGCGCGGCCGACTCTCTCCTTCGGCTGACCGGCCTTACGGCCACGCTCGCGTACCGAATGGGGACCAGACGATGAAATTGGCCCGGCTCGAGCTGTCGGGATTCAAGTCGTTCGCCGTACCCGTCGAGCTCGCGTTCGACGAGGGGGTGACCGCGGTGGTGGGCCCCAACGGCTGCGGCAAGTCCAACATCTCCGACGCCGTGCGCTGGGTGCTGGGCGAGCAACGGACCCGCTTGCTCCGCGGCCTGCGCATGGAGGACGTGATCTTCCACGGCTCGGTCAAGCGCAAGCCGGTGAGCCTCGCCGAGGTCTCGCTCATCTTCGATAACGGCGACGGGGGGCTCCCCATCGCCTACCACGAAGTCGCCATCACCCGCCGCCTGACCCGGAGCGGGCTCAGCGAGTACCTGATCAATCAATCACCGGTGCGGCTGCGGGACGTGCAGGACCTGCTGCGCGGCACCGGCCTCGGCAGCGACGCCGGCGTGGTGATGGAGGCCGGGATGATCGATCGCCTGCTGTCGGACCGGGCGGAAGAGCGGCGCTCGTTGTTCGAGGAAGCGGCGGGTATCGGTCTGTACCGTGACCGCAAGACCTCCACCGAGCGGCGGCTGGAGAAAACCGCCGAGGACCTGGTTCGGCTGGAGGACCTGATCGCCGAAGTCCAGACCCAGGCGCGCAGCCTGGCGCGCCAGCGCGGCAAGGCGGAGCGCCACCGGCAATTCAGCGACGAGCGGTTCGCCATCGTGATGACGCTCGCCCGGCACGACCTGGCGGCGCTGGACGCAGGCGGCGCCAGCCTCGCCGCCGAGCGGCAGGCGCTCAGCCTGAGGGCTCCCGCCGCGCAGGAGCAGCTGGCCGCGCGTGAGCGCCAGCGCGAAACGCGGGTGCAGGCGCGCGCCACGGCGGAGGCGCGCCGCGCCGAGGTGGAACGGCGGCTGGCAGCGGCCCAGCTGGAAGTGGGGCGTCTGGAGGGCGACGCGCGCTTGGCCGGGGAGCGGCTGGACAACGCGGCCCAGCGCCACACTCGGGCCCAGGTCGAACGGGATCAGGCGCGCGAGGTGGCACAGCAGGCCACGCGGGAGCGGGACGCCGCGGCCCAGGAGCGGGCCGCCGCGGAGGCCGCACGGAAATCGGTCCAGACCGAGCTGGACCTGCGCACCGCCAGCGAAGACACCACCCGCCACCGCCTGGCGGAGCAGCGGGACACGGT
>Ga0209321_10001567_pt1 | contig 15604 bp, 12 predicted proteins | sample Rifsed16ft4_FD_184012 | JGI IMG/M metagenome (GOLD analysis project Ga0209321, IMG submission 184012) | Soil microbial communities from Rifle, Colorado, USA - sediment 16ft 4 - CSP-I_5_4 (version 2) | ecosystem: Environmental > Terrestrial > Deep subsurface > Rock core/Sediment | place: Rifle... | reverse complement strand
CCCGCGGGCAGTTCACCATCATCCATTCGCTCACCGGCCTCAAAATCATCCTGAACAAGCTCCTGTACTTTCAAGAGGGGGGCTCCGAGCGTCACTTGCGAGACATCGCTGGCATGCTGCGGGTATCCGGGCCCGAGATCGACACGCGATACATCGGCGACTGGGCGCAGCGGCTTGGCGTTGGCGACATCTGGCAGGCTGTTCGCCGGCGGGTGGAGACATGAAACCCGTAAAACTTCTCGTCGTCGCTGCCCTGGGCATTTTCGTCGCGGCGCTCGCCACCGAGGCGCAACAGCCGGCGAAGGTCCACCGCATCGCCTGGCTCGGGCTCGCCTCGCCCGGCCCGGAAGTCTTACGCATCGTCGACGGGCTCCGGCAGGGGTTGCGGGAGCAGGGCTATGTGGAAGGTCGGGATATCGCCTTCGAGTACCGGTGGGCGCACGGAAGGGCGGATCAGCTTCCTGATCTCGCAGCCGAACTCGCCCGTCTCAAGGTCGATATCATCGTTGTCGCCAATACTCCTGGAGCCCATGCGGCCAAACGGGCGACGACGACGATTCCCATCGTGTTCGTGGGGCCAGACCCTCTTAGCACGGGACTCGTCGCGAGCCTCGGGCGGCCTGGCGGGAACATCACCGGGGTCACGCTCCTCCCCGGCCCGGAGATTGTCGGCAAGTATCTCCAGCTCATCAAAGAAGCGGTCCCCAAGGTCTCGCGCGTGGCCGTTCTTTGGAACCAAGGCAGCCAAATGGCCCCCCTCATGGTGAGGGAAGCGGAGGTTGCGGGCCGAGCCCTACAGCTGCAGGTTCAGTCCGTGGGAGTGCGCGGTGCGGACGAGTTCGAGGGTGCGTTCGCTGCAATGACAAAGGAGCGCGCCAGCGCCGTCGTCGTGCTCGCAGACCCTGTTTCTTTTCTCCATCAAAAGCAGCTCGCGGAACTTGCCGCCAGGAGCCGGTTGCCGGCGATGTACGCGCTGACAGAGCACGTGGAGGCGGGGGGCCTAATGGCCTATTCGGCAAACTTCGCTGAAGCGGCCCGGCGCGCCGCGATCTACGTGGACAAGATCCTCAAAGGCGCGAAGCCGGGCGACCTGCCAGTGGAGCAGCCAACGAAGTTCGAGCTAGTGGTGAACCTGAAGACCGCGAAGGCGCTCGGCCTCACGATTCCGCAGTCAATCCTGATCTGGGCGGACAGGGTGATCGAATGACGCTGTTCTCCGGCGTGCGGGTGCTGGACCTCACCCGGATGCTGGCCGGGCCTTACGGCACCATGCTGATGGCCGACCTTGGGGCGGAGGTGCTGAAGATCGAGGAGCCGGACGGCGGGGACCCGATGCGGGTCATGGGGCCGCCGTTTCTCCCGAACGGGGAGAGCGCGTACTTCCTCTCCATCAACCGGAACAAGAAGAGCGTGGCGCTGGACCTGACGAAGCCCGAAGGGCGCCAGGTGTTCCACGACTTGGTCCGGGTCTCCGACGTGGTCTGGGACAACTTCCGCCCCGGTATCATGGCCAGGCTCGGGTGTGACCCTCCGCGCCTCAGCGCGCTGAACCCGCGGCTCATCTGCTGCTCGATCTCGGCCTACGGCCAGGAGGGGCCGTACCGGGACTGGCCGGCCTTCGACCTGGCCCTTCAGGCCATGGGCGGCGCCATGAGCGTCACCGGCGAGGAAGGACGGGCGCCGGTGAGGATGGGGCTCCCGATGGGCGATCTCGCCGGCGGGATGTTCGGCGCCTTCGCCGTGGCCGGGGCGCTCTTCCGGCGGGAGCGGACGGGGCAGGGGAGCGTCATCGACCTCTCGCTCCTGGACGCTCAGGTCTCGCTCCTCACGTATCTCGCCCAGTACTTCTGGACCGACGGCAAGGTGCCCGGCCCCATGGGCTCAGGCCATGCCTCCGTGGTACCGTACCAGGCGCTCCAGACCCACGACGGCTCGCTGATCATCGCCGTGTTCGCCGAGAAGTTCTGGGGCGGCTTCTGCCGGGCGGTGGGCAAGGCCGAGTGGGAGCGCGACCCCCGCTTCGCCACCAACGCCGATCGCGTCCGCAACCGGCAGGCCCTGATCCTGCTGGTCGAGGAGGTCTTCAAGGGGCGGACGACCAGGGAGTGGCTGGACGTCCTCCACCGCGAAGGAGTCCCCGCCGCGCCCATCCAGCGAGTGGACCAGGTCCTCTCGGATCCCCAGGTCCTCCTGCGCAAGATGGTCGGGAGCCTCCAGCACCCCTCGCTCGGCCGCCTGCCGAGCCTCGGGAGCCCGATCAAGGTGGACGGTACGATGGAGGTTCCCCTCGCTCCGCCTCCGGCGCTCGGGGAGCACACCCAGGAGATCCTCACGAAGCTCCTGGGCTACACGCAGGCGCAGATCGAGGGCCTGCGCGGCCAGGGAGCGATCGCGTGAACCTCGGAGGGAGCGGGAGGATGGTGGCGTGAGCGGGTTCAGGGTCATCGGGCGATCGGTCCCGAAGCGCGACGGCCCCGAGAAGGTCACGGGCCAGATCCGGTATCTCCACGACCTCCAGGTGCCGCGGATGGCCCACGGGAAGATCCTCCGCGCCCGCTTTCCTCACGCTCGGATCTTGCGCATCGACACCTCCCGGGCCGAGAAACTTCCCGGCGTGCTGGGGGTGATCACGGGCGAGACCTTCGAGCAGTGCCCGTTCGGCTTCGCCAAGGACCATCTGGCTCTCAAGCGAGGAAAGGTGCGCTCCATCCGCGACGAAGTGGCCGCCGTCGCCGCCGAGACCGAGGCCATTGCCGAAGAGGCGCTCGAGCTGATCGAGGTCGAGTACGAGGAGCTGCCCGGGGTGTTCGACCCGAACGCGGCGCTCGAGACCGGGGCGCCGCTCGTCCACGAGGAGCGGGAGGGGAACCTCGTGGACTTTCGGTTCTCCTTCGAACACGGGGACGTGGAGGGGGCCTTCAAGGAGGCGGACGCAATCGTGGAGGGGACGTACCGGCTCAACTACGTCACCACCGCGTGCCTCGGCACGATGGCGGCCATCGCCGCCTGGGACGTCCAGGGGCGCCTCACGATGTGGGCCGCGACCCAGGCGCCCTTCCTCTACCAGCGCGACCTGGCCCAGGCCCTCGGCATTCCCGGAGATCGCATCCGCGTTGTCCAGCCTCCGGTCGGCGGCAACTTCGGCCGCGGCCTCGACCTCTATCCGATCGACGTGATCGCCGCGCTCCTGGCGCGCCACGTGCGGCGCCCCGTGAAGATCGTCTTCGAGCGGATGGAAGAGTTCATCGCCAGCCCGACGCGCGAGCCGTGCGTGATCCACATGAGGACGGCGGCGAGGAAGGACGGGACGCTCCTGGCCCGGGCGGGGCGGGTTGTGATCGACAGCGGAGCGTACGTCTCCTGGGGCTCCACCACGCCCACCGTGATCCTCGCGACCACGGCCGGCCTCTACCGCTGCCCCAACGTCAGGTTCGACTCCACGATCGTCTATACGAACAACCTCTACTCGGGCTCCATGCGGGGTTACGGGAACCTCGAGGCCACCTTTGCGGTCGAGTCCCAGATGGACGAGCTGGCCGACCGCCTCGGCATGGACCGCCTGGAGCTCCGCCGCCGGAACGCAAACCAGCCCGGCGACGTGACCCCCCAGGGCTTCTGCATCACCTCCTGCGCCCTGACGGAATGCCTCGACACCGCCAAGAAGGCGATCCTGACGCCCCCGGCGCGGCCGCCCCGCCCGGGATGGAAGCGCGGCGTGGGCTACGCCGGCATGTTCCACGTGGGCGGCGGCGCGCGGATCTACCGCTCCGACGGCTGCGGCGCGATTCTGAAGCTCGACGACTTCGGCAAGCTCACGCTCATGACCGGCGCCAGCGAGATCGGGCAGGGGTCGGAGACGGTCCTTTCCATGATCGCCGCCGAGGCGCTCGGCCTCCCCCTCGAGCGCGTGGAGGTCGTGAACCACGACACGGTGGTGAGGCCCTGGGACGTGGGAGTCCACGCCAGCCGCACCACCTTCATCGCCGGTAACGCCGTCCTGCTGGCGGCGGCCGACCTCAAGCAGAAGTTCCTGGCCTTGGCAGCCGAGGTCATGGACGAGCCGGCGGAGCGCCTGGAGCTGGCGGACGGGTTCGTCTTCGTCAAGGACGCTCCGGACCGCCGCCTCCCCTACGACGAGGTCGTGCGCTCCGGCCACTTCAGGGAGGGGGGGCGCACCCTCGTGGCCGAGGCGTTCTACGACCCGCCCACCCAGATGCTCAACAAGGAGCTCCGCGGAAACATTTCGGCGGCCTACGGGTTCGCAGCTCAGGCGGTGCTCGTGGAAGTCGAAGAGGCGACGGGGAAAGTGGAGGTTCTCAAGATCGTCTCGGCCCACGACGTGGGCCGCGCGCTGAACCCCATCGCGTGCGAGGGCCAGGTCCACGGCGGCATCCACATGGGGCTCGGCTACGCCCTGACCGAGCAGCTGATCGTCGAGAACGGCTATGTCCTGAACCCCCAGTTCATGGAGTACGCGATCCTCCACGCCGCCGACATGCCGGAGATCGAGGTCCGCCTGATCGAGACCGTGGACCCGGCCGGCCCCTTCGGCGCCAAGGGGATCGGCGAGGCAGGGGCGATCCCCGTCGCCGCCGCCGTCGCCAACGCCGTCCACGACGCCGTCGGCGTCAGGATCAGGGAGTTGCCGCTCACCCCCGAGCGCGTCTATCGCGCCATGCAGGCGAGGCCTCGTGGAAAATAGCGTGCTGCGCGAGATGACGTGGGACGCGGAGGCGGGGCGGCTCCTGTTCAAGGATGTCCCTTACCTCCTGATCCGGCCCGAGACGCTGGTCGCATTGCAGAAGGCGGTGGAGGCAGAGCTGGGCGAGCGGGCGGGCGAGTTGCTGGCGCGTGGCGGCCATACGGGCAGCGCGCTTTCGACTCGCCGTTATCGAGAAGCCTTCGGGCTCGGGACAGAGGAAACGGCGCGCTTCATCGTGAGGATGGGGCGTGAGATCGGCTGGGGGGACTTCAGGCTCGAGCGCCTGGACTTCGGGGCGCGGGAGATGGTCGTCAGCGTGGGACGGTCGCCCTTCGCCGAGGCCTACGGTCCTGCCAGCCGCCCCGTCTGCCACCTGATCCGCGGTGTGGTGGCCGGCCTGGCGGAAGGGAGCTTCGGCGCGCCCGCCCAGGCCCGAGAGGTGGAGTGCCTGGCGATGGGTGCCAAGACCTGCCGGTTCCACGCCACCGTCCGAAGCGGCTGATGGAGTCAGGATGCGCATAGGCATCGACGTGGGCGGGACGTTTACCGATGTCGTGCTGGTGGATGACGTCACCGGCCAGATCCACTACGCCAAGACCTCCACGACGCCCGGCAATCTGGCCGACGGCGTGCTGGCCGGCATCGAGAAGGTGCTGGCCATCGCCAAGAAGTCGATCGACGACCTGGCCTACATCGTCCACGGCACGACCATCGGCACCAACGCGCTGATCGAGAAGACCGGCGCGCGGACGGGCCTGATCACCACCGAGGGGTTCGTGGACGTCCTCGAGATCGGCCGCTGCCAGCGTCCGAAGGAGGGGATGTACGATCTCTCGGTCGACAATCCGCCCCCGCTGGTGCCGCGCGACCTCCGCCGGCCGGTCAAGGAACGGATCGACCGCGACGGGACCGTCGTGACGCCGCTCGACGAGGGCACGGCCGAGGCGGCTGTGGACGTCCTGCGAGCGGGCCGGGTGGAGGCGATCGCCGTCAGCCTGCTCTGGTCGTTCGTGAACCCGGTCCACGAGCGCCGCCTGGCCGACATCATCGCCCGGCGCTTCCCGGGCGTGCCCGTGTCGCTCTCGAGCACCGTCGCGCCGGAGTTCAGGGAGTTCGAGCGCACGTCGACCACCGTGCTCAACGCTTACCTGCAGCCCGTGACGGCCGCCTACCTCGACAGCCTCTCCGCCCGGCTGGCCCGGCAGTATGGCCGCGAGCTGGACGTGCGCATCATGCAGGCCAGCGGGGGGTCGATGACCATCCGGGACGCCCGCGAGCGGGCGGTGAATATGGTGAACTCGGGGCCCGCCGGCGGCGTCATCGCCGCGAGCTTCATCGGCCAGCTGACGGGCTTCGCGCAGGTCATCGGCGTGGACATGGGCGGCACCAGCTTCGACATCTCCCTCATCGACCGCGGCCGGCCCCCCGTCAGCTCCGAGCGGTCGTTCTGCGGCTATCCGGTGCGCATCCCCGTGATCGACCTCGACAGCATCGGCGCGGGCGGCGGGAGCATCGCCTGGATCGACCCTGGCGGGGCGCTGAACGTCGGGCCCCGGAGCGCGGGCGCCCAGCCGGGCCCGGCCTGCTACGGGCGCGGCGGGGAGCGCCCGACGGTCACGGACGCGAACCTCCTGCTGGGGCGGCTCAACCCGAAGTATTTCCTGGGCGGCGAGATCTCGCTCGACGTCGAGGCCGCCCACCAGGCCATCCGCCAGCACGTGGGGGATCCGCTGGGCATGTCCGTCGAGGATACCGCCGCGGGGATCATCCGTATCATCAACGCCACCATGGTCAAGGGCATCGCCGTGAACTCGATCGAGCGCGGCCACGACGTGCGCGAGTTCGCCCTGGTCGCCTTCGGCGGAGCCGGGGCGCTGCACGCGGGGGACCTGGCGGATGAGATGGGTATCCGCACGGTGATCGTCCCGACCCTCTGCGGCAACCTCTCCGCCCTGGGGCTGTTGGTCTCCGATGCGCGGCACGACCTTGTCCAGACCTATGGCCGCCTCGCCACCGAGAGCCAGCCCGAAGATCTTTCGAGACGGTTCGGGGACCTCGAGAAACAGATCCTGGAGCGGCTCAGGCGGGACGGCTTCCCTCCCGACCGCATCGAGGTGCTCTGGACGGTCGATGCCCGGTATGAGGGGCAATCTTACGAGATCAATGTCCCGGTGGCCCACGATCTCGACCTCCGCGCCCTGGCCCGCGACTTCAACGCGTTTCATCAGCGCCTCTACGCCTACAGCTCCCCGCAGGAGAACGTCCAGCTGGTGAACCTGCGGGTGACCGGCATTGGGCGGGTTCCGCCGGTGCGCCTGAAGCCCCTCGGCGGGGGGGCAGGCGCCGGCAGGCCTTCGGCCGCGGCCAGGCCGAAAGCCCACCGGCCGATCTTCTTCTTCGGCCGCGGCTTCGTCGAGGCGCCGGTGTATGAGCGGGACCATCTCCCGGTCGGAGCCGAGGTCGCCGGCCCCTGCCTGGTGGAGGAGTCCATCGCCGGGAGCGTGATCACTGCCGGCTGGATCGGGCGGGCCGACGAGTACGGCAACCTGATTCTGAGAAGGCAGTAGATGGCAGCCGTCGATCCGATCACGATGCAGGTCGTCCGGTACGGCCTGGAGCAGATCGCGGACGAGATGGGCTACACCATGATGCGGACCGCCCGCTCGACGGTCATCAAGGAGGTGCTGGACTTCTCCTGCGCCCTGGCGGACCGCCAGGGTCGCACCATCGCCCAGGCCCACCACGTGCCGATGCTGGTGGGGAGCCTCGACATCACGATGAAGCGCGTCCTCGAGCACTACGGCGGGGGGGCGGAGCGGCTGGAAGAGGGCGACGTGGTCATCTCCAACGACCCCTACCTGGGCGGCCAGCACGTCATGGACATGCAGGTCTTCGCCCCGGTGTTCGAGGAGGGGACGCTGATCGGGCTCGTGGGGAACATCGCCCACCAGGTGGACATGGGGGGGATGGCGCCGGGCGGGGTGGCCGGCGGCATGACCGAGATCTTCCAGGAAGGCATCCGGTTCCCGATGATCAAGTTCCACCAGCGAGGGGTCGAGAACCCTGAGGTGATCCGCATGATCGCCACCAACGTCCGCATCCCGGAAGTCACGCTGGGGGACATGCGGAGCCAGGTGTCGGCCGCCAGCGTCGGCGTGCGGCGCTTCAAGGAGATCTACCGGAAGCACGGCCCCGCGACCTTCCAGTCCGCCGTGGACACCCTGCTGAACTACAGCGAGGAACGGATCCGCCAGGGGCTCCGGCAGATCCCGGATGGCACCTACGCCGGCGAAGACTTCGTGGACGACGACGGCATCGGCGACGAGCCGTTCCGGGTGGCGGTGACGATCGAGAAGGCGGGAGGCGGCATCGCGGTGGACTTTGAAGGCACCAGCCCGCAGGCCCGGGGCAACATCAACTGTCCGATCGCCTCGACCTACGCGGCCGTGTACTACGTGGTGATCGCGCTGTCGGATCCTCACGTCCCGCCCAACGCCGGCGCGTTCCGGCCGGTGGAGTTCCGCATCCCCGAAGGGACGGTCGTCAACCCGCGCCCCCCCGCCGGCGTCACGGCGAGGACCAACACGACCGCCAAGATCGTGGAGGCGATGATCCGCGCGCTGGCGCAGGCGGTGCCCGACCGGGTCGTTTCCGGGTCGCACGCCCAGAGCACAACCTGCGGCTTCGTCGGCTACCACCCGCGCACCGGCAAGCGCTTCTCCTTCACCGACATCGAGGTCGGGGGCGCTCCGGCGCGCCCCTACCGGGACGGCCGGGACGGCCAGGATTCCCACCTCGCCCGCTTCATGAACACGCCCATCGAGGCGGCGGAGATGGAGTTCCCCATCCTCGTGGAGCGCTTTCAGTTCCGGCCGGACTCGGGCGGCGCCGGCCTGTATCGAGGAGGGCTGGCCGTCCAGCGGGACATCAGGCTGCTGGCCGACGCCTCCTTCGCCCGCTACGCGGATCGCCACAAGTTCGCTCCCTGGGGCGTGGCGGGGGGCAAGGACGGCGCGGTCGGGGAGTTCGTGCTGAACCCCGGCCGCGAGGGCGAGCAGCGCGTCCGATCGAAGGGGCTCTCCGAGCTCCGCGCGGGGGACGTCGTCAGCCTCCGCCTGCCCGGCGCCGGCGGCTTTGGTGACCCTCTCAAGCGCGACCCCGAGGCCGCCGCCCGCGACGTCAGGGAAGGGAAGGTGAGCCGCGAGGCGGCGCGGCGTGACTACGGAGTGGTGCTGAAGGCGGACATGACCGTGGACGAGATCGAAACGGCCCGGCTGCGCGGGACCGGGCAGACTTAGATGTTCGGCTGGAGAGCGCGGATCGGCCAGCTGTACCCTTCCGGCGGCCTGTGCGACTTCGAGCCGCAGCGCATGGCGCCGCCGGGCGTCCAGTTTGTGACGACCCGCATGACGTTCAGGGGAACGCGCCTCGAGAACCACCAGCATCTGACCCGCGCCATCGAGGAGCACGCCCAACTGCTGGCCGACGCCAAGGTGGACCTGATCGCCTTCAACTGCACGGCGGCCAGCGTGGTCGCGGGGCCGGAGTCCGTCTGCCGGCGCATTACCGAGGCCACCGGCATCCCGGCCACGACCACCATCCAGGCGGTGTTGGCCGCGCTCGCGGCAGTGCGCGCCCGCCGGCTCGCCCTGGTGACCGCCTACCCGCCGGAAGTCACGGCGGCCGAGGTCCGGTTCCTGGAAGCGCAGGGATTCGAGGTTGCCGACCGGCGGGCGGAGGAATGCGAGCACCCTCTGCAGCAGGCGTCCATCCCTCCGGACCGGTGGCAGGAGATCGCCCTCGAGCTGAAGGACACGCCAGCCGATGCCCTGCTGATCAGCTGCGCCGGCATCGAGATCGCCTCCGTGTTGCAGCGGATCGAAGATGAGTTCGGCCGCCCGGTGATCGCCAGCAATCAGGCCTTGGTGTGGCACTGCCTACGGCTGATCGGGATTCCCGATCCAGTCCACGGATTCGGAGGGCTCCTCCGGAGAGAATTCGACGCGGTGGCTGCATGACCTTGACACCCAGCACATCAGAAGGAGGATAGGACCATGGGAATGACTCGGCGTGGCTTTCTCGTGAATGCAGGAACGACGTCGCTGGTCCTGCCGTGGGCGCGGCTTGCCTGGGCGCAGAAGAAGACCAGCGTGACCATCGCATTTCCGGAGGCGATCACCAGCATGGATCCCCAGCCGGGGAGCCGGAACGTGCCCCGGGAGTCCTTCTACCAGGCGGTCTTCGACCGCTACCTGGGCCAGGACCGCCAGCTCAAATTCCAGGGCGGGATTGTCGAGGCCTGGCAGTACACCAATCCTGAGAAGACTGCCATGGACATGAAGGTCCGCCAGGGCATCAGCTTCCACGACGGCTCGGCCCTCACCGCCGAGGACGTGGCCTTCAGCCTGAACCGGATGCGGACCACCGCGCCGTACTCGGTCGTCTACAAGAACATCACTTCCATCGAGATGCCGGACCGGTTCTCGCTCCGACTGAAGTTCGGTGCCTATGACCCCGCCTTCACCAAGTGGCTCGGCTTCCTCGCAGGCTTCGTCCTCCCGAAGGCGGCCTTCGAGAAGGCCGGCGCCGAGGAGTTTGCCAAGAACCCGGTGGGCTCCGGGCCCTACAAGGTCGTACGGTTCGTTCCGGGAAGCCTCCTGGTGCTGGAAGCTTTCGACAAGTACTGGAAAGGGGCCCCGCCGATCAAGCGGGCAATCTTCAAGGTCGTCGGGGATCCGACGGCCCGGCTCTCGGAGATCCTTTCGGGGGATTCCGACATCACGCTGGAGGTCCCCGTAGAGGAATTCAACCGCCTGGCCGCTCAGCCCGGTCTGAAAGGGGTGAAGCAGCCTGTTACCGATGTCGCCGCGCTCTTCGTCTCCCCGCGCTTCGAGCCGTTCCAGAAGGAGGAGGCCCGCCTGGCGGTCCACCATGCCATCGACAAGAAGACCCTGGTGGATAAGGTGCTCCTCGGCTTCGGCATCCCCCTGTCCACCACCGAGGCCCCGCTCTACGAGGCCTACACCGACTTCAGCTTCCCGTACAACCCCGATCGCGCGCGCGACCTCCTCGGCAAGGCGGGCTACTCGAAGTCCAACCCGCTCCGGCTCAAGGCCATGACCACCAAGGGGGCAAAGACGAAGGACTTCGAGGTCATGACCGCCATCACCCAGATGTGGAAGGACGTGGGGATCGAAGCGGAGCTCGAGATCATCACCATCCCCCAGTTCTTCCAGCACCGGAGCGCGAAGACCATCGCCCCGCTCGCTCTCTACTTCTGGTCGAATTCCACCGGCGACCCGATTAACTCAGTCGGGCACATGACCCGCAACAAGGGACCCTTCAAGGTCTGGGAGTCGCCCGACGTGGACCCGAAGGTGGACCCGATCTTTATGGAGACTGACGAGCGCAAGCGCATTGGAGCCGCCAAGGAAGCCGCGCGCTACGTGATCGAGCGCGGTTACATCATCCCGCTGTACCAGGTCGTGATGCCGGTCATAATGAAGAAGGACCTCGTGTACGAGCCCTACTCTCAGGGGTTCGTCCTCCCTCAGGATATGTCCTGGACATGAGTGTCCGGTATCTGCTCGGCCGAGTCGGCCTGGCCCTGCTCTCGCTCTGGGGAGTGACGGTGCTGGCGTTCGTTGTCCTGCGCGTCATCCCCGGCGACCCCGCCCTCCTCATGGCCCCCGTGGGGGCGAGCCAGGCCGACATTGCCGAGATCCGGGCCCAGTTCGGCCTCTCGGGTCCCATCTGGCTTCAGTACGTGGCTTGGGTCTGGGGAACCGTACGCGGCCGGTTCGGCAAGTCGCTCTGGCTCCAGCAGGACGCCATCCGGGTCATCCTCGAGCGGCTGCCGGCGACGCTCGAGCTGGCCCTGGCGGCCCTCGTCCTCGCGGTGGCAGGAGGCATCCTCCTCGGCGTGCTGTCGGTCCTCTGGCGCCGCACCTGGTTCGAATCCGCGACCCTCGGCGTGGGCACCCTCGGCCTGTCCATCCCCAACTTCATCTGGGGACTCCTCTTCATCGTCTTCTTCGGCGCCCTCCTCCGCTGGCTCCCGATCTCCGGGAGGATCGCCCCGGATTTCGACATGGCTCCGCTGACGGGGTTCCTGCTGGTCGACACGCTGCTGCGGCGGGACCCCGGCGCCTTTGCCTCCGTCACCGCCCATCTCATCCTTCCCGCCGCGGCGCTGGCGCTTCCGCTCCTCGCCGTCGTCTTCCGCGCCGTCCGCTCGGACCTGCTGACTGCCGTCAACGAAGAGTACGTGGTGATGGAGAGGATGAAGGGCCTAGGGGAGCTCCGCATCATCTTCTGGCGGGCGCTCAAGAACGCGCTGATCCCGACCACCACCCTGGTGGGAGTCCAGTTCGGCTTTCTGATCGGCGGCACCGTCCTGATCGAGGCGATCTTCTCCTGGCCCGGCATCGGCCAGCTCACCCTGGCGGCCTTCCAGTACCGGGACTTCCCCCTGATCCAGGGGATCGTGGTCGTCTATGCGGTCACGGTCATCCTGACCAACTTCCTCGTCGATCTCGGTTACGCCTTCCTGAATCCAAAAGTCCGCTACGCATGAATACCTCAGAGGGGGGCTCCGCCCCCCTTCCGACACCTCCCCCCGAGGGTTGCGCTGGCAAAGCCAGCGCTCGAACGGACGCGAGCTTGCTCAAACGCCGGAATGCGAAGCTCGTGGGGGGGGTTGTCATCGGCCTGGTGCTGTGCCTGGCGGCGGTCCTGGCCCCCTGGCTCACTCCCCACGATCCGAACCGCCAGGATCTCTCGGCCATCCGGCGGCCGCCGGTCTGGATGGGCGGGGCGGGGGACCATCCCCTCGGAACCGACAGCCTCGGGCGCGATCTTCTCTCCCGCCTCCTCTGGAGCTCCCGGGTCGCCGTGATGGTGGCTGTGGGCGCCACGCTCTGCGCGGCCGTGATCGGCACCCCTGTCGGGCTCGTGTCCGGCTATTTCCGGGGACGGGTGGATACCGTCCTGATGCGCGTCGTGGACGTGTGGATGTCCATCCCCGCCGTGCTCCTGGCCATCGCCCTGATGGCGGTCCTCGGCGTGGGGCTCCTCAAGGTGATCCTGGCAATCGTGCTCGTGGACTGGACGCGCTTCGCCCGGGTGATCCGGGGCGAGGTCCTGGCGCTTCGCGAGCGGGAGTTCGTGGAAGCCTCGCGGGCCATCGGCCTGGGCCCGTTTCGCATCATGGCCGAGGAGTTGCTCCCTAATCTGGTGCCGCTGCTGATCGTGCTCGCCTCGCTCGAGATGGCGATCGCGGTGGGCGTGGAGGCGCTCCTCTCCTTCGTCGGGCTCGGCGTGGAAGCCGCGGTGCCGTCCTGGGGAAGCATGATCGCCGAGGGGCGCGGGTACCTCCTCGTCGGGTGGTGGGGGATGACGCTCCCGATGCTCGCGCTGGTCGTCACGGTGGTGGGGTTCAACCTCCTGGGCGAGGGGCTCAGGGAGCGGCTGGACCCGCGCCTCCGCACCGAGGCGGCCCGCTGATGCTGCTCCAGGTCAAGGATCTGACCGTCCGGTATGGCGGGCACCTCGCAGTGTGGGAGGCCGGCTTCACCCTCGGGGAAGGGGAGGTTCTCGGCCTGGTGGGCGAGTCCGGGGCGGGAAAGTCCACCATTGGGCGCGCCCTCCTGCGCCTTGTGCCCGAGCCCGGCAGGATCGTGTCCGGCGCGATCACCTTCAAGGGGCGCGACCTCCTCGGGCTCCCCGAGGCCGAGCTGCGCGCACTCCGGGGCGCCGAGATCACCCTCATCCCCCAGGACCCTCTCGCCGCGCTCAACCCCGCCTTCCGCATCGGGCTCCAGGCCACAGACGCCCTGGCGATTCACCGCGGGCTCTCCCGGCGGGAGGCGGAGGGCGTGATGGCCCGGCTCCTGGCCCGGATGGGGATCCCCGATCCGGAGGACGCCCTCAGGCGCTATCCCCACGAGCTCTCCGGCGGGATGCGCCAGCGGGTGCTCATCGCCATCGCGTTCTCCTGCGGTCCGAGCCTCCTGGTGGCGGACGAGCCGACCACCTCGCTGGACGTGACGACCCAGGCCCAGATCCTCCGGCTCCTGGACGGGCTTCGGAGCGAGACCGGCGTGGCGACCTGCTTCATCACCCACGACCTCGGCGTCGTCGCCCATCTCACGCACCGCGTCGCCATCCTCTACGCGGGCTGTCTCGTCGAGCAGGCCCCCACGGACAGGATCCTCGCGGCGCCGCTCCACCCGTACACGCGCGCGCTCGTCCGGTCCCTCCCTCTCGACGGGATTATGCCCGCGCTCCAGGGGCCTCCACAGGCCTGCCCGTTCAGCGACCGCTGTCCGGAGCGCATGGCCATCTGCGACACGGCTCATCCCCCGCTGAAGAGCGTTGGAGCGGGCCACCAGGTCGCCTGCCACCTGTACTGAGATGACGGCGCTCCTCGAGGTCCAGAACCTCAAGACCCACTACCGGCTGGGCGGCTGGCTCAGCCGGCGGAGAGTTCTCCGCGCTGTGGATGGCGTGAACCTGACCCTGGCTGCCAGGCAGACGCTGGCGGTCGTGGGCGAGTCAGGATCCGGGAAGACCACCCTCGGACGGACGATCCTCCGCCTGGTGGAGCCCACGGACGGGAGAATCATCCTCGACGGCCAGGACATCTCCCGTCTCTCCCAGGCCCGACTCCGGCCACTCCGCCGCAGGATGCAGATCGTCTTTCAGCACCCCTACGCCTCTCTCAACCCGCGCAAGCGCGTCGGCCAGATCGTCGCCCAGCCGCTTCGGGTCCACCGCGTCCCCGGCAATCACCGTCGGCAGGTTGGCGAGCTGTTGGAGCGCGTGGGACTATCCGCATCGGCGGCGAAGCACTATCCCCACGAGTTCTCGGGCGGCCAGCGCCAGCGGATTGCCATCGCGCGGGCGCTCGCGCTCAGACCCGACCTGATCGTGCTCGACGAGATCACCTCGGGGCTCGATGTCACGGTGAAGCTCAGGGTCCTGGCGCTCCTCAGGGAACTCCAGGCGGAGTTTCACCTGGCCTACCTCTTCATCTCCCACGACCTATCCGTCGTCCGAACCGTCAGCGACCGTGTCGCGGTCATGTACCTGGGCCGGATCGTGGAGGAGGCCCCGACCGAGGCGCTGTTCGAGCGCCCGCTCCACCCCTACACGCAGGTGCTGAAGGCCTCGATTCCCGAGCCGGCGGCGCGGGGGAACTGGAATCCGCCGGTGCTGGTCGGCGAGGCGCCGAGCCCCGTGAACGTTCCGCCGGGCTGCCGGTTCCACCCCCGCTGCCCCTTGGCCCAAGCCGTTTGCCGGGAGGTAGAGCCCGAGCTTCGCGAACTGGCCCCCGCCCACCGCGTGGCCTGTCACCTGGCCGAGGCCCCCCCTCACTTTTATCCTCATCCCCCTCACCCTCATCCCCCTCACCCTCCCCTCTCCCCCAGCGGGGGAGAGGACAAAGGTGAGGGGGAGGACAGGTGAGGGGGAGGAGACCCCTCAGCGTGTTCCAGCCCGAGATCGAGACACTGAGCCGCGAGGCGCTGGTGAAGGTCCAGCTGGAAGGGATGCGGCGGACGCTGGCGCGCGTGAAGACCAATCCGGCATACCACGCGCGCCTCGGACGCGTGAACCCCCACGACATCAGTTCGCCGAAGGACTGGGAGCGGCTCCCCTTCCTGACCAAGGAAGAGCTGCGCGACGCCTACCCGTTCGGGCTGGCGTGCGCGCCGCGGGAGGAGTTCCTCCGGCTCCACATGAGCTCGGGCACCACGGGGAACCCCATCCTCAACCCCTACACGCGGGGCGACATCGCCCAGTGGGGCGAGGTCATGGCCCGCTGCTACCGCGCGGCGACGGTGACGGCCCGCGACATCATCCAGATCACGCCCTCCTTCGGCCTCTTCACCGGCGGCTTCG
>Ga0209321_10001566_pt1 | contig 15607 bp, 18 predicted proteins | sample Rifsed16ft4_FD_184012 | JGI IMG/M metagenome (GOLD analysis project Ga0209321, IMG submission 184012) | Soil microbial communities from Rifle, Colorado, USA - sediment 16ft 4 - CSP-I_5_4 (version 2) | ecosystem: Environmental > Terrestrial > Deep subsurface > Rock core/Sediment | place: Rifle... | reverse complement strand
CTTCTTGATCGAGCTTGGATTCACCTGAGATCCTCACGGCTCCGACATCCTCGTCATCAGGGTAGGATCGGACCGGCCCCGGTCCCGAATACGGTGAGGTGGACGTAATCATTTGGGGCTACAGATAGCCGAAAGTGCCGCCGCGCGTGACCGGGGCGAGTTCGGGGCGATCATCGTCAACCTCCTCGGGCTGGACTTCTGCAAGGACCGCGAGTTGTCGACGGAGGGGCGATGCTCGTGCTTAGGCGGCTCACGCGGGCGTCGCTCGAGACGGACAGGAACATCGTCGTGACGACGGACCCCTCCGGGGAGCGAACGTGACGTTCCTGCGACCCTCACGGCTCCAACACCGCCGTCATGCGGGCAGGGTCGGACCGGCCCCGGCGCCCCGAACACGGTGAGGTCGACGTCGTGGGTCTCCCGGGCCACCCGACCCCCTTCGACGCGGAGGACGACCCTTTCGGGGCAGCGGAGGGGAGCCCTCTGGAGCGTGCTCGCGATGTCCGCGTCCACGAACACCCAGCCGTCCTGTCCGAAGACCCGCGTCGGGTCCACGCGGACGCCGGGGAAGTCCCGGACGAGCCCCTTCGCGTACGCGAGGACCTTGCCAGATGGACCGCGAAAGGGTTAAGCCCATACACACATATACACACACGATGGCGACGAAAACGATCAACCTCACGGAGGGCGCCTACGCCCGGCTGCACGCCCTCAAGCGGGAGGGAGAGAGCTTCAGCAGCGTGGTCGACCGTCTGACGGGGAAATTCGCCCTCCTCGAGATCGTGGGCGTCCTGGAGGAGAAGACTGCAAAGGAGCTACGCGCGGCAAAGCGGGACTTCGGCAAGCGGCTCCGGAAGGGCGTGGAGGCGAAGGCGGGCGGGGTGACGTGAGACGGTCGTCCTCGATACGGACTTCCTGATCGACTTGATGAAGGGACATGCCGGCGCGGTGTCCTACATACAGGAACTCCTGGAGAGCCCGGACCCCGTCGGGATCAGCGCGATCACGGTGATGCAGCTCTACCACGGCGTGGCGCGGGTGTCCATCCCGGAGGCCGAGGCGGAGAGGATCGAGCGGGCGCTGAAGGGCGTGGCGACGTACGACGTGACCCGGGAAATCGCGGCCCATGCGGGGCGTCTTGACGGGGAGCTCGTGTCCCGCGGCGAGCCGATCGACCCGGCGGACGTGATCATCGGGACCACCGCGCTTCACCGAAACGAACCGCTCGTGACGCGGAACCGCCGCCACTTTTCCCGCCTGAGGGGACTGCGGCTCGTGGCGTACTGAGTGCCGAGGAGGCGGACTACGTGCTCTCCGAGAAGGGGACGAGCCCGTGGGAGCGGGACGCGAAGGTCGTGGAGGAGCTGGGACGGGCGCTCGACCCGGGCAAGTTCGGGGCGATCGTTGTCCACCTCCTCGGGCTGGACGACTGCAAGAACCGCGGGCTGTCCACGAACGGGGCGATGCGCGCGTTCCGATATTCCCGGTCCGTCTCCAGTGCCACGCGCGTGAGCCGCCGTCGTGACGACGGACCATTCCGGGGATGCGGCGGCAGCATTCGCGAACTTTCGTAGTAATTTTAGTGTGCAGGGATACTTGAGGTCCTAGATCGCCCTCGGCGGGTCTGAACGCTTCCTCCGTTGGTGGCGAATCCGTAATCCTATTCCCGTCAGGACGAACCCGATGGCCCCGGCCCCGATCACCACCACGGGCAGAACATCGATCGCGCCTGGCGGCTGCCCTGAGGATGACGGACCACGAAGGCCGTGACGTTCGCGGTGGTACCGACCCCCCGCCTGCGTGAGATCTATGAATCTGCCGCCCCTGCGGTAGGGGTGGCTCGTCCGTCTGGATTTACGGTCACGGAGGCGGTGGCGGAAGGGGAAGTTCCATGGGACGATAGGTCCTGCACCGAAGACAGTACCCCCGATTCCGGCGACCGCCGAGCAGAAGCGCGGTCCAGCACGTCGTGCATCGTATGGCTTGCGCGCGAAGCTCCAACCCTCGCTCTGCACCCTTTCGATCGAGCCAGTCATCGTCCCAGATTGCGAGGATCATGGTCGCGAGAAAGAAGCCGAAGACGGGTAGGCCGATGATGATGCCGCGTTCCAGAAGGAAAACGATTGTCGCACACGAGATGAGCGTCAAGGCGGCGCAGGCGTACATTGGGATCGAGAAGGGAGAGAAAGGCACTAGGAACCGCCCCAGCGGGAAGTTGCATCGATTACAGTGGAATCCCGATTCCTGGGCGCTCCCGCAGTTCTCGCAGATTTTCCGGGTGGGCGTATGCCTCTCTCCCAGAGGACCGAAGCCCGAATGAAGGGGACTGGCTTAAGTTCGTTCGACGGAAAGTCCAACGCAGGGCTAGTGCCCACCCAACAACAGGGTTACCGATCAGTCGTTCTGCAGGAAGTACACGCGGTAGGACTTCACGGGCTCGGGCGAGGATCTGGCGCTCGCAACGGGATCGGTTCCCATTATGCCGGGAGGAAGTGGCTGGACCGAATCGTGAGGTCGATGAGTCGTCCCCATAGCATTGGGGTCTATCGAAGGAGCCTCACGCGGCGTAGAGCGTTGGTGGCGGAGGCACCTCTCGTGACTCCATCCCATTTTCGGTCAGGCTCTTCACTACACGATCAGGGATTCGTGGTGCGACCGCCAAGCACTGCACGTGCTGGCTAGCGGTCTTCCGCCGCAGATCCTCGCGATATCTCAGGAGCTGCCCGACGATTGCGGAGGAAGCAACAGGGTGTTTTGGCTCCAAGATTGCATCGACCCCCAGAAAGGGCGGAAGAGAAACGCGGAGACTGCGCACATCGGCGGACTCCACTCCGCGTACCAGTACTGCGCGGCGGCAGAACTGAAGTCCTAGGTCGCCCTCGGTGGCTCCGAACGCTTCCTTCGTCGGTAGCGAATCCGCAGCCCGATTCCTATCAGGACGAACCCGATGGCCGCGACTCCGATTATCGCCGCGGGCAGAACGTCGATCGCGCCTGGTGACTGCCCCGAGGATGGCGGGCCGCCGGTGGCCGTGACGTTCACCGGGATCCACGCGGTCTTCGAGTTCCCCGCGGTGTCGGTCGCCCTCGCGTAGATTCTCGTCACGTCGGGTCCCGCGGCGAGGGAGCAAGCCCAAGCCGTCGTCCCCGTGCAGTCTCGCCAGACCGTCCCGTCCGCGCTGATCTGGACCCGCTGGACGGCCACGTTGTCGGACGCCGTTCCCCCGATTGTAACGGTTCCCGATGGGAGGGTCGCATCCGGGATCGGGGACGTGATCGACACGGTTGGCGGCGCAGAATCCAATGTCACCTCGAGGGTGTCCGTCGCAGAATTCCCCGCGGCGTCCCGTGCGGTGACCACGATGGCATTCCTGCCCGGCCCTAGGCCGACGGCGGCCATCCAGGAGGCCGTACCCGTCGCGTCGCCCGAGGCCCCGGTCGCCGCATTCCTCCAGGTGACGGACGTGACGCCGACGTTGTCGTTGGCGGTGCCGGATAGCGTCATGGATGGGTTCGAGGTGATCCATGTGGGCTCGGTCGTGGGGGACGTGATCGCGACGGTCGGCATCCCCTTCTCCGTGTGGACGTAGTCCGCTTCCCCCGCCAGCGTGTGGAGCACATCCGCGACCGCGTTCACGGCCCGGTTCAGAGACGCGCCTGCGCTGTTTCGGAACGCGGCGTCCGCCCAGTCGTAGTTCGTGTCCATCCACACGGCATCCCGCGTCGCTCCGACGCCGAACGTCGTGTCGTACGCGACGTCCAGGGTGGCGTCGTAGGCGGTCACGAACGCGAGCGAGCCGTCGAACGCGAGGTAGGGGTCGAACGTGCTCGACGCGGTGCCGGTCGTCCGGTCCCGGACGTAGTCCTCGTAGTCGGAGTGGTGGACCTCCGCGCCCCAGTCCGTGCTCGCGCCCATGACGTGGCCGAAGACCGCGACGTCCGAGAGGTAGTGGGAGACGACGCCCGCGGCCCTGGCGGCGGACCGCTCGTCGCCGGCTTGGAGGAAGGCGAGGGCCTTCGCGTACTCCTCCGAGGCGCGGACCGCCGCGGCGTCGTCCTGGAGGGCGCCGGACGCGCGGACGTAGACGTGGTGCAGGGATTGGTCCCCGATCCCGTCCGGGGGGCCCGCGTTGTCCGGGAGCTCCGTGCCGTACAGGTAGGGGATGCGGTTCGCGGTGATCCACGCCTTGTCCGCGGCGGGGAGCCACGCGAGGGCGTGGTCCGCGATCCAGTCGTGGGTGCCGCGGTCCGGGTCCGCCGGGTCCGCGCTGTAGCCGCCGTTCGACCAGGCGAGGGCGGGGGAGGCGAGGCCAAGGAATGCGAAGAGCGCGACGAGCAACGCGAATCGGCGAACCAAGTCACTTGGGACATCGCCGCCTTCGCCTTTAAGGCCCCGATTGTTGGCTGGACCCGCGGAGAGGCTCAGCGACGGACATCCTCGGAGGACCGCGGGCTGCCGACGGACGGAGTGATGCTCGTATTCCGGCGGCTCACGCATGGATTGGTCGTGGTTTACCCAAGGAATTCACCTTTGATTCGATTCACCGCATCCCGTGGGGAGCGATAAGTCCGCAGACGATACCTGAGTTCCCGCGCTGCGTTGCGCTCAATGGTAAGTACGAGCAAGCGGGCTGAGGCGAACGTAGGAGTCGGGAGGCGCATGATCGCGCGGTTGACCGCATCAAAGACCTTTGCAGTTCCGTTGCCGGTCCCCGAGGCGGTGATTGGAAAGATCAGTGCCCAAAAGTCGCAACCCCTGACACTCGACATCGGGGCGATCTTGCCTGCGGTCTTCTTCGGATTCGCGTCGATGCTCCTATACTCATAGACCGCGTCAAACTCCGACCTCGGGCTCGGAAATGAGACGGCATCGGCCCGGAATCCCCGACCAAGAGAGTACCGCCCGGGTGCAGTCTTGCTTGTAATCTTGAATTCGAGCGCAGATTCCTCTCCGAGTGTTCTGATCGATTCGGAGATGATCCTCACCATGCGAGAATGATGATTTCGGGATGCCATGAATGAGCGGTCATAGAACTCGGGTTCCGTGATCCATCCGCTCTGCAACCCTCCCTTTACTCGCTCGATGAATTCGCTGAAGAAGTCCTGGGGGTTCATGCCGAGGCGGTCCTTCGAACGCTCAACGTCGACGCTCGTAGCACGGTCCTCGCGTTCAGGAGCCACTACGCCTTCGGGCGTCGGGAACGTTTCCTCGGGTTAAGTAAGACCTTGACCCCGGCGGAATCAAGTATGGAGACGAGCGTTGGAACCAGCTCGTCCAATGTGTTGAAGGGGACTGGCTGCCCAGCCTTCAGGTCGTGCGTCTTGTTTGATTCTACGTTCGCAAACCCACCCTCCCAGCAATAGCCGGGGACTACATGGCCATCTCCGGAGGCTATCCCGTCCGTCCAGAACTTCAAGCTCACACGAATCGTCTTCTCTCCCTGTTTCGCGGCTCGCTCCCCCACGGTCATGACTCTGAAATCGACGTCACCAATATCAACCTTCCGAAAACGCCTGAAGATGTGAAGCAGCCCGGCGAACGGCACGTTCCGGCGGATTCTCGGGGGTGAGTGCGGACCCGCGCGGGACGTCCCGCCGCTTCCGCGGAATGTCCGGGGGGCTGGCGGGAGATTCGCCCGCCCTCGCGGGAGATACCCGCATAATCGCAGGGGTTTGAGGGGACTTCGCGGACAGGTCCGGGGATTGCGCGCGAATTCCCGGCGGGATTAGGAGGGCATTGGCGAGGGTCGGCGGGACTTCCCGGAGGCGTCTTGACATTCGGGCGGATGGCGCCCTCCGGCGGGAATGTCCCGTGCTCCCGCGGGACTCTCGTCGGGATGCACGGGAAACCGGGTACGGAGCTGGTTAGGCCAGCCCCCCTCCAGCCTTACTTGGTGTCTGGCGGCTCACCGCGTCCATGTGAGCGACCCCTTTCAGAGCGAACGACTCGGAGCAATGGTGCTGCGGGACCTGCTGACCACGCTGCCCCAGCGCATGTGTCGCGGAGCACACGACAGAGGGGTTAACTATCTCCATCACAATCGTTGTCGTATGTCAAAGGGAAAGTCCCCGATGACGAAGGAAGCCGCAGCCCGGATTCAGTCCGAAGCGGACCAAACCGGGACGAACCAGGGCTTCAAGGTGCGGGCTCAGTCCGCAGCCGAGAAGAACGAAAAGTAGTCACACATAAGTGAAGAATGAACCGACAAGCGGGCCGCTTGCGGCGCGGCCCGCTGTAACCCCCATTCCTCACGAAGATGGAACTACCGGTAAGGCCAATGATCCTAGGCCTCCTCAATCTCTCGGAGTTCCCGAAGGTGGCGGGTGATTGCCCGGCTAAAGGTCTGACGGTGCGGGTTTCTCGTCCCCCGCCAGAACCTCTGGAACTCCAAGTGCACCTTCTTCCGCTTGAAGAAAGTCGAGACATCACGCGCCTTCTCACCCTTGCCCCTGTTCAAACGGTAGTATCTCATGGCCGCTCTGAAGGCGGAAAGGATCGCCGTCTGAAGAGGCGAAAGAGAGAAGTCGTCGTCCTCGCAGGCCTTGACCAAAAGTCTCGCCCTACCGCTTGTCTGATACGGAAGGCTCTTCCAGATGTGATTCAAAACAATCCACTTGGCGTATGCCCACTCAGGGCGCCCACGACCAGCGGACTGCACCTGTCTCATCATCCAATATCGCGCCAGGTAAAAATAGACTTGAGACGATCCAAAGATCGCGGAATAGTAGGGCTCATCAAAGAGTCCTTCCTTACCCTCCCGGACTACGAGTGGATCGAGTTCGCATGCGGCAACTGCCTGTGCCAGTTCGTCCTTCTTTATTTGCCAGTAGGCTCGAGACCCGGCGGCTCTTCGGGCCTCGCCCTTGGTTTGCCTTTTCCTGATGTATTGGTAGCCGATTCTCTTCAGCTCCCGTTCCAAGTAGACCTGTCGCGAGTCGTTGGACATCAGGTCCGATCGTGTAATTTTGTTTTGCCAGTTGGTCGCTCTAACGATGCTGCTCACCATCTTGTCGTACTTTGCCGTATCCACGCCTGGCTGCCGAGGAATTCGAATGAGGCGAACCAGAACTCCCGCGTTCGCTTTGCCGCCTTGAGCGAGCATCCTTGTGGTCTGTTGCCCGTTGATAACTTGGGGATGCTTAATCCGGAAAAGATCTCGCCCCTTTTCTCGCACCTGGCGAGCCTCGTCACATACGATGGTGACCCCATTGTTGTAGTACCAGAAGTTCTCTGGTTCATCCTTCAGAGTCGCCCGAATGCTCTGATTTATTTCCGTGTTGCCAAGAAAGCCACGAATGTTCCGGGCGAACAGACGGGTCCCGGCGTTCGAGAAGAGTGCCCCGAGATCCCGTCCGTCGGCAGTGAAAACCCAGGATTCGATTCCCGTCTCGGCATCGTACCGTCTTATTACTCCTTCATCGCGGACGCTGGCGTTTGGTCCGATGGGGAGGGTGACATACGGAACCGGAGGAGCGGCACCGACAACATAGTCGTTGTACAGGGTCAGGATGTCCTGGCCCTGGATCACGTCGAACGCGACCTCGCCGTCGGTACTGATCGAGGCCTCCATGGCGGTTTCTTCTGCCTCCCGTCGAATGCTCTCAGAACAGCGACCCGTAGTTGCGAAGTACATCTGGAGGACATACTCTCTCTTTCGAATCCTATCGATTGCCTGTTCGAGACGTTTGCGAACGAGCGGATCAAGACCTTCCAGGAACTCCTGGCGTTCCGTGGGGGTCTTCCAGAAGATAGAGGCGAGTTTGGCGAAAGCGATCACTGCCCCCCTAGTTTCCAAGTCGGCGGCTAGGCGATGCCTGTACTTTCCCTGGACGAGGAAAACTTTCTTCACCTCGTCATCTATGAGAATCGCATCTACTCCTCCGTCCTTCGGCGCCCCCACAAGCGCCCGAGTGGCAGACTCATCTTCCTCTGTCAGGTATGCGCGGAGAAACCAGCGGACGAAGAGTTCATCTGGTTTCAACTGGGGGTGTAGTCCGCGAACCTCGTCAATCTCCTTGTGAAATTCACGCTCCACATCGGCCTTTGCCATAAGCTCCCCCGCATGGCGAAGCCGCACCGGCCTAGATAACCATTTCCACGCGTGTTACCGGGCAACTTGGGCGGCGGTGGCCACTTTCCTCAGCGTGAACTGGACCGCGTACCAGTACAGGGCGAAGTTGCCGAGCACGTTCAACGCCGCCAAGAGATCTTCCTCTCTCTGGAGGGATTGTTCATGAGCCTTGTTGAACTTCCGAATCCGAACCCCGCTCGACGCTCAAGCCGCCATTGGATTCGCAAGACCCTTCGTGAGGAGTTCACGTTCATGTCCCGCCAGGTCCCGTCCTCCGCGAGGTAGCGGACGACCGCCAGCCACCGGCCGTACTTGTCCCGCGATCCTTGAGTGAATTCAGGACGACATCCCTCCCTTCGATGGTCAGTGAAGGGAACTGCCATCTCGTCCCTGAAAGGGGCAGGTTGGAACGGACATGGGATCGTACGGACATGCGCAAATCCTAGGGTTCTCCGAGGACGTGAGCAAGGTGGTGGACAAGGAACGAAAGGCCCTCGGCAACATGGGCACGGACGCGGACCGGATCCTCGGGCAGCTCAAGGAGCAGTACGAGCAGGTCGCCGCGTTGAACGCCCAGCAGGAGGCGCTGAAGCGGCAGCTGAAGGCGACGACCGCGCAGTACATGGCGGCCCGCGTGAAGCTGTACGTCTCGTGCAGCGGGGCGCTCGACACGACGATGCCGGCGGTCGAGAAGAACAGCGCGGCGGCGAAGAATCTCCAGCGGCTCCGGAGCCGGATCCGCAGGCAGCGGGGGCCGACGGAGGCGACGATCCTGCCCGTGCCGGCGCCTGCCTCCTAGGTTGCCTTCGGGGAGCGGACGGCGTCGAGTGCTCCCTCCATACGTCCGCTTCCACTTTTTTTGCCGCAGTCGATCATGGACATTCTCAATCTCAGCTTCTGCGACGATTCAGTGGTTACTGATAGCACGACGAGCGCCAGGAGAGCTCCGTAAGGTCGGTGGGAGGACCGGGCAACCGCTCTGTGGAGTTCCTATCGTGTCATCGGCGCGACGGGTGCGACCTTCTTCAGCGTAAACTGGACCGCATACCGATAGAGCGCGAAGTTGCTGAGCACGTTGATCGCCGCCAACAGTTCGGATGTGAAGTCGGAGGCGACGACGATCCCACGCACGGCCTTCCCCTTCGCGAGGTGCTCGCGGACCCAGCCCATGTACGGGAGGATCTGTCCGAGGACCTCCCGCCCCGCCTCGCCCGCCTTCAGCTCAATCACGACGAGGTTTCCCGCCCCGTCCTGCGCGAGTAGGTCGATCCGATTCACGTCCGTCCCGAACTGGCGGCCCTTCAGCGCACCTTCGACATACAGCTTTAGCCCGGACTCGATCACCTGGAGGTTCCCTTCCAGATAGTCCTCGAGATCCCGCTCGAGGGAAAGCGCGAACTCCGGTTGCGGTTCTGGCTTTTCGACGGAGAATTCCAACGTCTGAACTTCACCCTCCTCCAGGAAGTCCCGAAACAGTTCGTAGTCCTCGTCAGGCAAGCGACGGAACGATGTGCGGAAGTAGCCCCCCGGCGAAATCGACGGAAAGAATCGGGAGAACACCGGCTTGATGTCGACGGGTTCCGGGGGCACGATCGCAGGTTCGAAGCGAATCCGGTGGGGATAGACGTCGTCCGGCCAGATCGGGTCCTCGCTGTAGAAGTAGGGGTGGGTGACTCGGAAGATTCCCGCGGAGCGCATGCCCACGACATGGACCAGGACATCGTCGCCCAAAGCGACCTGCTTCAGGTTATTCGTAAACCGGTCTTTGACGCCCCAAGTGGCTGCAGCCAGACAGCGAGCCCAGTTCTCGGCGGACGTGACCGCAAGCCAATGCGACACAGACTGCCTCCTCTCCCCTGTATTGGTGCCTTATCTTAAGGAATTGCGCGGGTGGCCTGGCTGACCCTCTGCAGGATGCGAGAATTCTTGGCGGCTTGGGGACGGCCGCTTTACAAAGTTCAGAGGGGGACCGGGCCCGGGTCCCACCGGGGCCCTGTCCCCGTTTCAGCCACCCCCCCCGACAAAGACTCAATATGCGCCCAACGTTCCCGGCCCTAATACATGAACGGCGAACTGACGCGGAGGACGACAACGAAACCGCTAGCGATTGACCTATTCGCCGGTGCGGGTGGGGCAACCCTGGGGCTGAGACGTGCTGGATTCCATGTGCCTGTGGCAGTTGAAATCGAAAAGGGAAAAGCCCAGACACTTCAGGAGAACCACAGACACACGCGCGTCCTAGGTCTGAACGAGGACGGCGATATGCGGTCACTGACCGGCGAGGCGATCCTAAGGGCGGGTGGACTGTCCCTGGGCGATGTGGACCTTATGGTCGCCTGCCCTCCATGTCAGGGGTTCTCGCTACTCGGGCGCCGTGACCCAGAAGACGAGAGGAACGACCTCTTCCAGGAAGCTGTGAGGTTCGCACTGGACATCGGGCCGACCGTCCTTGTGGTGGAAAATGTACCAGGCATTCTCTCGTTCGAGGATGGAACTGCGGTCGAGGAGCTGCGGGACTCGCTTGAAACCGAAGGATACGAGACGGATCTCTGGGACCTGAACGCGGCAGACTACGGAGTTGCTCAATCCCGGCGGCGGATCTTCATCGTCGCCGCCGATGGCGTTCCACTGCCCGATCCCCCGGCGGCCCTCCGTCGACCCTCGCCGACTGTTTGGGATGCCATTGCCGACCTTCCACAGGCCACGCGAAGGACACGACCGCCAACGACGTCCGAGTTCCAATATCGCTCCAACCCCAAGTCTGCCTACGCGAGGGCGCTGAGAGGCAGGCGTGCTGGAGTAGCGAACTGTGAGGTTACGCACCACAGTCCGGAAATGGTCAGGCGTTTCGCTGCGCTTGGGCCGGGAGAAATCGATAAGCCGACTCACCACCGCCGACTCAGGCCAGACAAGCCTGCATCGACCATCACCGCCGGCACCCGCTCCAGGACGGCGTGCCGTCCGATCCACCCCTATCGAGATCGCGTCTTAACCGTACGAGAAGGAGCCAGGCTCGCCGGCTTTCCTGACTGGTACAGGTTTCCTGCAACCATCTCCGCGGCTTGGGAGGAGATAGGGAATTGCGTCCCTCCGCCTCTCGCGGAACAGGTATTTGTTCAACTCAAGGAGACTGCGACCTCGGGACGGAAGCCCCTGTGGACCGTCGATGCTCCCAGGCCCGTGCCTGCGAGTCGTTACGTCCAGCCAGGCCCTCCGAATTGGACGGAGAGAAGGCTGCGGATTGTTGTTCGCCGTCTCTCGCAGCAGTACGGCGACCCAAGGCATCACAACAAGGACGATCCACTCGACGAACTGATATTCATCATTCTTTCGGGGAAGACCAGCGAGGAGAGTTACCTCCGTACCTTCGACGCCCTCAAAAGTCGATTCCCGACGTGGGTCGACCTCCTCTCATCGCTCCCCGGCGAGGTGGAGCGCCTCATCTCTCCTGGCGGTTTGGGACGAAAGAAAGGCAACCAGATCCGTCGTCTGCTGCAGGCCGTCTCTGAGGGGCAGGGGAAGGCAGACCTTGGTTACCTGCGTTCGATGAACACCAATGAGGTGGAGGACTTCCTCGTGTCCCTTCCAGGCGTGGGATTGAAGTCCGCAAAGTGCGTGACGATGTACTCTCTTGGCCGACGCTCCTTCCCGGTGGACACTCATGTAAGGAGAGTCCTGACGAGACTCGGCATGGTGGCCATATCTCGTCTCGACGACCGCGCTCAGGACCACCTCGAATCCGTTGTCCCGCCGGACCTTCGTTACAAACTGCACGTCAACGCGATCACCCTCGGCCGTGTCCTCTGTTTGCCCGCGAAACCGCGGTGCCAAGAGTGTCCCGTGAGCGAACTGTGCGAATTCTCACGTGTTCGGGCTCAGCAAGAGACTGCTGATTCGATTCAGGCTTCGGAAGCCTCGATGTCGTCTTTCTCATCTTCGCCGGTCACGGGCTTGGCACCTCTCACCCGCGCCAACTCGGAGACTGCACGCCGGAGTTCCGTGTTGGTCGTGAATTCCCCAGTCTCACAGCGATCAAGAAAGCTGTCGCGGTCCACTTTCGTGAGCCACTTGTAGAGCAGCTCGTGCTGCAGGGAATAGTGGACCGGGCGTGCGGCCTGCTCCTCGGTCATGAGGTCCGCGTACCTGATGAACTTCCTCAGGTAGTGGACCGAATACAGATCCTTCTTTGCACCACGATCCTTCCTGATTTCGGCGACCTTGCCCATGAGCCGCTTTCGCGTCCTTCCGGAAGTCTCGTATTCGCGCAATCCGGCCTGGTTCGCCCTCACTTCGAGCCCCCGTTCGTGGTCCAGCATGAGCTTGCCGACCTGCCAGTACTCCAGCGCGCGGCCTCCTCGCTCGGCTGCGCCCATCCGATCCGCAATCTCGAGAGCCATTTCCCCCAGTTTCTGGTCGTACTCTTCCTCCTCGCGGAGGAGGCGACCGTATTCTCTGGCGGTCATTTTCCCGTCGTTAAGGATGTCTTGCTCGAACTCCTCAACGACGAAGGACTTGCCCCCGGGCAGCTTGATGCTCACCTTTTTCAGGAGTACCTCCCCCCGTTACCAGCCTTGGGCTCGGCCTTCGCGCCCCGCCGTGTCAGCTCAGCCCGTGCCCATTCTGCGATGAACGTAGCCCTTTCGAGCATGATCGCGCGGTACAAGAGCGAGACGGCGTCCTTAGTCAATTCGTCCTTGTCTCGCAATTGTAGCTCCCGGTCGAACTTCAGGGCTGCAAGCTCGTCGACTTGACATCGCGCGATGTGGTAGCGCCACGCATCGTCGACCGTTTCGGTTGCGAGGTACTGAGGGGCTTTCCAGTTCAGGAGCACGATCGGTCCCTCCGGGGGTTCGGGGTTGAGCACGCTCTCGCGGACCCGCTCATCCCCATCTTCCTCTTCCTTCGGGAAGGTAGCGGCCCTCGCATTCCTCAGGGCGATGTCGCCGCCCACCTTCGGCTTGGTCTTCCTGGGGGTCCGGGGCTTTCGCGGCTTCTCCGGAACTTCCCCGACCTCGAAGTAGCCCCGACGGTCGTGCAGGGTCTTGCCGCTCTTCGCATCCGCCACGCTATACCGGACAGCGTAGAGGTCTGAGGGCGTCGTCTCTGGGATGACAAAAGAGTCGAGGATGGACTTCCTTTCCTGCGGCCCGATATCCATGGACCACTTGCTGGCATACAGAGTGACCTTCGCGGAGGCCACGACGACCCGGGCCTCGACGGGCTGCCGCCCCCGGCCCTTGTCCGGCCCCACGACGTCGAACGACATGGTGCAGGTTTCACCGGGATCGTAGCTCTCCTGCGATAGAGCGGGTTGGCTGACCCAAGGGTCATCGTGCCCCCTCTTTGTCGGCTTCCTTTCCTCGACGAAACCTCCTTCGGGGTGCCAATCACGGAACCGGTCACGGATGATCCGGTTGATTTGCGCGGTCACCTCAGCGAGGACCTTCTTCGTTTTTGCGTCCTCCACTGCCTCCACGCCAGCATGCTTCTCCATGAACTGGTTAACGAGACGGGAGAGAGTGAGCTTCGCCGCCCTCCACTGTCGCGTGGACTTGAATGCGAAGTGGTTGGTCGTTTCGCTCTCTGCGAGGAAAGAGCCGACGGCGTAGCCGTACAAGCGCGAAGAATTCGGTCCGCCGTAGAGTTGGTAGTAGCTAACGGAATGCAGGTCCGTACAAACCGCAATTCCTCTGGGGACGTCCCCATGAATGGGCGATTTAGTCAACTTGAGAACCACGTGCTCGAACTTGCCAGCCAGCTCCCCGGTCGAATCGGTCACGGGCACGTCCTTGTAATCGACCTCGTCTGCCAGTTCGGGTGCCGCTCCTCCGCCTACCCGTACTTCCTCGCCGTCGATCTCGTACGTTATCTTGACCGTAGGGTCGTCGAGAAGAAGGAACCAATCCTGACGGAGGACCCGTTCGACGATGCGGGGATCGGACAGATCCAGGCCCGCGCGTCGGTCGCCAACCTCATCGAAAAGGCCCTCGGCAACGATGCGCGAAGCCCCGGGAGGGAGTGCGCTCGGCGGGAAGCTCGCGAGGAGATCCTCGTGCTGCTTGCGGTCGGATCTCCAGATGTGGTCGTCTTTCCAGACCGATTGAACGTAGGTGCCATCTAGGAGGCGCGTTTCGGTTCGGACCGTTCGGGCGATCGGGACTAGGACCTTTGCGCCCTCCCCGCGCCGCTTCGCCCCCATTTCGCCCCCAAAATGCAGCGAGTTATAGCGGTCCCAGTCCTTGATTCCCGTCGTACCCATCATGTTGACCTCGAAGGCCTTCGCTTTGGAGTCCACGCTGAACCGTACCTCGAGAGGCAGGCCGGGAGCCCTGTTGTCCGCACCGTTCTGAAGGACGTTGTAGATCACCGCCTGCGCGGGAGTCTCGTACTCGTCGAGGAGGTGGTCCTTCAGGTACCTCTTTGTGTCGGACTTGAAGGTCTCGCTGACGCCCTCGTATTTCTCGAACAGATCCGGCTCACCCGTGTCCTCGACTTGCTTGGTTTGGTCTTCGGTCATGTCGATCCTCCTCCCCCTTCCTCCGGGACTTCTGTCGCGAGCCATCGGGAACCGACCTCAGTGACGGCGTAGCTCGAAATGCGCCCCTCTCGCCGCGTCCGAACGAAGCCGAGTTCCTGGCAGCGACTGTGAACGGTGGCCGTCAACGACTCGACCATCCCCTTGCTCAAGGCTAGCGGACTCCAGAAACGCACGTAGAAACTCCTCATCCTCTGGACGAGCATGTTTCGCGAGGCGCTCCCGGCACCCGCGATAGTTCGGACGTAGTACTGTATATGCTGCCATTCGTCCGGCGACCGTCTCCGGATCGCCGAGAGGAGTAAGGCTACCTCCTCGTTACGGAACGGCGGAAATGCGGGTTCGGCCTCATCGAGGACTGGATTTGGAGACCTGGCGAAGTCGAGTCCGAAGGCGGTGATTCCGATCCGCTCTTCGCCTCCCCGCCCGACTAGAGAAACGAAACCTAGGAACGGAAGGAGGCCTCCCACTCTGGGAGTGCCGGCGTAGGCCGAACCCACATAGGCCTCAAGGAAGCGAACCATTGACTTCCCCTCCTCCCGGTCAACGGTTGGGAACGTCGTCGAGAGACGCTCGCCCTTCGGACGGTCGCCTTCGAGGTCCAGCCGCCGCAGAGAGTCCGTCCACGAGAACGCCTTGTGGCGGAGGAGGTCTCGGAAGTCGGCGGTCCTGAGATACTCCTGATTCGCATTCGCGAGCGACCGTGCGAGTAGCCTGAGGATCGGCTTTGCCGCGAAGAACCGAGAGATGGTGATAGGGAGGAGAGGGTGAGGGAGGATCGTCGTCGACTGGGCGTCGACAATCGGAGGATCGCCGAAATCTGCTTCCTCCAGGATGAAGCGAACACGTGGTGGAAGCTGCACAAAGGAGGATGTCTGACCCTCCGGCCGAAGGTTGCGCGCAACTTCTGGGGAAGCACGCACGGCCTCGATTGCGGCGGCAACGAGGTCGTCCACGCTGGGATACACGCCCGCCTCGACCAGTTCGAGGGCATGGATCAG
>Ga0209321_10001564_pt1 | contig 15616 bp, 12 predicted proteins | sample Rifsed16ft4_FD_184012 | JGI IMG/M metagenome (GOLD analysis project Ga0209321, IMG submission 184012) | Soil microbial communities from Rifle, Colorado, USA - sediment 16ft 4 - CSP-I_5_4 (version 2) | ecosystem: Environmental > Terrestrial > Deep subsurface > Rock core/Sediment | place: Rifle... | reverse complement strand
TGAAGGGAAATATATAAAGCAGACGGGTGGAAGAGGCCAGTACGGGCATGTGTATCTTGAGGTGGAGCCCAACGAAAGGGGCAAGGGTTTTGAGTTTATAAATAAGATTGTCGGCGGGTCAATACCAAAAGAATATGTATCCCCGGTTGAGGACGGCATAATCGGGGCAACCGAGTCGGGCACCCTTGCCGGTTATCCGGTGGTTGACGTGAAGGTGACCCTCTACGACGGTTCCTATCATGATGTGGATTCGTCGGAAATGGCCTTTAAAATAGCCGGTTCAATCGGGTTCAAGGAGGCCTTGAAAAGGGCGGGACAGATACTTCTTGAGCCGATAATGGATGTGGAGGTGGTCACCCCCGAGCAGTTTATGGGGGAGGTTATCGGGGATTTGAATTCCCGGAGGGGAAGGATTCAGGGCATGGAGGTAAGAGGCGGTTTCCAGGTTATTTCCTCAAAGGCCCCCCTTGCGAATATGTTCGGTTATTCCACTGATTTAAGGAGTTTGACTCAGGGCAGGGCTTCGTTTACAATGCAATTTTCACATTATGAGCAGGTGCCGAATTCCATTATGGAAACCCTTTCGGCAAAGGCTCAGGCAAGATAAAGATTTAATAGAGAGAGGCGGAGGGAGAATATGAGCAAGGCCAAGTTTGAGAGGAAAAAGCCGCACGTAAACGTCGGCACCATCGGGCACGTTGACCACGGGAAGACGACCCTTACGGCATCCATAACAAAGGTTTTGTCCACGAAGGGCTACGCCGATTTTCTCGCGTACGACCAGATAGACAAGGCCCCCGAGGAAAAAGAAAGGGGCCTTACCATATCCATCTCCCACGTTGAGTACCAGACCGACAAGCGCCATTACGCGCATATAGACTGTCCCGGTCACGCCGACTATATAAAGAACATGATAACAGGCGCCGCGCAGATGGACGGCGCCATACTTGTCGTATCAGCCGTTGACGGCCCGATGCCCCAGACCCGCGAGCACATACTTCTGGCCCGTCAGGTCGGGGTTCCTTCTATCGTGGTTTTTTTAAACAAGATAGACATGGTTGACGACAAGGAGCTTCTGGACCTTGTTGAGCTTGAGGTGAGGGAGCTTCTAAGTAAATACAAGTTCCCCGGCGACGATATACCGTTTGTCCAGGGAAGCGCGCTGAAGGCCCTTGAGTGCGGGTGCGGCAAAAAGGAGTGCCAGTGGTGCGGCGCCATTTTGAAACTTACGGATACGCTGGACACCTACATCGCCGAGCCGAAGAGGGACATAGACAAGCCCTTCCTGATGCCGGTTGAGGACGTGTTTTCCATATCGGGAAGAGGCACGGTTGTGACGGGGAGGATAGAGAGGGGCATTGTTAAGGTCGGGGAGGAGGTTGAGATAGTGGGGCTCAGGGATACGCAGAAAACCGTTATTACCGGGGTGGAGATGTTCAGGAAGATACTTGACGAGGGCAGGGCCGGAGATAACGTCGGGTGTCTGCTTCGGGGGACGAAGAAAGAGGAGGTTGAGAGGGGGCAGGTCCTTTCAAAGCCCGGTTCCATCACTCCTCACACGAAATTCGCCTGCGAGGTTTACATACTTACGAAGGAAGAGGGGGGGAGGCACACCCCGTTTTTCAAGGGATACAGGCCGCAGTTTTATTTCAGGACAACGGACGTTACCGGGATGGTGCATCTTCCGGAGGGCGTGGAGATGGTCATGCCCGGCGACAATATAAGGTTTGAGGCCGAGCTTATAACGCCCATAGCGATGGAAGAGGGCGTGAGGTTCGCTATAAGGGAAGGCGGAAGGACGGTAGGGGCCGGGGTCGTAACTAAGGTGATTGCGTAAAAAAGGCAATCAATCGATAACGAAAAACGATGACAGGTATATAAATTATGAGAGAGATAATTACCCTTGCCTGCACCGAGTGCAAGCGCAGGAATTACACATCGACAAAGAACAAAAAGACGGTCACCGAAAGGCTGGAGTTGAAGAAGTACTGCAAGTTCTGCAGGCGCCACACCGCGCATAAAGAGATTAAGTAGTTGTTTGAGGGTTTAAAATTTTTGGAAGCGCCTGCCCCCTGCCCCGTTTTCACGAGGGTAAACTTCCCCGGGGGTTACTTAGAGGAAACTTTGCTGAAACAATGCTGAAACAATGCTGAAACAAGTTCAGCACAGGGTTCAGCACAGGGTTCAGCGCAGGTTTCGGGCACCCGGGCAAAGCCCGGGTCGAGGTTTCCGGCAGGACATTAGGCCAGTAGCTCTAACTGGAAGAGCAGCGGTCTCCAAAACCGCGGGTTGGGGGTTCGAATCCCTCCTGGCCTGCCACTTTTTTCCCTTTAACGGGGAGAGGTCTTAAATGGAGAAGATAGAAAAGATAGAGAAGATAAAGCAGTTTTATTTAGAGGCAAGGGGCGAGTTAAAGAAGGTAACCTGGCCAACCCGCCAGCAGACCATCTCCGCCACGTGGGTGGTGATAATCATGACCATAGTGATTGCCATTTTTCTCGGGCTTGTGGATCTTGTCCTCTCGAGTCTAATCAAATACATACTGAGATAGGTAAGAAGGTTTTTATGACTAAGAAATGGTACGTGGTTCACACTTATTCTGGCTACGAGGAAAAGGTAAAGTCGGCGCTTGAGGAAAAGGTGAAGACCCTCGGCAAAGAGGATAAGTTCGGGGAGGTGATTGTCCCCTCCGAAAAGGTCGTTGACATGGTCAAGGGGGTAAAAAAGACCGCCTCAAGAAGATTTTTCCCCGGCTATATACTCGTAAACATGGAGCTTACCGATGACACATGGCACATTATAAAAGATGTTCCGAAGGTAACAGGGTTTGTGGGCGGAATGAAAAATCCCCCCACAATCAGCGATGATGAAGTAAAAAAGATTACCCGTCAGATGGAAGAGGGGGCCATAAGGCCCAAGCCGAAGGTTCTTTTTGAGAGAGGTGAGCATATAAGGGTTACCGACGGGCCTTTTACGAACTTTGTCGGGATGGTGGAGGAGGTAAAACCGGAGAAGGGGAAACTCAAGGTTCTGGTGAGCATATTCGGAAGGCAGACCCCGGTTGAACTGGATTTTGTCCAGGTTGAGAAGGCATGAAAAACCGGTAACGGATAATTTCTTGAGAGGTTAGAGAAGATGGCTAAAAAGATTGTAGCGCAGATAAAACTCCAGATACCGGCGGGCAAGGCAAATCCAGCGCCGCCCGTTGGTCCCGCACTCGGCCAGCACGGCGTTAACATAATGGAGTTTTGCAAGGCATTCAACGCAAAGACCCAGAAAGAGGAGGGGATGGTAATCCCGGCGGTTATAACGGTCTTTGCCGACAGGAGTTTCAGTTTCATAACAAAGACCCCGCCCGCATCCATCCTTCTTCTTAAGGCCGCCGGGGTTCCGAAAGGGTCGGGAACCCCGAACAAGGATAAGGCCGGGTCTGTCACAAAAAAACAGGTTGAGGAAATAGCGAAGATTAAGATGCCCGACGTTACCGCGGCGAATCTTGAGGCAGCCATAAGAACCGTTGAGGGCACCGCAAGGAGTATGGGAATCAAGGTGGAGGGTTAGAGAGATGGCAGGGAAAAAATACAATCTCGCAAAGAAAAATATTTTAGAAGAGAAGGCGTATGGCGTGGAAGAGGCCTTCAATATCTTGAAAGGCGCCGGGGCGGCAAAGTTTGACGAAACCGTGGATATGGCGGTAAGGCTGGGGATTGACCCCAAGCATCCGGAGCAGATGATAAGGGGGTCTGTGGTGCTTCCCCACGGAACGGGCAAAAAGGTAAGGATTCTGGTTTTTGCAAAAGGCGAAAAGGAGGCTGAGGCAAAAGAGGCCGGGGCGGATTATGCCGGAGGGGATGAGCTTGTTGAGAAGATAAAGGGAGGCTGGCTTGATTTTGACATGGCCGTTGCCACTCCCGAAATGATGGGTCTTGTCGGGAAACTCGGAAAGATACTCGGCCCCAGGGGGCTTATGCCTAACCCGAAACTCGGCACCGTTACCTTTGATGTCAAGAAGGCGGTGCAAGATTTAAAGGCGGGAAAGGTGGAGTACAGAACCGACAAGGCCGGGAATGTCCACTCTATACTCGGGAAGCTCTCTTTCGGAGCGGAAAAACTTTTAAAGAATTTCAGGACGCTTATGGACGCCATCCTTAAGGCGAAGCCGCCTTCAAGCAAAGGCACATATCTTAAAAGCATTTATGTCTCCACGACAATGGGGCCTTCGATAAAGATAGATGCGGCGGAGGTAAGGGATATTTCAAGATAATTTTTTAAGGTTGAGGAACCTGACCCCGACCCATCCTTCGGATGGGTGCCCGCGCTTGGGGAAAGTTTCCGCTATTAAGGGTCAAAGACAGCAGGGGCCAGACAAGGCTTAAACTTCCTGCCCAGACCGCGGCTTCTCAGGTGGTATTTTTAGAGGCCATCCGTTGAGGAATTTTTACGGTCAGGCGGCGAATGCTCGAGCAATGCTGAAACGGGTTCAGCGCAAGGTTCAGCACAAGGTTTAAGGGAATCTTTCAGCCTTGGAAGAAAGCGGCTCCTTCTGTCTTTGATAAAGACAGAGAGAAAGGAGGGAAGATGCTGGAAAGGGAAAAAAAAGCAAGGCTTGTAAAAGAGTACCGGGAAAAGTTCGGCCGGGCCGAGGCGCTGTTCCTTGCGGGTTATCAGGGCATCAAGGCAAACGAGATGACGGAACTCAGGCGCACGCTCAGGGATGCGGGGGTTGAGTTCAGGATACTTAAAAATACCATTGCAAGGCTCGCCCTGAAGGATACGCCCGGTTGTGTTTTGAGCGGGCATTTCAAGGGGCCTGTCGCGGTGGCGTTAAGCTACAGGGATTCCAACCTTGCCGCGGATAAACTCACCCGGTTTGCCGCGGGCCTGCCAAATTTTAAGGTCCGCGCGGGGATGCTCGGAGGCAAGCTTCTCAGATTCGAGGATATAGAGAATCTTTCAAAACTTCCGGCAAGGGAGGTTATGATTGCCATGCTGATCGGTATAATCAAGAATCAGCCGGCTTCATTTGTCGTGGTTCTCGGCGGCGTTTTGAGGAAGTTTGTCTATGCGCTCGCCGCCGTAAAGAGCGCGAAAGAAGGTGTTTCAAAGTAGAAGCGGCGAAGAAAAACAAAAAAATTTCAGAGGAGGAAAATAAAATGGCGCAGGTAACAAAAGAGGATGTGATAAAATTTATTGAAAACAGCACCGTTATTGAGCTTGCGGAACTTGTAAAGGAATTTGAGGTGAAATTCGGCGTAAGCGCTGCGGCCCCGATGGCCATGGCGGCTGTTGGAGGCGTTTCTGCGGCCGCGCCCGGAGCGGCTCCCGCGGAGGAGAAGGTCGAATTTACGGTTACACTGAAGTCCGCAGGGGCTGAAAAGATCAAGGTCATTAAGGAAGTAAGGGCGGTAACCGGGCTTGGCCTTAAAGAGGCAAAGGACCTTGTTGAAGGCGCTCCCAAAACCATTAAAGAAGGCGTTTCAAAGGCTGAGGCCGAGGATATAAAAAAGAAGGTCGAGGCCGCAGGGGCTCAGGTTGAGATAAAGTAATGCCCGGCCGGGGAACGCGCCCGGGAAACCGGCGGAGGCCTGCAAGCGCCGGGACCGCGGTAAGTCCAACTGGCAAGTCCGGCCGGAAAGTCCGCCCGGAAAGGCCGGGGCGTAAATGGGAAACGGAAGTTGTGTCTTTTGGTTTTTAACGGCGTATGCGTTTCTGAAAACAAACAAGGAGTAAGGAGTATATGGCAGGCACCCTTATAAACGGTAATTTTTTAAGAAAGGATTATTCACGCATAGGCAGGGTCCTGGATATCCCCGACCTTGTAGAGGTGCAGAAAAAATCCTTCAGGGAATTTCTGCAGTTGGATAAGGAAGGCGGCAAAAGAGAGGACGTGGGGCTTCAGGGGGTATTTAAAGGCTTATTCCCCATAAAAGACTTCAGCGGCATATCCTCCCTTGATTTTGTAAAATACACCCTCCTTAATCCCAAGTATACGGTTGAGGAGTGTCTTGAGAAGGGGCTGACCTACGCGAGGCCGCTGAAGATGTCGGTGCGCCTTACGGTGTGGGAAAAGAACGCAGAGACCGGCGTCCAGAATGTCAGGGATATAAAGGAGCAGGAGGTGTATTTCGGCGAAATACCCATGATGACCGACACAGGAAGTTTCGTTGTAAACGGCACGGAAAGGGTCATTGTAAGCCAGCTTCACCGCTCCCCCGGGGTTTTCTTTGAGTACGAGAAGGGCAAGGGTTTTACCGGAAAGGTGCAGTTTACCGCGAGGGTTATTCCATACCACGGGTCCTGGCTCGATTTTGAATTTGACCAGAAGGACTGGCTCTACGTGCGCATAGATAAAAGAAGGAAGATGCTCGCGACAATCCTTCTCAAGGCGCTCGGCTATTCCGTTGAGGAGATGCTGAATTACTTTTATCCGAGCGAGGAGATTATCCTTGACGGCAAAAAGATAATGAAGGGCATTGACCCGGAATCCCCCTACCTTATCGGACAAAAAGCGAGCCGCGATATAAAAGACCCCAAGACAGACGAGATTATTGTCAAAAAAGACAGGAAGATTACCAGGTTCATCGTAAAAAGGCTTGCCCAGGCCAAAGTAACGCATATACCTGTTGAGGTGGAGGATATCGTCGGGAAGGTCGCCTCGCAGGATATCTATGACCCGGCGACAGGCGAGGTTGTTTTGGAATGCAACCAGGTCCTCACGCGCGAGATACTCGATGAGATATACAGAAGGAAGATAGAACGTTTCAAACTCCTCTTTATAGACGCCATAGGAGTCTCTTTCAGGGAGACCCTCTTAAACGACCGCACGGGAAACGAGGAAACACGCCCTGTTCACGAGTACAGGCAATCCCACCCTGACGACTCCACCACCAATATGACCCTTAACTCAAGGATTGAAATATACAAAAGGTTAAAACCAGGTGAGCCGCCGACCGTAGAAACCGTGAACCAGTTCTTCCAGCACCTGTTTTTCTCCCCGGAAAGATACGACCTCTCAAAGGTTGGAAGGCTGAAGCTCAACAGAAAACTCTCCCTCGACGCCCCCCTTGAGCATACAACCCTGAGAAAAGAAGACATAATGGCCGTTGTGAAATATCTCCTGGGGCTTAAAAACGGACAGGGCTCGATAGACGATATTGACCATCTCGGGAACAGGAGGGTCAGGAGCGTGGGGGAGTTGCTGGAAAACCAGAACAGGATCGGGCTGCTTCGGATGGAGAGGGCGGTTAAGGAAAGGATGAGCCTCGGCGAGATAGAAACTCTCATGCCAAACGACCTTATAAACCCAAAGCCCGTAAGCGCCGTGATAAAGGAATTTTTCGGCTCAAGCCAGTTATCTCAGTTCATGGACCAGACAAACCCGCTTTCCGAGATTACCCACAAAAGAAGGCTTTCGGCCCTTGGAGCCGGAGGACTTACGCGCGAAAGGGCGGGGTTTGAGGTAAGGGACGTGCACGCAACGCATTACGGAAGGATATGCCCGATAGAGACCCCCGAAGGCCCAAACATCGGCCTTATAGTCTCTCTCTCAACCTATGCCAGGATAAACGAGTTCGGTTTTGTCGAGACCCCCTACAGAAAGGTCATAGGCGGAAAGGTCACAAACCAGATTGCGTACCTTTCGGCCCTGGATGAGGAAACTAACGTCATGGCGCAGGCAAACGCCCCTATAAGCAAAGACGGACGGTTTACAAGCGAGTTTGTATCCGCAAGAAAGGGCGGAGAGTTTGTCATGGCGCGCCCCGAGGAGATAACGCTCATGGACGTTTCACCGAACCAGCTTGTGAGCGTTGCCGCAGCCCTTGTGCCTTTCCTTGAAAATGACGACGCAAACAGGGCCCTTATGGGCAGCAACATGCAGCGCCAGGCTGTTCCTCTTATAAAGACCGAGGCCCCGCTCGTGGGCACGGGCATGGAGAGCGTAGTGGCAAGGGACTCCGGCGTTACCGTCATAGCAAAGAATCCGGGCGTGGTTGAAAGCGTTGACGCAACCAGGATTGTTGTCAAAAACGAAAAGGGCGTTGATATCTACAATCTTACAAAATTCAGAAGGTCCAACCAGAATACCTGTTTTAACCAGAAGCCGCTTGTTACCGAAGGCGACGCCGTAGAAAAAGGCGATGTCATTGCCGACGGGCCTTCCACGGAAAACGGGGAATTGGCGCTTGGAAGAAATGTCCTTGTGGCGTTCATGTCCTGGGGCGGGTATAACTTTGAGGATTCGATACTTTTAAGCGAGAGGCTTTTAAAAGACGATGTGTTCACCTCACTCCATATAGAAGAGTTTGAAACCGTTGCCAGGGATATAAAGCTCGGCAAAGAGGAGATAACAAGGGATATACCCAATGTGGGGGAGGAGGCGCTTAGGAACCTGGACGAGAGCGGAATTGTAAGGATGGGCGCCGAGGTTAAGCCGGGCGATATCCTTGTGGGAAAGATTACCCCCAAGGGCGAAACCCAGCTCTCTCCCGAGGAAAAACTCCTCAGGGCCATATTCGGCGAGAAGGCTGAAGACGTTAAAGACACGTCCCTCAGGGTTCCTCCCGGGATTGAAGGTGTGGTCATAGACGCAAGGGTGTTCTCCAGAAAAGGCACCGAGAAAGACGAGAGGGCGAAATTCATTGAGGATAGAGAGGTTGGCAGGCTTTTAAAAGACAGGGACGACGAGATACAGATAGTGAAGACCACCGCCTACGGCCGCGCGGAAAAGGTCCTTGCGGGGAAAAAATCAGGGGTTCGCCTTACAGACAAAAAAGGCAACGTGCTTGTTGCAAAGGGCAAGACCGTGACCAAAGAGATACTCCATTCCATCCCACGTTCCAGATGGCACGAGATAATACCCTCAGGCGAGGAAAGGGCTGAGAAGGAACTTGAGAACATCTTTAACAGGTTGAACGAGCAGATGGACGCCATAAAGTATATCTTCGATGAGAGGATAGGGCGGCTTAAGAGGGGCGATGAACTTCCGCCCGGCGTTATAAAGATGGTGAAGGTCTATATAGCGATGAAAAGGAAGGTCTCCGTAGGAGACAAGATGGCGGGGCGCCACGGGAATAAGGGCGTTATATCCAGGATCCTTCCTGAAGAGGATCTGCCTTTTTTAAAAGACGGAACCCCCGTGGACATAGTGCTGAACCCGCTCGGGGTGCCTTCGAGAATGAATATAGGGCAGATACTTGAAACACACCTCGGATGGGCCGCAAAAACACTCGGCGAGGATATAAACAGGCTTGTTGATGAGAACTACAGCCCTAACGCGATAAGGGAAAAGATAAAGAAGATTTACTCCTCTCTTGAGTTCAGTAAATTCCTAAACTCCCTTTCCGACAGCGAGGTCATAAAGGTTGCGAGAAGGCTTAAAAACGGCATAACCGTTGCAAGCCCGGTTTTTGACGGCGCAACGGAAACCAATGTCAAGGAGGCCCTTAAGATGGCGGAGCTTCCGTTAAACGGAAAGACAGTTCTTTTTGACGGAAGAACCGGGAAACCCTTTGACCAGGGAGTGACCGTCGGGGCGATGTATATGCTTAAGCTGCATCACCTCGTTGACGATAAGATACATGCAAGAAGCACCGGGCCGTATTCGCTTGTTACGCAGCAGCCCCTGGGTGGGAAGGCGCAGTTTGGCGGCCAGAGGCTCGGGGAGATGGAGGTGTGGGCGCTTGAGGCATACGGAGCCGCGTACACCCTGCAGGAGTTTTTAACGGTCAAAAGCGATGATGTTCCGGGAAGGACCAGAATGTATGAATCGATAGTAAGGGGCGATTATACGCTTGAGCCTGCGATGCCGGAGTCTTTCAGCGTCCTGATAAAAGAGCTTCAGAGCCTTGGATTGGATATTGTCCTTTTAAAGACAGAGGGAAAGTAAAGAAGGCGGTTTTTAAAAAGACCCGGCATCAGGCATCTTTTTCAAAAATCAGGAGGAAAGATTGTGGAAAGCTTTATGGCCCTTTTTGAAAAGCAAAAGAAACCGGTGGATTTTAATGCCATAAGGGTTACCGTAGCCTCTCCCGAAAAGATAAGGGAATGGAGCAAGGGCGAGGTCAAAAAACCCGAAACCATCAATTACCGCACCTTCAAACCCGAAAGGGACGGCCTTTTCTGCGCAAAGATATTCGGGCCTGTGAAGGATTTTGAGTGCAACTGCGGTAAATACAAGAGGATGAAGCACAGGGGCGTTGTATGCGAAAAATGCGGCGTTGAGGTAATCCCCTCAAAGGTAAGGCGCGAAAGATTGGGGCACATAGAGCTTGCGACCCCTGTCGCCCATATATGGTTTTTAAGGAGCCTTCCCTCAAGGATTGGCACAATGCTCGATATGACACTTAAGGCGGTGGAGAGGGTTCTTTACTATGAAAACTTCATTGTGATTGACCCTAAAGAGACCACCCTTAAGGAAGGGGATTTTCTTACGGACGAACAGTACCGGCAGGCTGTTGAAAAATTCGGAGTGGATTCTTTCCGCGCCGGCATGGGGGCAGAGGCGGTAAGGGAGATGCTTAAAAGGTGCGACCTCGAAAAGCTTTCCAGGGGACTCAGGGACGAACTTAAGGCAACAACCTCGGACGCGAGAAGAAAAAAGATTGCAAAGAGGCTCAAGGTTGTCGAGGCGTTTTTAAGTTCCGGCAACAAACCCGAGTGGATGATAATGGAGGTCATACCGGTCCTTCCGCCAGATCTGAGGCCCCTTGTGCCTCTGGACGGGGGCAGGTTCGCGACGTCCGATTTAAATGACCTCTACAGGAGGGTTATAAACAGGAATAACAGGCTCAAGAAATTGATGGAATTGAATGCCCCCGACATCATAATCAGGAATGAAAAGAGGATGCTGCAGGAGGCTGTTGACGCCCTTTTTGACAACGGCAGGCGCGGCAGAATTATAACGGGCCAGAACAAGCGCCCGCTTAAATCCCTGAGCGACATGATAAAGGGTAAAAGCGGAAGGTTCAGGCAGAATCTTTTGGGTAAACGCGTGGACTATTCCGGAAGGTCCGTCATAGTAGTAGGGCCGGATCTCCGGCTTCACCAGTGCGGGCTGCCAAAGAAGATGGGGATAGAGCTGTATAAACCCTTTATATACCAGAAGCTCGAAGAGAGGGGATACGCGACAACCATAAAGAGCGCAAAAAAGATGCTGGAGAAGGAAAAACCCGAGGTATGGGATGTGCTCGATGAGGTTATAAAGGAGCATCCCGTGCTTTTAAACCGCGCCCCGACCCTTCACAGGCTCGGCATACAGGCGTTTGAGCCGATACTTATTGAGGGAAAGGCGATACAGCTGCATCCCCTGGTTTGCACCGCGTTTAACGCCGACTTTGACGGCGACCAGATGGCGGTTCACGTGCCGCTTTCCATTGAGGCCCAGGCCGAGGCCAGGATTCTGATGATGTCCACAAATAATATTCTCTCCCCGGCCCACGGCAAACCCATTATTGTCCCGACCCAGGATATAGTGCTGGGGCTGTATTATCTTACAAGCGAAAGATACGGCGTTAAGGGGGAGGGCAGGAGATTTTCATCGTTTGAAGAGGTGCTGGCCGCGTATGAGGCGGAGGTTACGGAGCTACACGCGAGGGTAAAGGTCAAGGTGGACGGAGAGCTTGTCACAACAACGGTTGGAAGGGTGCTTTTAAGAGAGGTTGTGCCCGCTATCATAAAGTTTGAAGAGATAAACATGGTAATGGATAAAAAAGAGCTTGCCGAGCTGATAGATATCTGCTACAGAAGGGCCGGCAATAAGGAAACCGTAATACTTGCCGACAGGTTAAAAGACCTCGGCTATAAATACGCGACGAAGGCCGGCATTTCCATCTGCATAGACGACATGAAGATACCGAAAAAAAAGGGGGAGCTCCTTGAGAAGGCCTATGATGATGTAAAGGAGATACAGAAGCAATACAACGAGGGTCTTATAACCGACGGAGAGCGTTACAACAAGGTGATAGACATATGGGCGCAGGTAACGGAAGAGATAGCGCAGGAGATGGTTAAAGACCTGGGTGTGGAGACCATAAAGGATGAGGAAGGGCATGAGAAAAAGATTCCGAGCCTCAACCCCATATTTATTATGGCGGACTCGGGGGCCAGGGGTTCCGCCCAGCAGATACGCCAGCTTGCCGGGATGAGGGGACTTATGGCAAAGCCCTCGGGAGAGATTATCGAAACCCCGATTACGGCGAATTTCAGGGAGGGGCTTACGGTGCTTCAGTACTTCATCTCAACCCACGGGGCAAGGAAGGGTCTTGCCGACACGGCCCTTAAGACCGCAAACTCGGGTTACCTTACAAGAAGGCTTGTGGATGTTGCGCAGGACGCAATCATCATGGAGGAAGACTGCGGAACGCTTGACGGCATATACATGTCTTCGCTTGTTGAAGGCGGCGAGATAATAGAGACGATAGGGGAGAGGGTTCTTGGAAGGGTTGCGCTTGAGGATGTGCTTGATCCTTTCGCGCAGGAAGTGGTTGTGCACGCCGATGAAGAGATAGATGAAGACTGTGTAAAGAGGATAGAGGATGCGGGCATTGACAAGGTAAAGATAAGAAGCGTTCTTACCTGCAGAAGCGTCAGGGGAATATGTTCCAAATGTTACGGAAGGGACCTTGCGAGGGGCAAGATTGTTGAGCTCGGCGAAACAGCCGGCGTGATAGCCGCCCAGAGCATAGGAGAGCCCGGAACCCAGCTTACAATGAGGACATTCCATATAGGAGGCACCGCGAGCAGGAGAGCGGAGCAGACCACCATTGAGGCGCGTCACGACGGGGTGGTAAAGTACGCCAATTTCAATACGGCGGTAAATTCAAGGGGCGAAGTTATTGTGATGAACCGTAACGGCGAGATAGCGATTGTTGACCCCCAGGGAAGGGAACGCGAAAAAAACCCGGTCATATACGGCGCAAGACTCAGGGTTAAAGAAGGGGAGGGCGTTAAAACCGGAACGGTGATTGCCGACTGGGATCCCTATACCATACCGATTATTACCGAGATGAGCGGCATAGTCAAATTCGGGGACATCGAGGACGGTAAAACCATGAAGGAGCAGGTTGACGAGGTCACGGGCCTTTCGAGCAAGGTGGTTGTTACGTACAGGGATGCCGACATGAGGCCGAGGATATCAATAAAAGACGAACACGGCAGGACACGGAAGATATCAGGAACCACGCTGCAGGCAAGGTATATGCTGCCGGTCGGCGCTATAATAACAACAGGGGAAGGAAGCGTGGTCAAGGCCGGGGATATAATATCAAAGATTCCCAGGGAGACCACAAAGACAAAGGATATCACGGGAGGACTTCCCAGGGTTGCCGAGCTTTTTGAGGCAAGAAAGCCCAAGGAATGCGCCGTGATAAGCGAGATAGACGGGACGGTGGGTTTTGGCAAGGATACAAAGGGGAAACGCGAGGTGGTTATAACGCCAGAGGCCGGAGATCCCAAAAAGTATCTCATACCGAAAGGCAAGCATATAAGCGTAAGGGAAGGCGACAGGGTAAAGGCAGGGGAGCCGCTTATGGACGGTTCTGCAAATCCCCATGATATACTGAGGATACTGGGGGTTAAGGAACTTGCAAAGTATCTTGTTGACGAGGTGCAGGAGGTATACAGGCTGCAGGGCGTTAAGATAAACGATAAACACATCGAGGTCATCGTAAGGCAGATGCTCAAAAGGGTCAAGGTTACCGAGCCGGGAGATACGGAATTTCTGCTGGGAGAGCAGGTTGAAAGGCATGTTTTTGAGGAGGCGAATGAAAAGGTGCTCTCAAAGGGGAAGAGGCCTGCCGTTGCGGAGCCGCTTTTGCAGGGGATAACCAAGTCATCGCTTTCAACAGAGAGTTTTATATCGGCCGCAAGCTTCCAGGAAACCACAAAGGTCTTGACCGGAGCGGCGATTGAAGGAAAGATTGATTACCTGAGGGGGCTTAAAGAAAACGTCATAATGGGTAAACTTGTTCCGGCAGGAACCGGTTTCCATAAATATTATGGCCTCGGTATAGAGGTGGAGGGGGCGGAAGCAGCGCAGGCCGCAAAAGAAATTGCCGGAAAGGCTGAAAAAATGGAAGTAAGTTCTTGACAAATAAATAGTAAACTGATAAATTAATATACTTTTAGCCCTTAGCGCAAAAAAGACCTATGCCAACTATAAATCAGCTTGTCCGTAAAGGAAGAAAGAAGATGCACAGAAAGACGGCCTCCCCGGCGCTGGAGCACTGTCCCCAGAAAAGGGGGGTGTGCGTGAGGGTTTACACCACCACTCCGAAAAAACCCAATTCCGCCTTGAGAAAGGTCGCCAGGGTGAGGCTTACAAACAGCATGGAAGTAACGGCTTACATACCGGGGGTGGGGCATAACCTGCAGGAACACTCCGTTGTGATGATAAGGGGCGGAAAGGTTAAGGACCTTCCCGGTGTAAGATACCATATTGTAAGGGGAACGCTTGATACCGTAGGGGTTGAGGACAGGAAACAGAGCAGAAGCAAATACGGGGCGAAGAAACCGAAATAATCGGGAACCACTAACCGGTTGGTGGAAAATGGCAGTTCCGGTTGATGGTTCCTGATTTTGTTATTAAGAACTAAGATAAGGAGAATTTTTATAATGGCCCGCAAGGGAATTGTCGCAAAAAGAGAGATTTTCCCGGACCCCAAGTATAACGACCCCACGGTGGCAAAGTTCATAAATACGCTTATGAGGTGGGGTAAAAAGAGTGTCGCGGAGAGGGTTCTCTATTCCGCCCTCGACATCATAAAAGAGAAGACCAAGACAGACCCTCTCAAGGTTTTGAAAAAGGCAATGGATAATACCAGGCCCTCGCTTGAGGTTAAATCCCGCAGGGTCGGAGGGGCGACATATCAGGTGCCCGTTGAGGTGAGGCCGGAGAGGAAACTCGCCCTTGCGTTAAGATGGATTGTAACCTTCGCAAAACAGAGGCCGGAAAGAGGAATGGTTGAAAAACTTGCCGCTGAACTTATTGACGCCTCAAACAGTAAGGGCGCGGCGGTCAAGAAAAAAGAAGATGTCCACAAGATGGCCGAGGCCAACAAGGCCTTCGCGCATTACCGCTGGTAAGAGGTGAGGGGATTGGAAAGGGAATTCGCCATAGATAAACAGAGGAACATCGGTATAATGGCCCACATAGATGCGGGAAAGACCACCACTACCGAAAGGATTCTCTACTATACCGGGGTTACCTATAAGATGGGCGAGGTCCACGACGGCACAACCGTCATGGACTGGATGGATCAGGAAAGGGAACGCGGCATTACCATAACCTCGGCGGCAACCACGGCCTCATGGCGGGATTGCAATATTAATATAATCGATACACCAGGGCACGTTGATTTCACAATCGAGGTTGAAAGGTCATTAAGGGTCCTTGACGGAGCCGTTGCGGTTTTCTGTTCGGTCGGGGGGGTTGAGCCTCAGAGTGAAACCGTATGGCGCCAGGCTACCAGGTACAGGGTCCCCAGGATCGCCTTTATAAACAAGATGGACAGGGTCGGCGCGGATTTTCCGAGGGTTATTTCCATGATGATAGACAGGCTTAAGACCCGCCCCGTGGTGATGCAGCTTCCCATAGGGGCTGAGGAGTCTTTCAGGGGGG
>Ga0209321_10001561_pt1 | contig 15618 bp, 30 predicted proteins | sample Rifsed16ft4_FD_184012 | JGI IMG/M metagenome (GOLD analysis project Ga0209321, IMG submission 184012) | Soil microbial communities from Rifle, Colorado, USA - sediment 16ft 4 - CSP-I_5_4 (version 2) | ecosystem: Environmental > Terrestrial > Deep subsurface > Rock core/Sediment | place: Rifle... | reverse complement strand
ATCGTCAGCAAGACGCGGCGCAGTCGGTGCTGGCCTTCCCCGGCGGTACGGTGCTGGCGATGACGCGCACGGCGGTGTATCGCAGCGACAATCGCGGCGTCACCTGGAGGAAGGTCATCACCGACAACTTCGTCTAACATTCCGACATAAACATCTCCACAATCTTTTTTGAACGGAATATTATTATCAATCAATGCTTGTTCAAAATCACATTGACAAAGACAATAGTCCATTTCAATCGTATTGTGTCCAAATTCTTTTTCAGGCATAAATCCAAAATGTTCTAAAAACTGCCTTGGCGTTTCTATTTCCTTTTCGCCTTTGTTTACTACTACTATATTACACATTTTGTCTTTTTTTACAGTATAAACATTCATTATAAATCCATTGTCCTTGTGAATAAACACCAGCGTACCAATGAACATTTTTATCACAATCGCCTTTAAAAACACTACCGCTAACACTCGCTATAAGTAATGGCGGGTTAGTGCTATCTTGATGTTTTGTACTTTCTTTTGTCATTTGTGCTAAATTTAAAGTGAGTAGTTTATTTAACTTTTAATCCTTTGTTCCAAGCGGTTTTACCTTTATGAGCTTCACTCATTTTTGCTTTTGATTCTTCACTATGTTTTTTACAATTCAACCTTTTATAAGCTCTAAACCTAAAAAGAATATTAGTGGATTGACCAATATATACCTTATTTGTTGGAGAAGTAATTTTATAAATACCACAAACTTTATTCATTTTCTAATTCTTTTATTAAAAGTAATCTAATGTATGAAGAAACAGAAAGCCCTAATGATTTCGCTTTGTCTTTTACTTTCTGTTTTAATTCTTGATTGACTCTGATTAAAATGTCTTTTTCTTTTATCATATTTATATATATAAAATACACTACAAATATACTACATTATCTTTAAACTACCAAATATTTTTACTAAAAGTTCTAAATCCGCCACTACTCATAACGGAAGAGTTAACTGCAATGCTACTGAACGAGCAGTTGATTAGCTTCCACTAAAGATAGTCTCATCATGTCAAGTTCCTTGTAGTATTCAGGGTAATCATCAATTGTTATCCATACGCCCTTCAGGTTTAAGAAAAAACCATTTTGCGATGTATAACCAAGTGTCATATACTTTGTGTTTTGGTTTTCAAACATAATTCCACATCCTAATCTGCGATTATCTTTAATCACAATTCCGCTTTTTAATTCTATTATTTCCATTATATTTAATTTATTCGTTAATTAATCCGTACTGGTGCTGACAGCAAATAAGCAAAACTCCGCTATCGCTACGCTTCGCCTATTTGCAAGCCGTTATAGGTAATTGTTTTAAAAATCCCAACGCTCGGTTTCAGATTTAACAACTTCTAATTGCTTCTGTAAGATTAAAATCTCTCTCTTAATGTTTTTTATCTTTCGCTATTTAAATGCTTTAATGTACGATTTCAAATGTTTTGGTTCACAAGTATTACCTTCTGTTCCGTCAGAAGATGAAAACCCTGCATTGTTTCCGCCCCACCAAGTTGATGTTGTGGATAATTTAATTTTACCTTTTTTGTCAATTCTAAATTCGATATAAGGTCTTTCGTCTATTGTATTTGGAATTTTCATTTTTAATTAGTTATAAGGTTAGTTTCTGCAATAAATGAGTTAGCAACAATATTGCTTAATATAGTCCTCTAAACAAAGTAATGGTAATTTTTCACGGTCGGGGTTCTGCACTTTTAATCACCACCTTCGGTTATACTTTGTTAGCGGTAATGCTGCCAAACCGCTCGTGTTGAATATATACCAACCATGGTAAATGGAAATAATAGTAAGTTTCTAAGCAAGAATTGTTCGTCATTAAATACCCATGCCAAAAATACTCCAATAGCAATAACGCCTACCCAAATAAGCACTACCACTAGCAATGTATATAGCAAATTTGCTTTCTCTTTTGTTGCTTTTTCTGTATTCATAATATTGTGTTTTTAAATTAAGTTTCTACTAATTCGGATGGCAAACTTGCCATATACTAAACGCTAGTGGCAAGTGCTTTGCAAAAAAGCCTTTTCAGTTGTAATTTAAACTTTTTCATTCTATTGAAATTTTGTTTTAAATGATACGTCATTGCTTATAATCACAACCGAACGCATATACGTTTACGTTATGCAAATATACAAAATAATATTAATTGTACAAATATTTGTACAGTTAATTTTATGAATGTTTATAGTGTTAAGAAACTGTTAAAGTGAACAATTTTGTACAGATTTTGAAATTAACCTTATTAAATATCTTTAGAATATAGTTGGATGTGGGGATAATCAGATTTCTTCCAAAATGCCCCGCTTTCTAAACCTAAACTTTTAGCAATATTGGCACATTCTAAATAATCGACAACCCCATCAGCATCAATATCGGCTTTTACATCCCAAATAGCTTTTCCATTTTTAACAATTGCAAAATCAAAAGCAGTAGCCCTGTCGTTGTTTTTGTCGGTATCATCTAAATTAATAATGTGGCGAGAGGCTAAAGTCCATGTTACACGCTTCTTATTTTGTTGCTCTGTTAATTCAGCATAACCGACTATTTTACGTAAACGATTAACTTCTGATAATGGTTGACGACCTTGTGCATATAAAGCAATTTGTTCTTTAAAATCTCTTGCCGTAGAAGTGATAATAACATCATGCCCTGCTTCTTTACATTTTTTAATAAATACAGGAACTAAATCCTGTAAACGTTGGTGTAGTAGTGTTAAATCTCTGCTCATTTTTTATAAATTAATCCATTAGTTATAACTTCCATACAGTTGTAACAATAGTTAAGTTCGCATTGCTGTCCGCAAACTAAACAAGTCATATTTCTGTTATTTCGTTATCTATTTTTTTCATTTTATGTTTATCAAAAACATCAATTCCTTTTAATCCAACAGCAACCGACAATAAAAATAAAAACGCTTGAATGTGAAAAGTATTATTTTTAATCGTTTCGTAAAACAAATAAGACAAAGCAGAAAATAAGCAAACAAACATTGTTAATGATGTTCTACTCCATTTGCCTTTTGGTGTTTTTAAAGTATCATCAATGATTTTCATTTTTTCTTTGTTTTTTTAAACCAATTTTTTATTTTAGTTTCTGCTTTATCAATGTTTATAACTATAACTATTCCAAATGAAACTATTGTTACCCATGTCAATACTAGTTTAGATATTTCGTTAGCTTGAGTTAATGATATAAATCCAAATAAAGTACCTATTATCATTCCTAATTTAGTTATTATTACTTCGTGGTTACCCATACTTCATATTGTTTTAACCAATTTTCAACCATTCCTTGTATATCTGTATCATTCCAAGATAATTCATAAGGCATATTTTCAGCTATTACACCGAATCTTGTACTATTTACAATAAAAATAACATCAACTGATAAATTTTTATCTATTGCCCTATCTCTGATAGTGTTTAAATCAACCTCTATTATCGGGTCGATAATCTCAATATTGAATTGTTCAAATTTGTATTTCATCTTTAATTTTTTAATTGAAGTGATTTCTCACCATTGTTGTCCTTAATAATGTTGTTTTTAATTGAGCAAGTAATGGATGTTGATTTGTGAAAAATGAACAATGTATATATTTTGTTGTATCACCCATAAGTGTGGTGATAGTTCCAGCTTGAGTTGCGGTTGAACTACCTAATACATATTTTGTAACATCATCTGATGTAGTTTCATTCCAATTTCTAAGATTTATCCATTCATTGACATTACAACTTCTCCAATCATTAAAACCAGCAAAAGTCAATCCAATAGGGTAAGCACAAAGGTCGTTAAAATTATACGTATTAGCCGTATCTCTAAGATAACCTAATCCTGATAAATTATCAAGAACATAAATTCCAGACGCACCTGCACCATAAGTATTTCCTACATCAGATAAAGTGCCATCCGTTAAGTGGTATGTGTTTGTTTGTTCATTCCAATAACTACCATTTGCAGTTGTAAATCTAAATTTATTTCCAAAAGCATTGTTATTTACCAATCTGTGAAAAGGACTTGCAGCAGTTCTATCTAATCTAGCTATGTGAATTGGATTCACTGGAGGTGTGTAATTATAAGTTCCATTAGCAAACTGCCAAGCATCATCATAAGTTGCGTAGGATGTCAACTGTCCTGTCAATCTCGGTCTTTGATAAGCAATACCACTAGGAGTTACACCACTTGGTAAAATTGTTTTTCCAATCATTATTCGTAAATATTAATTGTTACTACTATATTCCCTGTTGGCGAATTCGTTGCATATAACTTAACACTACCAGCCGAACTAACATTTGTAGGCATTAAATCTGCTGCCTTAGTAATTGCTATTGTTGCGTTGTCAGGTATCACTTCAACAAAGTTTAAGGTTGTTATCCCTGCATTGGCTAGATTGTACTCATATAATCCACCCACTAAACTCCAATTCGCTGCAACCAATGTTTGTGATGTTACTTGTACTGTTTTAAGAGCAACTGTACTACCTTCTGCTACCGTTCCTGCTGTCGTCCCGAAATTTTTATTAAAAGCTGTATTTTCCGTAAATGTCGCTTTGTAAATACTATCGAAATAAGCCTTTAAAGTTGCTTTGATATTCGCCCATGTAACAGCTTTGAATAGTGCATTAGCTGTGTCCCAAATACCTATTTTGTCTGCATCTAAAGGAGTTACATAATTTGCCGAGCCATTTACAATATCTCCTATTCGTGCATCCGTTTCATCTCCTGTATTAGTACCGATTGTATTACCTATTACTGCTAATTCAGCATCAGTAACATATCTCTTATCAGTATAATCAGGAATATTATTAGTAGTTAGAGTAATTTCACCTGTTACTTGCCCTATACCATTAACAAGAACATTGCTCCAATCAACACCATTCTTACCATCCTTACCATCAACACCATTCTTGCCGTCAGCACCATCAACAGTTGCTATTTTTACAACTTCTGTATTATCTATGATTGCTATTTTTACAACGTTAGGCATTATGCTAAGTTTTGTTTTACTTCAAATGAACCTGTCATATATGTTCTTATTAATCCATCAGGAAAAGTAATAGTCAAGTCATATAAATACTTTCCTTGTGATAAATCCACTAGAAAACTATCTATTTGGAACACACCATTAGGGGCATCAGTAATAGTAATACCATTACCTACATTAAAATTCTTTTCAACAACCCCTCCAATAGTTCTTCTAAACTGCATAGTTATAGTAGCACCTTTTAAACCAATAGGAGATTCAACACCACCGACTTCCTTTGTTATGGTTAACTGACGACCTTTAAAGGTATTTCCTTTATATTGTTGTGGGAAGTTAGATGTTTGTGGGATCATTTATTAAAAACTTTTAGCTGATAGCATTACGACATTTCCATTTTGAGTAGTGTCTATAAGAATAGGAATAAATCTTAAATTAGTTTTAAATTTATTAGTATAAGCAACAGGCATAGTTATTCCGTTAATATTAGCAGTATTTACATTATCAACCCAAAGATTAATTCTACCAAAACCCATTCTTTTAACAATAGCATAATTGGTAGATGTGTCTGTTGTTGCAGCTAATTCTAAGATTAGTCGTCCATCACTACTAATCATTTCTATTCTTCTTAACTCATCTGTATTTTTTAACCAAATGTAATCTCCAACAGAAGCCTCTGTTAAGAATTGAGAAGAAACACCTGTTACAGTTCTGTTTAAAACAGAAACAACGTTCTCTACTGTTGCAATATTGAAAGTAGCGTCAGCATTTCCTCCTGTTAAAGTAATAGTATCTCCAACGGTATATCCTGAACCACCATCTACTACTGTTACGGCTGTAACAATACCAGTAGTAGCAGTAATATTTACTACTAATCCTGTACCTGTACCTCCTGAAATTGGTGCTGATGTTACTGTGGTATATCCTGTGCCTCCAACAAGCGTGCCTGTTGTTATTACTCCTCCTATTGTAGCTGCCACACTATTTGTGCTTACAGGGAATGTTTCTTTTACATTTTCGTATCGGGCATCAACCGAACCTGTGTTTTGAGTTATTGTAACTGCCATAGTTATTTGTTTTTCGCAAAGGTAACTATTTTTACAAAACTACATAACAGTTTAATATTTTTTTTTACAAAATGGGAGCGAAAGCCCACCCATCGGCTCTGCCGTGGGGGGGGGGGTAGTTCACAAAGTCAAGGATTTATAAACATTCTCAATCTCTTCATCATTAATTCCGAGATAAATTCTAGTCATTCTTAGATTAGCATGGTTAAAAACATCACAAAGAATCATTAACGCCTTCTCATCCCAATCATTTAACACCATATACCTACGTCCAAAAGTCTTTCTAAACAAGTGAGAACTAATATTTCCGTAATACTCAATCTCTAATGTGTCAAAAATAGCCTTGTATTTTCTGTTTACCCAACCAATACCCATAGGTTTATTAGCAAACTTAGAGCGAAAACAATAAATATGGGGGTCTTGTTCTTTATATTCAGTAGCAATAATTTTTCTTAAATCATCGTTAATAAATATTGTCCTTGACTTATTTGTTTTCTTTTCGTAGAGCGTAATCGTTTCTTTTTCAAGAATATCTCCCCAAGTAAGGTTAAGGACATCGCTAACACGAAGACCACACATACCTTGAAAAGCTATAAGTAGTCTTACTTTATCTCCTTTTAGTCCTTTTAGTATTCTTAAAAACTCATCCCATTCAAGGTAACTTGTTTTTCTACTTTTTCTCTTTGGTTGTTTCATTTTGTTTTTCCAAATAAGTTTTCAATATAATTTAAAATTCTTTTTTTATGTTTTAAAACATCTTCTTCTTTAAAAATATATAGTAATTTATAATGCCAATCATAATCTTCTTTAGCTCTAACTTGACCTTCTCTATCTTGTGATTTATACACTGAGTATAAAGTATCATCTAAATATGAATCCATCACATAACACAATCCTTCATAGTTATTTTTACCTATTAAACAACGGATAATTTTACCTTTAATTTTTAAAAAAAACTTTTCCATATACTGCTAATTATTATCAATTTATATTTAATTAAATAGAATTTCTTTAACTATAACCGAAACAGCCAATCTTCACAGTAAGAAGCTCTAATCATAACTTTTTAAGTAGTTTTAGCAACGTACCATAAGCATCTGATTCAATCCTTAGTTTTACAAACTTTATCCTGTCAGTTTCACTTAATTCTTCAAAAGGCTTGAATTTAGTTAATTTCTTAGCTACTTTAAAAGATTCTACTAAAGCTAAATCTTCAATTTCTCTAATAGAAACTTTAGGTTTATCATCAATAGTTCCTAAAACAGGAGAATCAGGACATTCCTTTATCAATTTATATTTTTTCATGTTTTATAAAATTTGTACAAATATAAAAATAAAATTGATACAAAACTATTTTTATGGAATTATTTTTCTTACCAACCTTACATCATCTTCATGAACATATTGTTGACCATCATAACTTTAATCCGTTTTTTAATCCTATTCCTATTGTTGCTTTTAATGCGTTGTTTCTATCAGACGAAGAACCTTGAAAAATATAGCGAGGATTCATCTTATATAAAGAATATCCTATCTTAACAATAATACCATCTTTTACAAGACTTGTAAAAGCTAAATCAAATGAACGAGGTTTACACTTACATTCTTTTGCCATTATATCCTTTAATGTTTTACCCATAGAAAATTCTTGCCCCTTACTATACCTTTCCAGTAAAGATGCAAATAACTTTATCTTTACATCGCTACTGTCCTTTAAAACCAAAACCATTGATGAATACATTAGATAAAACTCCTCCCTAGTGTTTGCTAAATATGTTACTCTACTTGTGAATGATTCTATTAACTCCCCACTATCTCGGTCATACCTCTCTACCGTATGTGTTCCTAATGATTTTAAATACGATTTTTTACTCTGTGTCATTACTTAATAATTTAAAGATATACACAAAATTAATGTATTTATTTCTTGTATTTATTATTGACTATACACTTTTAAGCGTATAGCTTTACACTCTAAAGTGTATAGCTACACACTTTAGAGTGTAAAGCTAAAACAACGTAAACAATTAATATACAACAACTTAACCCTCAAAAACACTACTATTTCCCTCTATCTATTAAACAACTATTTTTTAAGAAACATAATACATAGTTATATCACAAAATTTATTAATAAAATCCATCTCTTTTTACAACTAATCATACACCCATAAAAACATATAAACGTATCTGCTAACAATCATTAACGCACAAACCTTACTCCAATACCTAATTTATGATTAAGTCGCTTAAATCATCTTATTATAAATTAAAACACCTGTAACCAAAAAAAATAAAAAAATTATTCGTAAGGATATAGATGTGGGGCTATACCACGAATCAAGGGGGGATTCATTCCAAAAGGAAAACGTTTTTATAAGGGTAGTGGGGTATGATTAGTCTATTAGTTTGGTAGGGTATTGTAAGTTGTTGATACTGATATATTTACGACTTAACCATCCTTTGTATCATTAATGTACAATATAGCACAAACAGATGTATGTATGTGATTATCATTGATTTATACTTAACCACTATTTTACTAATTCATTCCATCGGATGGGACATTATTACAAATGTTTGGCTGAAATCAAAGTTAGGTTAAAGTATTACTTTAAGTGAACAGCTTTAATTCAATTACTACAAGTCTAAAAAAATATTTAGCCTTGTCTAAAAATTTAATTAGTCCAGTTAAAATATTAGTGTTTAGTTTGTTTGTTTAGCTATGTGTTAAGTTTCGCAAGGTTGTTGTTTAGTTCCTTGCTTAATTTTAGGTAAATTTAATCAGCTACGCTCAATAAAGGGGATAGATATTTAAACAACAACGTAGTGAAGATAAACATTTATGGTTGTTTGACGATTTACGTGTTTGTACATTATATGTATATACATAGATTATTTTAATGTTTAGGGTTGTATTTTCTTATTTAGAATGGTTATAAATAAGCAGTTTAGTGTAAAATTATTTAGTTGATATTCAGACAGATAGTATTATTTTGTGATTATTTTATAATTTTAACGCAACAACGTATTGAAATAATCGTTTACTTTGCTATGTCGAAAGATAACCAATTCGGCGTTAAAGATTAAAGCTATGAAAAATTTAAAGAAAAAAGAAGTTGTTAGGAGTTTAGAACTACAACAGCTGTTATGTGATTTAGCGTATTTAGACATCGAGAACAATCCGATGTTTGGATTTGAATATGCTGAAGAGATAAAAAGGTATAATAGATGTACGTTTATTTTAGGAATCAGTGAACTTTTCAAATTATCAAATTAATTAATAACTAAAAAAAGACGTAGAAATACGCATAAAGGTATGAAAACTAAAGTAATTAATACGGAAAATGGAGAATTTATTAACGACTTCTCAACATTAGAATTAGCAAATGAATTTATTGCCTCTGAAAAATTAGAAGATGCAGATTTAGAACTTATTGCAGTTCCTGTAATGTATGTAATTGCAGATGGAAGTGGAGATTTTCCAAAATGGTATGATGAAAATGAAACTAGATTTGGTGGAGATATTTCAAATGCTACAACTTTTGCAACTGAACAATTAGCAAAAGATTTTATAGTAGCAAATGATTGGTCAGAGTGGGCTTACGTAGAAGAAAATTAAAGAACAATTCCTTTAACGGTTGACTGGAAATAATAACGGTCGGAAGTTCGATTCTTCCAAAAGGAACAATTAATTACTAATAATAAAAAACTTAAAAATGAAAGAAAAAGGAATAGGATGGCGGAAATATTTTACTTTGAAAGAATCATTACAATCATCATTATTTATGTGGATTTTTATATTCGGACTCTTTGGGGGCATTGTTATAGCTCCAACAGCATGGATTACTAGGTTAATGATTGAATGCTATAAACAGTATTATAATTGGCTATTTGATTATTTAGATAAAAATGATTGAAATAAACTAAAACTAAAAAACAATGACAAGTAAAATTATTTACCAACATGGCATTCTGAATCAGAAGGCGATGACCATACCCAACCTAAAAGGGCATAAGGTAAAAGTAACAGAGGCAACAATTAAAAATGGGTGGGATTATCATAAAAAACACGTGGAAAAATTTTTAAAAGTTGGAGAGATTTACACAATTGAAAGAATAGAACTGCACGATTGGCATACAGAGGTTTGGTTGCAAGAAATACCAAATGAAGTATTTAATAGTATGCTTTTTGAGGATATTTAATTGTGAACTACCCACCCACGGCATAGCCGATGGGTTGGGCTTCAGGAGTCAGCACTTTGACCAACGTCAACAGTTCGTCCTGATTTTTAAGAGTGTGTTCCCCACTCAAATGATTTTTAAGGGCAAATGATTTAATATTTATGGAAGCATTAACATCACGGTCAAGAACAGAATTACACTTAGGACAAGTCCATTCACGCTAAAGCGATGAATGGGTTTTACGCTCCGTTTTATAAAATTAGTAAAAAGGGGTAAAAATGCAGAAATGAGTGGGTTTACCAACAGCTTTTCAGATAGTAAAATTGAAGGGTGTCCAAAGCCTGTGAAAAGTTCCTACCGTGGGGGCTTCGGCTTGACCCGAAAGGAATAACGGTTAGTTGGACTGCACCCCTTTTTATTATTTTCACACAGTGTTGTGCAATCGTTTTAATGTTGCACAACGGACGAGTGTATGGCAAGTGCCATCACAGAACTAATTTAAAACACTAAAAATTTGAATAATGACAGAAACTAAACAAAAAGACGAAAAGGCATTTGCTATACACAATGTTAATTAGTTATCACAAAGCAAAATTCGGAGGACAAAACCTTTTTTTCTTAAAACTTTTTAGGGATGGTTTTAAAATCTTTCTTAATCATTATCAATGAGTTACGAAAATAAGTGAAAATAAATTTGGTAAATTGAAACAAATGTGTTACATTTGTAGTATAAAATAACACAAACAATTAAAAAAAAGAAATTATGAAAACAATTAAAGAAGTAATCGAAAATTTAAAAGGTGGAAAATCAGCTTATGAATGTGCGAGAATTTGCCAAAATGCAAAATCTACAATTAACAAAGATGAATTACCAAAAATAGAAGAAATGATAGAATATTACGGAGGCGTTAATGAAGAATTAGACCAATTGGAAAATAATTTTGTAGAAGTAGTTTAATACGATGGCAAACGAAACACTAACATTTAGACCAAGCAGGGAGAATAGTAATCTCCTTGCTGAACTTTCGGAACTTGCAAAGCAGGATAATCGAAGTTTGAATAATTACATTGAAACATTATTTATTACCCATTTAAAAGAGCGTGGGCAAAAAAATAATAAAACTGCTAAACGGAATGTTAAATCGAAGGACTGAACCCCTATTGGTTATAACGGTCGAGGCTATGAGTAGTGCAGCCTTGCAGACCGTATCAATTTAGCACTACGCTTGGTGGCTGCATTACTTATAGCCTTTGTTAGCCACCGTATTTTATTAGAAATTTAATTTTAAAACATATAAAAAATGGAAACAACAAAATTTAGTTTGTACAACAGAGAAATAAGTGAAAAATACAGAAATGAAAAGTTTTACTTAATGCTAAGTGATTTTACTGGAGCAATGGCATATTGGTTAGCAAGTAATCAACATAGAGCAAAAATCGATATTGATAAACCATTAAAAGCATTTTCGGAATATTTACAACAAAAGTATTTTAAAACACATAATACCGTAAAAGAATTTGATTATGAACAATTAAACACTTTAATTTCAGAAGATGTTTTTATTGCGATACCTGAGCTGTTAGAACTTAATCAGATACCATCAAAAGATTTTTACGATTTGGGTGCATTGGCTCGAAATGTATTTTACATGATATGTCGTGAGAAAATTACACAGCCGTCTTAACTTTGAACCATAAATTTTATAACCGTATGATTACACCAACTCCCAAAGAAAAGGCTAAAGAGTTAGCTGATATTTTTAACGACCCATTTATAAATAAAAATCAATGGGGATATTCACCGCTTCAAAAATGGTGTGCATCAAAGGTGATTGAACAGGCGTTAAAAATAACAGCCCCTGTTTGTGATAGATACGAGCCTTATTATTTGGCATTACCTGAAGACAAAACTCAGATGTATTGGATGGATGTTAGTAAGGAACTCGATAGGTTGTGAACTACCCAGCGGACACGTCACGGAGCATTGCATAAGCACAGTGTTATAAGCTGTGCCATTGCGAAGGGTGGGGCGTTGCGTGAGCGTGGGAACGTGCGTACCTCCGGTGGCAGCATAAGCCTTGTGGGCAATGGCATTGCTTATAACGTTTTCGGGCTTGGCGAAGGGCGATTATTAACCGAAAATATTACTACGAAGAACAGAATAAAAATTTAATAAATAAAAAAAAGCGATGACAATACAAGAAAAAAAAGAGGAACTTAAAAAACATTACGACAACGGAAAGTTTAGAACATTTTTTACAGAGGATTGTGAAAATGTAACTCAAATAGATTTTGAAGGGGAAAATGTTTTTTACTTTGTGTATGTAACAGCTTCTTGTGGGTGTTGCTCTGAAATGGAAGAACGAGAAACCGAACTTGATAGATTTTTGGAATACCTTAGCGAAGATGATTATGTAAGCCTTTTAGATGAACTTAAAAGAGCGTAGGCTTTTATTTATTAAATTTTTGAACCGAAATGATAATACAAAGCGATAAACTAAGCCTTTTGCCAAGCCTGTGTTATAAGGCGAAGCGAACCGTTGGCTTTTCGCCAATTGCTTATAACGGTTTGTGTATGGCAAGTAGCCGAAGCACGAACCTTGAAATTGATTACAAACCTTAATCGGCTATTTGCTATACACGTTGTTATATGCTGTGGCGGATTTGAAAAACGAAATTATGTTTAGTTACTACGGAAGTAAAAATAAGATTGCGAAACTTTACCCTTTGCCTAAATACGACTTGATTATAGAGCCGTTTGCTGGTGCAGCTTGGTATAGTGTTTTGCACCGAAATAAAAATGTATTGCTTAACGAAAAGTATGATGTAATACACGGAATTTGGAATTGGTTGATAAACGAAGCAAGTTCTGAATTGATATTAAATAACGCTGACTTTTATAGTGGGCAAGATATTAGCCAAATTGATTTACCAAAGCCATTAAAAAATTTAATAGGTTTTTGTATTAACAGAGGTAGTATAGCACCAAGAAACATTGTTCAGAAATGGTCTTGCCAAGTAAAAGACAAGCCAAATTGGGCAAGTACGACAAACTACCAACTAAAGCGAATAGCTAAATTGTTGCCTGAAATTAAGCATTGGAGAACACAATTTGGCGATTACAAAAACCTGACTGATGTTGAAGCGACTTGGTTTATTGACCCACCTTATCAATTTGGCGGTGAACACTACGCAGTTAATGGTATAGACTATTCAGAACTTGCGGATTGGTGCAAAACACGGAAAGGACAGGTAATAGTTTGTGAGAATACTAAAGCCGATTGGTTACCTTTTACGGCTCTTACTGAAATTACAGGGCAAAGGGTAAAGACTGTGGAAGCGATGTTTAGCCATTGCATATAACGGTTTGTGTGTATAAGAAGTGGCGGATTAGAACTCCAAAACTTTCAATACAGTGCTACACTTAATTTAAAAAACAAATGTTGAATATACCACTGAAACCGCCATTTTTTATACACGCTGTTATACGCTGTATTATTTTTTTGTGCGGTGGGTGGGCTAAAACTTAAATAAAATGATTAAAGAATTTCAAAATGAATTTAGATGGTTGAGCAACTTTGCTCCTGTCAAAATAGTATTAGATGGTGTAGAATTTTCATCTATTGAACACGCTTATATGTCAGCAAAATCTGATGATGTAGAATGGAAAAAGTTTTGTTCTAATCCAAACAATAGAGCAGGTGATGTAAAAAGACAGAGCCGAAATATTGAATTGAAAGAAAACTGGAACGAGATTAAATTAGATGTGATGCGTGAATGTGTGAATCAAAAATTTAATCAAGAACCATACAGAACAAAACTTTTGAAAACTGGCACACAACATATTCAAGAAGGGAATAGATGGAATGATGTTTTTTGGGGTGTATGCCTTAAAACCAATAAAGGCGAAAACCATCTCGGAAAATTGATTATGGATGTTCGTAGTGCGTTGGCAAAAAAATAATATTGCGTATAACGGTTGGGGCTATACGCTCGGTTTGTTTTTCACAAACTGGCGTTATAACCCATGTTACCTGTCTGTAATTTTTTTAATATTTTTTGAGGGGAGATTTTAAAACTGTAATTATGATAAACGAAAAGAAACCATTAGGACAAAAGGCATACGGAAGCATACCGCACTTGCCTTATTCAAGATTAGGAACTGGCGACCACAGTTGCGAACAAGGACAAGCGGATATTGCTTTGAAGCGAACAAGAGATAGAAAAGATTTAGTAATTGTGCAGGAAAAACTTGATGGCTCAAATTGCACCGTTGCAAAAATTAACGGACAAATAATTGCACTTGGAAGGAGTGGTTATGTTGCCGAAACTTCACCTTATGAGCAACATAAATATTTTGCAAAGTGGGTTGAAAAAGAAAAGGCAAGGTTTGATAAATTACTAAATGAAGGTGAAAGGGTTTGCGGTGAATGGCTTTTACAGGCACACGGAACAAGATATGATTTGAAACACGAACCGTTTGTGCCTTTTGATATAATGGTTAAGTATGACCGAATGACTTATCATAACTTTTTGCTGAAAGTTTTACCGCTTGGGTTTACCATACCGAGATTATTGAGCATAGGATATTCTTTTCCATTAGACAAAGCACTTGCATTGATAAGGGAAAGCGGACATGGTGCAATAGATGAAGTAGAGGGTGCAATTTGGAGAATTGAAAGAGATGGTAAAGTAGATTTCCTTACCAAATTTGTGAAGCAAGATAAAGTTGATGGAAAATATTTACCCGAACAAAATGGCGGTGAAACTTACTGGAATGTAGAACCTCTTACAATTTTGTAAAAATTGATGTGCGTGGGAAAAAATATTAAAAAAATTATTGCAGGTAACGGTACGGATAAGCTCCGTTTCAATGGATTCTTATCCATTGTTAGAAGAAGTCCCAAAGGGCTTCTTGAAGGGAGCTTATCCGTACCGTTAGAAAGGAAGCCCTGCGTAGGAATTGAGTGTTAGAGGGATTTCTTTCTAACGGTTTGCAGCTACACGCAGTAGCCGAAGCAAGGCATTGAGCGTGGGGCTATTGTCGTGTAGCTGCTGTTATCGGCTGCCCTTCTTTCGGAATGATTAACAATTTAAACAATATAAAATGAACAGAAAAATAAAATTTAGAGCATTGAAAGACGATATGTCTAACTGCACTTTTCAGTATGGTGAATTGGTTTATGATGCCATTGGAGAACCAAGAATCACACACAAAGATTTTAGCGGTAAAGGGTTGCAGTTTAATAGCTGCATAAAAGGTACAGAGGGACAATTTACTGGCTTGCTTGATATAAAAGGTAATGAAATCTATGAAGGCGATTTGCTTAACATTGGGGCAACCGAATTTG
>Ga0209321_10001556_pt1 | contig 15636 bp, 14 predicted proteins | sample Rifsed16ft4_FD_184012 | JGI IMG/M metagenome (GOLD analysis project Ga0209321, IMG submission 184012) | Soil microbial communities from Rifle, Colorado, USA - sediment 16ft 4 - CSP-I_5_4 (version 2) | ecosystem: Environmental > Terrestrial > Deep subsurface > Rock core/Sediment | place: Rifle... | reverse complement strand
TCGGGGGGCGGCACACGCCGGGAAATCCCGACCAGGGCGCCGGACGCCACCGGCTCCGCGCGTTCGAGCCCGTCGCGCGGCTCGCGTTCGAGTGGAGCTTGCGCGACAAGGACACGACGGTCGATATCGCGCTCGCGCTCGCGACTCGCGGAACGAGCTTGAAGCTCACCCACGACGCTCCGAAGCGCGGCGCGACCGAGATCAGCATTGCCGACTTCTGGCTCTTGTCGCTCGAGAACTTGCGCCGCTTCGTTGAGGAAGGCGCACCACCCGTTCTCTGCGACTACTCCTCCCTGCCGAGAGGGGGGGCGGAGCTCGTCGTCGACATCGAGGCGTCGCCCGAGGCCGTGTTCCGGGCGCTCACGAATCCTTCCGATCTCGACCGCTGGATGACGGCGAAATCGACCGTCGAGCCCGTGGTCGGAGGCCGCATGAGCTTTGGCTGGCCGACCGACGGACCGGTCCGGATCCTTTCGATCGTCCCGAACGAGAAGCTGTCCTACTCGTGGGAGCACGCGAACGATCCGGAGACCCTCGTCAGCTGGACCCTCGAAGCTCCGAACGGAAGACGAACGTCGACGCGGCTCACTCTGGTGCATAGCGGCTTCGGCGATCGGGACACCGAGGACTTCCGCACCGGCTGGCTGAAGCACGTCTCCTGGATGAAGGCCCTGCTCGAGAGAGGCGACTCGTGGGTTCCGCCTTCAAACTTTGGCGTCGGCTGCGACGCCTGAGCGCGGCCGCGGTCCTCGTCCCCGCTGTCGGCGCTTCGAGCCCGGAGGTTTTCGGTGCGGGTCATCGTCCAATACGACGCGCTCCGCGCGTCTCCCGCGAGAACCACCCTCGAAAGCTCGAAGAACCTGAACGGCGACGTCTTCCTTCGCTACTTCGTGAATCACGGAACCGCGTTCTTCGTCGGCTACAACGGAACCGCGAGGGACGAGGACCCGCTCGCGCCGTTCCTCCACGACTCCCGGCAGCTCTTCTTCAAGCTTTCCTACCTTCTCCGGTTCTGAGGGGAAGCCCCATAGGTTGACTGTGGAGTCTTTTGTGGACTATACTCCACAGTACGATGGCAACTATACAGGTGGTTATCGAGGATCGGCTGTTGAGGGCAGCGGACCGAATGGCGAAGAAACAGCAAGTGAATCGTTCTGCGCTCTTTCGGGAGGCTCTGCGGACCTATCTAAAAAACGAGCATTTTCGGGAGCTTGAAAGAAGGGAACGCGAGGCCTACGAGCGAACGCCCGATGACCTTGCAGAGGTCGCCCTGTGGGAGGGAGTCGCCGCTTGGCCGGAGGACTAGAGCGGGGGGAGATACGGCTCTACCGCTTCCCCGCGCCTGACAAAGCGCGACCGGTCCTGATACTTACCCGCGGAGAGGCTCTCCATTACCTCGGTAAAGTGAGCGTGGCGCCCGTCACCTCGACCATTCGTGGCGTTGCTTCGGAAGTTCTTCTCGACACCGACGATGGAATGAAACATCCATCGGTAGTGAATCTCCACAACATCGTGACAGTCGCGAAAAGTGGAATCGGGCGGCGGGTCGCGAAACTGAGCGAGAAAAAGCTTCTGGACGTGTGCCGGGCGATCACCTACTCGCTCGGCTGCGAAGGACCGTAGACCGTCCCCCCCGCCTGCTACAATGGTTCATGGACCCGCGGCGCCTCCTCGCCGCCGCGCGAGGAGATGAGTCCTCTGACCTTCTTCTCGAGAACGCGCGCCTTCTCAACGTCTTCTCCGCCGAGATCTACGAGACCGCCATAGCGATCTCCGGCTCTCGCATCGCCGGTCTCGGACCCGGCTATCGGGCGAAGAGGTCCCTCGACCTGGAAGGCCGTTTCGTCGCCCCGGGGCTCATCGACGCCCACGTCCATATCGAGAGCTCCATGGTTCCTCCGAGGGCCTTCGCTCGAATGGTGCTTCCTCGCGGCGTCACGACCGTGGTCGCCGACCCCCACGAGATCGCGAACGTGCGAGGCCTTGAAGGCATTCGCTTCATGCTCGCGAGCGCGCGGCAAAGCCCCCTGAGCTTCTTCTTCACCGCGCCCTCCTGCGTTCCCGCGAGCCACCTCGAGACCTCGGGGGCGCGCCTCGATGCTTCGGATCTCGCGAGCCTTCTCCGCGAGCCCGAGATCATCGGCCTCGCCGAGGTCATGAACTTTCCCGGCGTCATCAAAGGTGACGACGAAGTTCTGGCGAAGATCGAGGCTTTCGACGGACGGGTCATCGACGGGCACTGCCCTCGTCTCACCGGCCTCTCGTTAAACGCTTACGCCGCCGCCGGCATCGGCTCCGATCATGAGTCGACCGCGATTACCGAGGCTCGCGAGAAGCTTCGTCTCGGGATGACGGTGTTTCTGCGGGAGGGCACGGCGGCTCGGAACCTGAGGAACCTCGTCCCGCTGATTACGAAGGACAACGAGAGGCGGCTCTGCCTGTGCACCGACGATCGGCACTGCCAGGATCTCCTGGACGAGGGGTCGATCGACTACTTGATCCGCGTCGCGATAGCGGAGGGAATCGATCCGATGACCGCCTTTCGCATGGCGAGCTTGAATGCGTCGGAGTATTTCCGATTGCACGACCGAGGGGCGGTAGCCCCCGGGCGGCGCGCCGACCTCGTGGTCTTCTCCGACCTCGAGTCGCCTTCGTTCGAGATGGTGTTCAAGGACGGCGCTCTCGTGGCTCGCGACGGAAAGCTCCTGGACGAAGGCGAGTCCGACCTCGAGACCGGGTGGGCCTCTGGTCTCAACGTGCGGTGGTCGGACATCGACTTCGCCGTCGCCGCTCGAGGCCGGCGCCTCCGGGTCATCGGCTGCACTCCGGGAGAGCTCGTTACCGAGGGCCTCACGATGGAAGCCGCGATCGAGAACGGAAACGCCGTCGCCGATACCGGCCGCGACCTCCTCAAGATGGCGGTCATCGAGCGCCATCACGCAACGGGGAACGTGGGGACGGGATTCGTAAAGGGCCTCGGTCTCTCGCGGGGAGCGATCGCGGGGACGGTCGCGCACGACCACCACAATCTCGTGGTTATAGGCTGCGACGACGAGTCGATGAGGACCGCGGTCGAGGCCGTCGCCGAGGCCGGCGGGGGTCAGGCGGCGGCGGAGAAGGACCGGGTCCTGGCGCGGGTCGCGCTACCGATTGCGGGGCTCATGTCGAGCCGCCCGGCGAGCGCGGTCGGGGACGACGTCCGCTCGTTGAAGCGTGCCGCGAAATCTCTCGGCTCTCCCGCGCCCGACCCCTTCACCACCATGAGTTTTCTCGCGCTCGAGGTCGTGCCCTCCCTGAAGCTCACGGACCTCGGTCTCGTCGACGTCGAGAAGTTCGAGATCGTCCCCCTGTTCGTGAAAGACTGACTCCATGCAGGAGCGGGAGCCCAGAGTCCTCGTGACCGAGGACGCCATACAGGATAGGGTCGCGAAGCTGGCGCGCCGGATCTCGAAGGACTACGAAGGGGTCGAGAGCCTCACCCTTCTCGGAGTCCTCCGGGGCGCCTTCATCTTTCTCGCGGACCTCTCGCGGCAGCTCACGATTCCGAGGCGCGTCGACTTCATCGCGCTCTCGAGCTACGAGTCCGAATCCACCAGCGCGGGCGCGGTGCGGTTAGTCCTGGACGTGCGCGCCCCGCTCGAAGGGCAGCACGTGCTCGTGGTCGAGGATATCGTCGACACCGGCCTCACCCTCGACTACCTCCTGAGGACGCTCCAGGCCCGAGGACCGAAGTCCTTGAAGACCTGCGTCCTCCTCGAGAAGCCCGAGCGTCTCAAGGTGAAGGTGCCTATCGACTACCTGGGCTTCACCATTCCCGACGAGTGGGTCGTGGGCTACGGCCTCGATTCGGGAGACCGCTATCGCTGCCTCCCCTACATCGGCGTCGTCGAGCCTCAGTAAACCTTTCCGAACTGCAGGGAGACCGACGCCGTCGGTCCCCGGAACCGGCTCTCGAGACCGCTCGCCCCCGCGATGAGCCGGTAGCCAGCTCCCACTCCCAGCCTCAACCAGTTCGTGAAGGTGAACGACGCGTTCGCCTGGGGCTCGGCCACGAAGAAGCCCTCGTGGACCAGGACGGTGGTCTCCCGCGCTGTCAAATTGCTGTAAGGCGTGTGTAAGGAATCGAAAAGAGTCAGCGTCGCAGCAGCGAGTCGAAGTCACGTTGGAGGTCCCGCCCACGCGCATAGCCGCGCTCCGAGATGAGAGCGCACGCCTTCCGAGCCTGATTCAAGTCGGCATCCGAGGCTGCCTTCAGAAGAGCTCTCAGGTCAACGAGGTCTTGGGGACGCTTCTCGTCATCGCGCGAAAGCACCTTGAGTGCGATCAGGTGACCAAGCCTGGCCACTGGGACTTCGATGTCTTCCAGCGCTCGAAGTCGCTCCGCATTCTGAACGACTTCGCGCTCGATACCGGAAGACGCGAAGAGCAGGTCGACCACGATTCCCCTGAGGTCGGCGCCGGCCGGGGAAAGCCTGACTGCAGCGAGGCGGTCTACGGCTTCCTGCTCCACCAGAGCGTCGATGGAATAGCCCGCTGCCTTTAGCGAATAGACGAGATCTTCCGCTTCCTCGTCCGAATCCACGATGACGGCGATATCCGCGTCGCGGGTGAAGCGCGGCTCCGTTCTCGCCGAGACCGCGAGACCGCCGACGAGGGCGAAAGGAGCTTTCGATTCGGCGAGGTCTCCCGCAATTCGCGAAAGCGCCATCCCCAGGGGAGTCACGGGAATCTCGTGCTCGGGTCGATCTTTCTGCCCACGCAGTCGCCGTCCTCGGCGCCCGGGCGGTGGCGGATCCACTGGCGCAAACGCTCCTCGATTTGCGCATCGGATTCGTTCGGGTGCTCGCGTTTCAGCGTCTCGCGCATCATCGCAACCCCGCTCTCGAAGAGCTCGAGGGCGATGCGCAGCTTCTCGGAAGGCGAGAGCGAGCTCGATTCGGCCACGTCTCCATTCTACCCCGGGCCGTGATTGTGCTAGTTTCCGGGTTCGTATGAGACACAAACCTCTTGGAAGAACCCTGGCGGCGGCGCTCCTAGTCGCTTCCGCGGCGGCGTCGGCCCAGGAAGAGCCGCAGGCCAAGGACGTTCTCGCGAACTTGAAGTACCGCTCGATCGGGCCTCCGGCCGGAGGGCGCGTCTCGCGCGCAGTGGGGATCCCGGGCGAGCCTCGCGTCTACTATGCCGCGACCGCTTCCGGGGGCGTGTGGAAGTCGACCGACGGCGGGATCCGCTGGTCGCCCATCTTCGACGAGATGCCCGTCTCCTCGATCGGCTCGATCGCGGTCGGGCCCTCCGATCCGAACGTGGTCTACGTCGGTTCGGGAGAAGCGAACATTCGAGGAGACGTCGCGGCTGGAAACGGGATCTACAAGTCGACCGATGCCGGAAAGACGTGGAAGCACGTCTGGGTCCAGGAAGGCCAGATCGGAACGATGGACGTCCATCCGAAGAATGCCGACGTCGCCTTCGCCGCGGTTCTCGGACACGCCTTCGGCCCCAATCCGGAGAGAGGCGTCTATCGCACGAAGGACGGAGGAGAGAGCTGGGAGAAAGTCCTCTACGTCGACGAGGACACGGGGGCGTCCGACGTCTCGATCGATCCCACGAATCCACGCATCGTCTTCGCGGGCCTGTGGGAAGCGCGGCGCAGTCCCTGGAGCCTGGTCTCCGGGGGAGACACCGGCGGCGTTTTCGTCTCCCGCGACAGCGGTGACACGTGGAAGAAGATCGAGGGCAAGGGACTCCCCGAGGGCGTTACCGGGAAGATCGCGGTCGACGTCGCGCCCTCGGATCCCAGGCGGGTCTACGCCCTCATCGAGGCGGAGAAGGGCGGTCTCTTCCGCTCGGACGACGGCGGCGACAACTGGAAGCTCGTCAATGGAGAGCGGTACCTCCTCATCCGCCCCTGGTACTTCACCCATCTCACCGTCGACCCGACGAACGCCGACGTCGTCTGGGCGCCCTCGCTCCAGATGCTCAAGAGCATCGACGGAGGGGCTACTTTCAAGGCGGTGAAGGGCATCCATCACGGAGACCATCACGACGTCTGGTTCGATCCCGCGGACTCCAAGAGGATCATCACCTCGAACGATGGAGGGGTCGACCTCAGCATCGACGGCGGCGAGAGCTGGTACGCTCCCGCTCTTCCCATCAGCCAGTTTTACCACGTGAACGTCGATGATCGGGTTCCCTACCACGTCCACGGGAACATGCAGGACCTCGGAACCGCGTCGGGCCCGAGCAACAGCCTTTCGCGGAACGGCATTACCCGATTCGAATGGCACAACGTCGGGGGCGGCGAGACGGGCCACACCGCGTCGGTTCCCGGAGCGCCCGAGATCGTCTATGCCGGTGAATACTTCGGCTACCTCTCGCGCTACGACCACCGCCGACGCCAGGCGAGGCACGTCGGCATCTATCCCATGGACGTCTCGGGCCAGGGAGCCGAAGAGGCCCGCTACCGCTTCCAGTGGACCGCTCCCATGATCGTCTCGCAACACGATCCGAACGTCGTCTACCACGGCTCGCAGTTCCTCATGAGGACCGCGGACGAGGGCATGAGCTGGACCGCGGTGAGTCCGGATCTCACGCGGAACGACAAGGGCAAGCAGAAGTTCTCCGGTGGACCCATCACTGGCGACAACACCGGTGTCGAGGTCTACGGAACGATTTTCGCCATCGCCGAGTCACCGTTGAAGAAGGACCTCCTCTGGGTCGGGAGCGATGACGGGCTGGTGCACGTCTCGATCGATGGGGGCGCGGAGTGGCGGACGGTGACCCCCAAGGATATGCCCGAGTGGGGAACGGTCCGGACGATCGAGCCCTCCCACTTCGACGAAGGCACCGCCTACCTCGTCGCCGAGAAGCATCGCCTCGACGACATGAGTCCGTATCTCTGGAAGACGACGGACTACGGCGCAACCTGGAAACGGAACGACGCGGGACTCGAGGAGCGCGTCTACCTCCACACCGTCCGCGAGGACCCCGAGAAGGAAGGACTTCTCTATGTCGGTACGGCGATGGGGGTGGCGTTCTCGAGAGACTCGGGTGCGAGCTTCTCGCCGCTGAAGCTCAACCTGCCCACGGTCGCGGTGCACGAGATCCGGGTGAAGGACGGCGATCTCGTTCTCGCAACGCACGGCCGATCGATCTGGATCCTCGACGACCTCACCCCAATCCGGGAGATGTCGAACGAGATCGAAGCCGCGGAAGCCCATCTCTTCTCGGCTCGGCCCGCCAAGCGCTTTCGCTATCACCGAGGCCCGCGGGACATCTATGAGGGAGAGAACCCCCCGGCCGGGGCAGCCATTCACTACTATTTAAAGGAAGAGCCGAAGGACGCGATCTCTCTTCGCATTCTTCGCCCCGACGGGGCCGAGGTGCGCTCCTACACGAGTGAGGAAGTGGAGCCCGAGGATCCTGAAGACGCGCCCGACGCCTACTCCAGGAAGCCCCCCGCCCTTCCCAAGAAGGAGGGTGTCAATCGCTTGGTGTGGGACTTCCGCCACCGGGGTGCTCTGCGAATCCCCCGGGCGGAGATCGACATGGGGGATCCGTCCTTAGGACCGATGGCGATTCCGGGCGAGTACATCGTCGAGCTTCGGGTCGGAAACGAAACCCTCACGCGGCCGCTCATGGTCGAGCCCGACCCGCGGGTCACGATCTCGAGCGCGGATCTGGAAGAGCAGCTCCGGTTCTCGCTTTCGATCCGGGATGCGATCTCCCGGCTCGCGGAGACGGTCATCGCGATTCGAGACGTGCGGGACCAGCTCGAGAGCGCCAGGAAGCGGATCGGTCAAGGGGAGCTCTCTGAGTCTGCATCCGAGATCGTCGAGAAGATGAATGCTCTCGAGGAGAAGCTCCACAATCCGCGCGCGAAGGTCGCCTACGACATCCTGGCGACGCCCGGGGGAGCCAAGCTCTACTCGAAGCTCGGGCCCCTCATGGACTACGTGAACGAGGGCGATGGACGTCCGACGCAGGGACTGAAGGAGGTGTTCGCGGAGCTTTCGAGAGAGCTCGAGAGCGTGCGCTCGGAGTGGGACCAGACGGTTCGAGGCGACATCGCGGCGTGGAACGACAGAGCGAAAACCCTCGACGTCCCTCACGTCACCCTTCCGAGATGACCTGATTGAACGGACTCGAAGGTGAGCTCGCGGCCGTCGCTGCCGCCGCTCTCTTCGGCCTGTCGTCGACGTTCTTCACCCTCGCGGGGCGGAGGGTGGGCCCGTCGACCGTCAATCGCGCGCGGCTCCTTCTCGCGGCGATCCTCGCGATCAGCCTCCACTGGGTGACGCGAGGCGAGCCCGTGCCGTCTGCGGCCACCGCCAACGCCTGGCTCTGGCTCGGGCTTTCGGGAGTCATCGGCCTCGCGCTCGGCGACCAGAGCTTGTTCCAGGCCTACGTGCGCATCGGCCCGGCGCTCTCGATGCTGATCTTCTCGACGACGCCGGTCTTCACTTCCCTCCTCGGATACGCCTTTCTCGGAGAGAGCCTCGCTGCCGTGGAGTGGGTGGGGATCTTGGTGACTCTCCTTGGAATCGCCTGGGTCGTGAGCGAGCCGAAACGCCGCGACTTTCACGGCGCCGGAAGCTCTTACCGCGCGGGACTCCTCTTTGCGGCGGGGGGTGCGCTCGGCCAGGCCCTGGGCCTTCTGACGGCGAAGCTGGGCCTTGCGGAGGGAGTCGCTCCCCAATCCGCCAACCTGATGAGGCTCCTCGCCGCGGCGACCGCGATCTGGGTCGCGGCGATTCTGACCGGAGACGCCCACCGCACCCATTCCGCGTATCGCCATGACCTTCGCGCTTCGGGGTTCACTACCGCGGGTACCGCCGCCGGACCCATCTTCGGCGTCTGGCTTTCGCTCGTTGCCATCGAGCACGCGCCTTTGGGGATCGCTTCGACGCTCATGAGCCTGACGCCGATCTTTCTGCTCCCGATAGCGAGGCTCGTCTTCTCGGAGCCCATCAGCTACCGCGCGGTTTTTGGCACGATCGTCGCCCTTTCCGGCGCGACGATACTGTTACGTTGACAGAGGTGACGTCATGTTTCTGGCTCTGTGGATTTCTTCGTTCCTGGAGCCTGGGGCTAAGGCAACTCGACGGGTCCGCTCTGACGAAAGCTCTCGCGGTCGAAGACGAGCCCCATGTCGCGACGGAGCACACCGGGCTCACGGGCGCCGAGGTCAACGTCCGTGTCTATCGAGCTCTTCTGGAGCGGCAAGCTCGGTTGACACCCGCCGTTTTGGCCCCGATCCTGTTTCCGAGGAGGAGATCGCCCATGGGAATCCTGCGCGCCCTCGGTTTGGGGAAGGATCCGCACGTCGAGTGGATGATCGAGGCGTTCGGAGCGAAGCCGGCGGACAACGTGGTGAATCGTCTCTACCAGGGAGCTCCGAAGCTTTGTCGCTGGGACGGGGACCTGCGCGGCACGCCTGGTACTTTTTATACGAATCCCGGCAACAAGTATCGTGGCGGCGGCAGCGTCTATCTGGGGAAGGCGGGGCCGCAGTTCATGGGAGAGGTGGGTGAGTACCGATGCGCCTTCTACCATCCCCGGGAAGCGCCCACTCTGAGCATCGATGATCCACGATGGGCAGAGGTGGCAAGAAAGGCCGCCGGAGATCCGAACTGGGCGGAGTCGTTCCCCGAGGAGGCCTTCGAGCGTGGAGTGGGCATAGGACGCTTTGCCCTGGAGCCGGATTGCCCCCTCGATCCTCGGCCGGCGTTTCCGATCCTCCCCGCCCTGCGCGCTCCTCTCGAGGCGATGTCCGACGCGGTCGAGAGCGTCTATCTCTACCCGGCCGGCGTTGCCATCGAGTTCCGCGTACCTTCTCTGACGCGGGAGAAGCTTTTGTCCGACGTGGCAAGAGGCGTGGAAATCCTTCGATTGTCGGCTTCGATGGGCTGAGTCGTCCGAGGGTTCCTCGCCGTTGACACCCGCGCTTTCCCCCCGGATCCTGTCTCAGAGGAGGAGATCCCCATGGGACTCCTGCGCGCTCTCGGTTTGGGAACGGATCCGCACGTCGAGCGACCGGGCTTCGCAAATTCGGCTTGGCGGCTAGAACGAGTCTCTCGTCACTAGAAGCTCGATGTTCTCTCGGGTGAGAGTGCCGATGGCATAGACGGTGTAGTTCGCCCCCGCGGACATCGCCTGACCGGAGATGGACGCGACTTCCTCCGCCGTGCCGCCGCGGCGAAGCTCGAAGCCGTAGACGCCGGGGATGAGCTCCGCGGTGCCGCTCGTCTGGAGGTAGCCGATGCCGCCGAGGAGCCCGGGCCCGTTCTGGATCGCGAGATCGAACGGAGCGGGAAAATCAAAAACGGTGTTGACCATCTTCAGCCGCGCTCGATCGGAGCGGGTCGATCGCTCGTCGATGATCGTGAGTGTCGATAAAGAAGGTCCCACGACGGCGAGGGTTACCGCCTGGTTCGACGCCAGGGTGACGCGCGTCTCGATGAGAGCTGCCTCTCGGTCGCCCTCGGGGAAGAACTGGACGCGGTACTCACCGGGATCGAGCTGGGCGTAGGGACCTACCCCGCCATAATCGATGCCGGTGGCGAGAGCAGCGCCGTTCACCACGAAGTCGACGCTCCGGGCGTCCTCGGTGAGCTGGGCCCCGCGGAGGTACGCTTTCGCGGACGTGGCCGGGGCGGTGGTGGTGCCCGGCGGCGGCCCGTTCCCGGTCGGCGGCGGGTCGTCGCAGCCGGCGACCCAGAGAGCGAGGAAAAATGGCAAGACATGGAATGAAAGGACCCGTCTACACATGGGATGCACCTCGTCGGGCGGAGCGCGCGAACCGCGGACGTCCCATGCTAGCCGGAGAGTCGAGCGATCCCAAACGAGCCAGGGTGGGGAATGGTGCGCCCTGGGTGATTCGAACACCCGACCTACAGATTCGTAGTCTGTCGCTCTATCCAGCTGAGCTAAGGGCGCGAAAGATGCGCGGGGTGAGACGCATCATGCTAACAAGCAGCCGGCGGGGCGTCAAGGCGCGCTTGATTTCCGAAACCGGAACTCCCGTTTCCCCTCGTCTCCCTCGACCTCGGCTACGAGGGTGTCGTCGCCCAGGCGATAGCGGATGAGCTTGGGATGGTCGTGCTGCGGGTTCTCGAAGACGGCCTCGCCCGCGGACACTTGGGTCAGCTTGAAGTCCGTCCCCGGTCTTCCGTTGGGCTGAGCCACGTAGAAGACGCCGTCCTCGCGGGCCTCGATCCTCAAGAACTCGAACGCGACCGTCTTTCCCGAGACGATGGTGCGGGAGACGCCGAGCATGATGCCGCCGGCGGCTTCGATCCAGTGCTCTTCGATTCTGGCCTTTCCGGACTCTCCCCTCCAGTCCCCCTCCATGAAGCGCAAGCCCTCCAGATCGTTCGACATGGCCGCAAAAGCGCTGGCGACGACAGCCAGGAAGAGTTTCATCGCCTTTCTCCTTTGATGCACTCTCATATCCCGACTTCCGGCTTCGTCATTCCGTCCGTCAGGTAGGCGTGCGCCATGTGGGGCGTGTTGAACGCATAGCCCAGCTCCCCTTTCGGGTCCACGAGGATGATCCCGCCCTGACCTCCGGTTCGGGATTCGAGCGTTGCGATCGTCTGCTGCGCCGCCTCCGAGGGTCCTATGCCCGTGGTCATAGCCTCGACCGCGCGATAGGCCATCACGATGCGGAGAATGGCTTCACCATGGCCCGTGGAGGCGGCGGCGCCCTTGCGGTCGTCCGCGTAGAGACCGGCGCCGAGGACCGGCGAATCCCCGATGCGCCCGGGAAGCTTCAAGAACGTCCCACCGGTCGAGCTCGCGACCGCCAACTTTCCGCGGCTATCGCAGGCTACGGCGCCGACGGTTTCGGAGGGCGGGCTCTCGGGTGACGCCGCGATCCTCCTGGCGCGAAGATATCTTTCGCGCTCCCTCTCCACGATCAGCTCTTCGGGCTCGCAGAACGGGATCCCGCGGCCTCGGGCGAACTCGAGAGCACCCTCCGCCGAAAGCATCACGTGCTGCGAGCTCTCGAGGATCTCCCGCGCCAGCGCCACGGGATGGAGAATCCTGGAGACGCCGGCCACCGAGCCCGCATTCAGCTCGGATCCCTCCATGATGGCGGCGTCGAGCTCGACTTCACCCCGGGCGTTGAGGACCGATCCACGGCCCGCGTTGAACGTGGGGTCCGACTCGAGGAACTCCACTGCCTTCTGGACCGCGTCCAGGGCCGAGCCTCCTGTGAGCAGGATCTCGAAGCCGATCATCGAAGCCCGGTGGACGCCGATACGGTGAGCCTCGAGCTCGCCCTCGGGCGTGGCCCAGGCCCCGCCGTGAACGAGGATCGCGGGCCGGGCGCGCTTTCGGGAAGGACGATCCATCAATTGAGGCAATTGAGGCAATTGCGGCAATTGCGGCAATTGCGGCAAGTTGGGTCAGTTGGTAGCGCTACGGGGATTCGAACCCCGGTTTGATGGCTGAGAACCACCCGTCCTAGTCCCCTAGACGATAGCGCCGATGGATCGAATCGGGCTGTGCGGACAGCCACCGGGAAAGTTAACACAGCGGGTTTTGCCTGTCAATTTCACATGATAAGATAGAAGTCAAAGCCGACAATCGATTTACAACAATCCTGGGCGTCAGGCCTTTTTCGCATTCCGTTCGATTCGATGCTAGACAGCCTTCGCAAACGCTTCGAGAGCCTTCTCACCGGGACGACTCCTTTGGTCGACGAGGCCGAGCCTCCCGAGGTCGTCGAAGTCCCTCCCGCCGAAGCGGCTTCCCAAGCGAGCGAGGCCGAGGCGCTGCTTCTCGCGCGTCGCGAAGCTCAGAAGCGCGAGTCCAGGCTCATCCTGACGGAGCGAATCCATAATCGCGCCGCGGCTCTCCAGAACGAGCTTCGAACGAGCCTCCTGAACGACATTCGCCGCAGCCTCGACCAGGAGGTCCAAAACCAGTCGCTTCACGACTTACTCCAGGTGACTCTCGACACAGGCTTTACCGCGAGGCTCGACCGTGCGATCGAGAACCACGTCCTCGGAATGTTCGGGACGCTCGAAACGGAGTTCCGCGGAGAGGTCGAAGCGGTGCCGCTCTTCCCTCGCAAGGAACCGTTCGTCTCCGAGCTCAAGGTCTACCGCGACTCGATCTTGAAGAAGCATCTGTTGGAACAAGTGGAGGTGCTGGCGCTTCCGACCTCGGCGCGAGCGTTCCCCGAGACCCGGGGAAGTGCGGAGGAGCTCAAGGAGCGAATCACCCAGTACTGGAACGCTTGCCGGGACGCGCTCGACAAGTTCTTCCACTCGGTAGAAATGATTCTCCTCGACGGCGCCCGAGAGGGTATCCGAATCCAGTCGTCGGTGATCCGCGACCGGCTTATCGCGGCGCAGTATCGAAACGGCTACCGGCTTCTCGAGGACCGCTTCCGGGTTCTGTACGCCGAGGTCGCCAAGCTTCACATGAGCGCCGCGCCCTCGAAGCAGAAGAAAGCGGTGCTCGACCGGCGCGTGGTCGACGAGATCATCGTTCCCTTGGCGTACTTCATCCGGGAGCGCAGCGAACCGGAGCCGCGCGAGGCGCTCGCGAGCCGCGCCGCGCTCTTCACCGAGATCGTGGACCGCCTCGTCGCCGTTCCCGAACCCTTCCAGCAGGCGGCGGAGGCCATCAAGCCCGTTCTGCGGAAGAGCGTCGAACAGGCCCGCCCCATCGCCGCCGACGAGAGCCCGTACCTCCGGGCCGCCATCGAAAGCCTCAATCCCTCCGCCATCCACCGCACCACCGCGCTTCTCCGCGTGCTCGAGATCCTGGTCGAGCCCGAGATCGACGAGCGCGCCCTTCTGGGCGTCGAGCAGGTCATCCGCCTGAATCGCGCCCAGTATCGCTTATACCAGCAGCTCGACCGGAGTCACCGAGACCTCGCGCGAAAGCTCTCTCCTCTCGATCGGATCGCCGACGAGGACGCGATCCTCGTGGCCGAGCTCCTCGAGCAGGCGGAGCCCTCGAGAGAGCTGGTAGAGGACCTCTTTCTCGCGCTCGGCTATCAGGAATGGCCGGAGTCGCTTCCTTCGAGCCCGCGAACGCTCCTCCGCTACATCGCGGTCATCGCGCTCTCTCCCCGAGAGCTCGCCGGGTGGCCGAGTCTTTACTCCCCCGAGCCTGCGTCCGCCGCCGAGCGCGCCCGCCTCGCGCGCACCGTTGTCGAGCGCCTCGCTCCCTCGTCCGCCGGCGCCGACGAGCGCCAGCGGCGGCTCGGCGCGGTGCCCATCCCCATCGATCCCGGCAAGGCCCTCGCGACCATGGGCTACTTTCCCAAGGAGAAAGACCGACTCGCTCGATTTCGAGAAGAGGTGCGCTCCGCGGTGGAGCAGGGCGAGGCCCCGGCGCTCGCGCAGTCGATCCAGAACTTGAGAAAGCTCCGGCAGGCGATGGTGACGGAGCGCCTCGCGCTCGGCGCCACGGGGATGGAAGCCGACCCGTATCTCGTCGAGATCTGGCTCACCCCCAAGGGAACGATGGTGGGCCTGGTGCTCTTCGCCGGCGAGGGTTTCGGGACCGCGCCGATCGAGATCCTGTCGCGCGATCCCGGAACCGGAAACCGCAAGGAAACCGAAGAGAAGCTTCGGCGCCAGCTGCAGAGCCAAGCGCTCATCTATCAGGCTTTCTTCAAGCTCTTTTCGCGGACCGTCTCCCTTCCAAAAGAACGACGATGGGGGCTTCCGGCGTTCGTAAAGACCCTCTACGAGCCCGCCGACCCGAACCGCCTCCTCCTCCTCGCCCGGCTGCGATACGCCAAAGACCTGGTGGCGCTCATGGAGTCTTTCGCGCGCCGGATCGCGGAGGCCGACCCGTCGGACCCGAAGACCCTGGCCGAGGCGAACGGTGTCCTCCAGATCCTGACGGGGCTCGCGAAAAAGGTCGACGAGCTCACTCGGACCACGGACAAGAGCCGCGATCCCCAGGAGCTCGGTCGACTGTTGAAGGAGTACGAGCGCGCCCTCAAGTACCTCAATACCGTCGTGGTCCATTCCGTCAACCCGTGGCTTTCGCGCCAGACGGCGGACCTGGGAACGGACTTCGAGTTCAAGAAGGAAGACGTCGAGGATGCCGTCCGACGTCACGCTTCCCGCCAGGGGCTCGACTGGGGGGAGGACGTGGTGGGCTTCGACGCCCATGGGATCCGGGGGACGCTCGGCTGCCGCGCCCTGGTGAAGCTCGCCGACGGCGCGTCCAAGGTGGTGCTACTCGACTACGACCGCAAGCGCCAGGACTGGCAAGTGCGCCATATGGGACCGAGGCTCACCGACGTGGTGCGCGACGCGCTGCGCCAGCGGGGGAAAGCCCTCCCTGACGACTACGACGAGAAGTTCGAGCAGCCGACGTTCCGCCTCGACGAGCAATCGTGCCGTTTCCTTTGGTTGAAGCGCGGCGTCGCCCGCGTGGAGGCGACCCTGGTGCTCGACGGCTCGCGCGGCGATAACCCGTGGCGCGTGGTCTACCTCAAGTACGACGACGAGGTGCTCGTCAATCGAACGCACTAATTCACCATCGCCATGCTCACTGCCTTGTCTCGAGAGGCCTTTGGAACCTGCTCGGAGATCCGGCTTTCCGTCTGAAATGAGCCGCTACGGCGAGAGCGCCGTCGAGAGCCGATTCTGAATGAAG
>Ga0209321_10001554_pt1 | contig 15642 bp, 9 predicted proteins | sample Rifsed16ft4_FD_184012 | JGI IMG/M metagenome (GOLD analysis project Ga0209321, IMG submission 184012) | Soil microbial communities from Rifle, Colorado, USA - sediment 16ft 4 - CSP-I_5_4 (version 2) | ecosystem: Environmental > Terrestrial > Deep subsurface > Rock core/Sediment | place: Rifle... | reverse complement strand
AAGAAGTTCCCAAAGATGAAGAGTCGGCCGAGATTTGGAAGAAAATCGGAGTTCCGGAAGACCATATTTTTTACTACGGGGTGGAGAATAACTGGTGGAGCAGAAGCGGAGCTCCAAAGGACATGCCGGTGGGAGAGATAGGAGGCCCCGACTCAGAAGCATTTTATGATTTCGGAACCCCCCACGATACCAAGTATGGAGCCAAGTGTCATCCTAACTGTCAGTGCGGCAGGTTTATGGAAATCGGAAACTCGGTTTTTATCCAATACATTAAAAACGAAGACGGGTCCCTAACGGAACTGCCCCAGAAAAACGTCGACTTCGGGGGAGGACTGGAAAGAATTGCGGCAGCCGTCAAAGGGACCGCCGATATTTTTGAAATTGATTTATTTGGGGGGGTTATAGGAGCAATTGAGGAGGGAATTTTTAAGAAATTTAATTATGGAGACAGAAATGTTCAGTCCTCCTTTAGAATTCTTGCCGACCACATGAGAGCCGCGACCTTTATTTTAGCGGGAGGCATCTACCCTTCTAATAAAGGCCATGGTTATGTTCTTCGTCGGCTATTAAGGAGGGCCACCATGCAGAAGTATAAATGGGGATTGAGAAATTCCCCGATGTCTTTGCTGGTTGATAAAGTCATTGATGTCTACGAAAAGGAATACCCCTTTATAAGGCGAGCTTCAGAAATGAAAAGAATTGTGGATGAGGAAGACGAGAAATTTATGGCAACCATTAACGTGGGCTTAAAAGCTTGGCAGAAATTGCTTTTCTCAAAATCATCGGGCCCGGGCCCGATTGGAACTATGAAGGCCGGGGAAGGCTCGAAGTATGGGCCCATACTCCCAGAGGAAGTTTTTAAATTTATCACGACATACGGTCTGCCCCTGGACATCATTCGGGACGAGTTGCACTGGGAAGGCGATTACAAAAAAGTCGAAAAATTACTAGATGAACACAGAGAACTTTCGAAAGCAACGTCGGCCGGAATGTTTAAAGGCGGGCTCGCAGATGCTTCGGAAGACGTAACTAAACTTCATACGGTTACCCATCTTTTGCACGCTTCATTAAGAAAAGTTTTGGGAGACCACGTATCCCAGAAAGGAAGCAATATCACGGCCGAAAGACTCAGGTTTGATTTTTCCCACCCGGAAAAGCTTTCGGATGAGGAGATTAAAAAAGTCGAAGATTTGATAAACGAGCAGATAAAGAAGGATTTGCCGGTAAGTTTCGAAGAGAAGACTTTGGAGGAAGCTCAGAAAGAAAGAGCCTTGGCCTTTTTCGGGGAGAAATACGGGCAAAAGGTAAAGGTTTATACGATTGGGGACCCGGACGGAGAGTGGTTTTCCAGAGAAGTCTGCGGTGGGCCCCACGTTTCCCGTACGGGCGAGATTGGAAATGTTAGAATTAAAAAGCAGGAAAAAGTGGGCTCCGGTATTATACGGATTTATGCCGGCATTGCCTAAATCCCAAAATCATGAATTTAAAAGACTTTTTATCCAGCCGAGACGGAAAGAACGGTGATTTTTATTGGGGGTTGGTCATCGAGAGGGGCTGGATTCAGGCAGGTATCTGGCAAATAATTGCCGAAAAGGCTGAAGTAGTCTCGATAAGCCCGCCTGCCAAATGGGAGACGGACGAGGAGCTTGTCGGAGCCTCAGACGCCGCTCTTTCGGCAGCAATTCAAAATTTCCCCGAGGATGTATCCGAACCCTCAAAGACCGTCTTTGGAGTTCCCACCTCCTGGGTTTCCGAGGGGCAAATCAAAAAAGAACGTTTGGAAGCTATTCGGAAAATTTGTGCGGAGCTATCCCTTGAGCCTACGGGTTTTGTGGTTCTTCCCGAGGCAATAGCCAACTACTATAAATCTCAAGAAGGCAGCCCCCTTAACGCAATTGTATTGGGAGTGGGAGACGAGGAGCTGGAACTTGCCGTTTTTAAGCTGGGGAACTTAGTCGGAAACAGCGTTATCGCCCGCAGCGTCTCGGTTGCGGACGATGTTATTGAGGGCCTTGCCCGCTTCTCCTCGGCCGAATCGTTGCCTTCAAGAATCCTCCTCTATGACGGAAAAGAAGGGGAACTTGAAGATGTGAGACAGTCTCTTCTGGATACTTCCTGGGAGGAGAACGATAAGGTTAAGTTTCTACATACTCCCAAGATTGATATTATCGGCTCCGACAAAAAAGTTCTCGCGGTTTGTTTGGCCGGAGCCTCCGAAATCGGACAAGTTTCTCAAATTGAGGAGACAAAAACCCCAGGGGAAGAAGAAATTCCCGAAGAAGTTGAAAACGTCGAAAAGCCCGAGGCCGATATATCTGCCCAGGATTTAGGCTTTGTGGTCGGGGAGGATGTGGCAACCAGAGAGCCGATTCAGAAAGAAGGCCCGGCCCCCATGAGTGCACCGCAACCAGAGGCTGCTCCGGGTCTTCCCCCAAAACCTTTTTTCCAAAAAATGGTTCCTGCGGGAATGGTTAGTAAGATAAAACTTGGGGCAGCCGCTCTTCTTTCCAAATTTAAAAGGCCCTCTGGCATCGGTCTTGGGGGATATCCGGTTCCAGGTAAAAGGATTTGGACTCTGGGGGGCATAATCTTTCTTCTGGTTTTGGTCTTTGGTTTTGTTTGGTGGTGGTTTTTCCCCAAGGCGACCGTGACAATTTATGTTTCCCCGAGAAAGCTGGAAGAAAGCATAACCCTATTGGTTGACAGCAAAGCCACATCCTCAGACTTGGCGGAGAAGGTCTTACCGGGAGAAGTTATCGAGACCGAAGTCTCTTCGGAAAAGACAAAATCCACAACAGGAAGTAAAAAGGTGGGAGAAAAAGCCAAAGGCTCGGTCAAGATTCAAAACGGAACCGCAAGCAATATCAACCTGACAGCAGGGACGATATTGGTTTCCTCTGGAGATTTAAGATTTACCCTTGATAAGGCAGCTTCTATCTCGGCTGCCCTCTCCACAACAAGCCCGGGTACAACCACGGTTGAGGTAACCGCCGCCGATATCGGAGCCGATTACAATCTTGCAAAAGACGAAAGCTTTAAGGTCGGAAACTACCCCAAGGCGGATGTTGATGCTGTCTCTTTGGCCAACTTTTCCGGAGGGTCAAGTCGGGATATTTCGGCGGTCTCGGAGGATGACCAGGATACGCTGGAGGAGGAATTAACCGGTGAGCTTTTGGAACAGGCGAAAGAAAAGCTTACGGGAGATATCGGTTCAGACAAATTCTTCATCCAAGGGTCAGTTACCTCAGAGGTTTCCTCGCAGACTTTCAGCCACAAGGTAGGAGACGAGGCCTCCTCACTTAGACTTTCCCTGACCCTTTCGGTTAAAGGGGTGAGCGTTGCCAGAAAAGAGCTCTACGATTTGGCCAGAGAGGTTCTCAAGGACAAGGTTGCCTCGGGCTACGCTTTTAGGGACGACCAGATAGACACGGATTTTGAGCTAGTATCTGAAGATGAAGGAAAATACGAGCTAGAAGGGGGAATTGTTGTTAATCTTCTGCCTGAGGTTAAGCCGGAAGAAGTTGCCAAAAAAGTTGCGGGGAGATTCCCTACCGTTGCCGAAAATTATCTGTCCACAATTCCAGGATTTACGCGGGCGGAGATAAAGCTTAAACCCCACCTTCCGGGAAAGCTTGGTACCCTTCCCCGTTTATCCAAAAATATATCCATTGAGGTTACTGCAGAAAGATGATGGGCAAGAACGTTCTTAAACTTTCGGCTGTCATCTCGGCAATTTCAGGATTTATTATTTTAGCCGGAGTTATCGTTCCAATTCTTTCCTATAAAACCCCGGGGCTTTTATCCCCAATTCCAGAGGTAAAAAACCAGGCCGTCGAGGAGCTTGACTACACCAAGGCCAGCAACTGGTTTGTGGGGGGAGCAGACCCGGAAGACTTTGTCTCCCCGAGCGTTTCTTTTTATACTCTCTCGATCCCCAAACTTAAAATTGAGAATGCAACCGTGGCCATAGGAGGAGAGGATTTATCCAAAAGCCTTATTCAGTATCCGGGGACCGCAGTCCCTGGCAAAAACGGAAATGCCGTAATCTTCGGGCATTCGATCCTACCGATTTTCTATGACCCCAAAAACTATATTTCCATATTTTCCACTCTTCCGACTCTCAAAAAAGGAGACGAGATAAACGTAAATTACGATGGGGTTTCCTATAAATACCGGGTCGAGAATCTCTTCGAGGTTGCCCCCACCGATATCCAGGTTCTTGAACAAGATACTTCCGATTCTTACTTGACTCTGGTAACCTGTGTTCCGCCGGGAGACCCCAGGAAACCAAAAAGATTGATTGTTAGGGCCAGGGTAGTCCCGCCCCAAAATACAAATGAAAATACTAGGCGTTGATTACGGCAGAAAAAAAATTGGTTTGGCTATGGCCGAAGGTCCATTGGCAGAACCTTTCTTGGTACTTAGAGGCGAAAATCCACAAGAATTAGGAAAAAAGATAGGTCAAATTGTTGAAAAAGAAGCCATCGACAAAATAGTTGTGGGAATTTCGGAAGGAGAAATGGCCAAGGAGACAAAGGCTTTCGGAGAATCTCTACGAGGAGAACTTAATATTCCTTTGGAGTTTTACGACGAGACGCTGACAAGTAAAGATGCAATCCGCCTCTCGGTTGAGGCTGGGGTCAAAAGGCAAAAAAGAAAGTCTTTTGAGGATGCATTTGCGGCAACGCTTATGTTACAATCCTATCTAGAAAGAAGCCAAAATGTTTAAAAATGTAATTGCTCCGATTCAGGCCTGGCTTTTGTTCCAAGGAAGGTGCGTTGGTTGCGGTAGGGAGCTTACCGAAGGCAAACGAGAGAAAAGGCGGGACGAAACCGAAAAAATAACTTGTGTTTGCGGCCGGATTTTTATCTTTGACTCCAAAACGAAAAAGTATCGACGAGCGCTTCTTGAAGAAGTTTAATGAAACGCGCCATCATCCTTTTTGTCCCACTGTTATCTTTAATTGTAATCGTGGCTTTTCTTCTGTGGTTTAAATCCGTAGGCTCCCCAGTCTCCTCGGATAATTCCTTGAAAGACTTTCTGATTGTCAAGGGCTCATCCGCCTCGCAGGTGGGAAACAATCTTTTTGAGCAGGGTCTAATAAAAAATGCGTTGGCCTTTAAAATTTATATCCAGGTAACCGGCAAGGCCAAAAGCATTCCGGCGGGTGAATACAGACTTTCGGGAAGCTACTCTCTTTTTAAGTTGGTGGATGAGCTGACAAAAGGACCAACAGAGATCTGGGTGACCATTCCCGAGGGTCTAAGGCGGGAGGAAATTGCTGATAAATTTGCAACGGCTTTCGGAAAGGGCGAGGAATTTAAACAGGAATTTATTGAAAAGTCCGACGGCCAAGAAGGATATTTGTTTCCCGATACCTATCTTTTCCCCAAGACCGCCAGTGCCTCCTCCGTTGTTGCCAAAATGCGCTCGACTTTTGACAAAAAGATAGCGGAGTTGCAAGAAAAGATTGATTCCGGAAGTCTAACCCTTAACCAGGCAGTTACCTTAGCCTCGATTGTGGAGAGGGAAACGAAATTTGCCGACGAGAGACCGATTGTGGCGGGCATCCTTCTTAACAGATTAAATATAGGAATGGGACTTCAGGCAGATGCCACAGTCCAATATGCGGTTGCAAGTAAAACCTGTAAAACACAATCTCCTTGTGAATGGTGGCCAATTTTAACCAGGGACGATTTGGAAATTGCCTCCTCCTACAATACATATAGGTTTAGGGGGCTGCCGCCTGGACCCATTGCAAGTCCGGGCCTTTCCTCAATAAAAGCCGCGGTTGAACCGGAAGCTTCGGAATATCTTTATTATCTCCATGATTCAAAAGGCCAGGCACACTACGCAAAGACGTTAGAGGAGCACAACGAAAATGTCAGGAAATATCTGGGTAAATAAACCCCTTGACAAGGTAGGATTTGTGACTATAATCGCATCTTAGGCGTACCTTAGTACGCTCGTCCCGCGTCTTTAATGCGGGGCTTTTGTGCTGTAAGACCAAGAGCCAATGGCCGCCAAAACCCAAAACCGCCGAAATTTTGGAAAAGAAGAAAAGGATTTGCCCAAACTTGATCTTTCCCAAGTGCAAAAAGAATCTTGGGATTGGTTTGTGACCGAAGGAATTGCTCTCGAAATCTCCGAAATTTCCCCAATTGAAGATTTTACCGGTAAAAACTGGCAGCTGATTTTAGGTGAACACGCCTTGGGAGAACCAACGCTTTCACCCCGAGTTGCCCAGGAAAAAGGTATCACTTTTTCATCCCCCCTGAAGATTAAAGCCACCCTGATTAACAAAAAAACGGGAAAAGAGGTAAACCAGGAAGTGTTTTTGGGCGATTTGCCCCAAATGACTTCCCGAGGAACCTTTGTCATCAACGGAATCGAAAGGTCGGTAATCAATCAAATTGTGCGTTCCCCCGGAGTTTATTTCTCCGGAGAACTTGACGCCTCAAGCGGCAGAATGCTTTACCGTTCTGAGGTTCGTCCTCTGCATGGATCTTGGCTGGAGTTTGAAGTTAGCAAAAACGATGTTATTGCAGCCAGAATCGATAGGCGTAGAAAAGTTCTGGCGACAGTGCTTCTGAGGGCCATGGGTGTTGAGGAAGATGCCGATATTTTGTCTTACTTCGAGGCTGTCGATTCCGATGCCCAACACAAATACATCAAAGCCACCCTGGAAAAAGATCCGACCAAAAGCAAGGACGAGGCTATTTTGGAAATATACAGAAAGCTTCGACCGGGAGAGCCGGCTGTTTTGGAAAATGCCCAGGCGCTTTTTGATTCCCTCTTTTTTGACCACAGGCGCTACGATTTGGGCAAGGTCGGCAGATACAAAATCAACAAAAGATTGGGGCTCACCGTTCCCAATGAAAAATCAACCTGGGTTTTGACTCGCCAGGACATCATCGGAACAATCAACTACCTGGTCAGTCTCCAAAACGGAAAGGGCAGACTTGACGATATCGACCATTTGGCCAACAGGCGGCTAAGACGCGTCGGAGAGCTGGTTGCCATGAATGCCTTTAGGGTCGGACTTTTAAGACTCGAGCGTTCGGTCAAGGAAAAAATGAGCTTGATTTCACCTGACGATAAACCTCTTCCGGCAACTCTAATCAATGCCAGGCCGCTCATTGCCGCCCTTAACGAGTTCTTCCGTTCCAATCAGCTTTCGACCATTTTGGACGATACCAATCCCTTAAGTGAAATCGACAATTTAAGAAGGGTTTCGGTCTTAGGCCCGGGCGGAATCAATAGGGAGAGGGCCTCTTTCTCAATTCGAGACGTCAACTCCTCACAGTACGGAAAAATTGACCCGGTGCGATCCCCCGAAGGACCAAACATCGGACTGGTTACCTATCTGGCTTTGTATGCCAAGGTCAACGAGTACGGATTTTTGGAGGCTCCTTACCGAAAAGTCGAAAAGACTAAAAAGGGCAAAAAGACCTCGGTCAAGGTTAGTGACGAAATTGTTTATCTGGCTGCTGATGATGAAGAGGAGGCCCACATTACCCATAGCGGTGTGACCACCGATGCCAGAGGTTTTATTCAAGACGCAAGGGTTCCTTTCAGACACAAGGGAACTTTCATTGAAGGACCGGCCGAGCTGGTTGATTATATAGACATCAGCCCCAGAGAAGTTGTCGGGGCTTCTGCTTCTCTTATTCCGTTTTTGGCCCACGATGAAGGCAACCGGGCCCTGATGGGTTCTAACATGCAGTGCCAGGCAGTTCCTTTGGTTGCGCCGAAATCTCCTATTGTGGGAACCGGGATGGAGGGTGAAATTGCCAAGGCCATGGGCAGAATGACTCTGGCCAGGCACGCAGGAACGGTTGATTACGTAGATGCCCAGAGAATTGAGGTCAAGCTTGATAAAAAGGCCGAAGAGACCGACCCTTCGGAGGATGTCGAAATTGTGGACGCCGGCAAAAGGGAAATTTACCACCTCACCAAATTCAAAAGAACCGCCCACTCAACCTGTTACAACCAAAGGGCGGTTGTTATCCAAGGACAAAAAGCCAAAGCCGGAGACCTTTTGGCCGACGGGCCGGCCGTTGATGAGGGAGAACTTGCCTTGGGCAGAAACTTGGTCATTGCCTACACCTCTTTTGGAGGGTACGGATTTGAGGACTCGATTCTGGTCAGCGATAGGCTGGTTAGGGAAGACGTTTTGACCTCAATCCACATTGAGGAGTACGAGGCGGACATTGTTGATACCAAATTAGGACCGGAGGAGCTGACCCGCGATATTCCCAACGTTGCCGAGACAGAGCTTGCGAACTTGGCCGGGGACGGAATCGTCGTAATCGGGGCCGAGGTTGGACCAAACGACATTCTGGTTGGCAAGATTGCTCCCAAAGGAGAGACGGAATTAACAGCTGAAGAGAGACTATTAAGAGCCATTTTCGGAGAAAAGGCAAGAGAGGTCAGAGACACATCTTTGCGAGTTCCCCACGGAGAAAAGGGAATTGTGGTTGACGTGCAGATACTGGATAAAGACAAAGGAGACGAGCTGGGTCCGGGGGTTATCAAAAAAGTGATTGTTCGGGTTGCCCAGATGAGAAAGATTACCGTCGGAGACAAAGTCGCAGGCCGCCACGGAAACAAGGGGGTCATTGCCAAAATCATGCCGGTTGCGGACATGCCGTACCTGGCCGACGGAACCCCGGTTGATATCATTATTTCCCCTCTTTCGGTTTTGGCCCGTATGAATTTGGGTCAGCTTCTGGAATGTCATCTTGGCTGGGCGCTTTCTAAAAAGGGCGAAAAAGCGGCGCTCCCGGTTTTCGACAAGATTGACGAAAGCGTTATCTCCAAAGAGCTGGGAGACGCGGGGCTGCCAGTTTCGGGTAAAGCCAGGCTTTACGACGGACGCAGCGGTGAACCGTTTAAGGAGGATACCGTTGTTGGCATCGGCTACTTTATGAAATTGACCCACATGGTTGAGGATAAGACCCACGCCCGTTCAACCGGTCCGTACTCCCTGGTTACCCAACAGCCTTTAGGCGGAAAAGCCCAAATGGGAGGCCAAAGGCTCGGAGAAATGGAAGTTTGGGCCCTGGAGGCTCATCGGGCCGCCTACACTCTGCAGGAGATGTTGACCATAAAATCCGACGATATCTTGGGAAGAGCCCGGGCCTTTGAAGCAATTGTCAAAGGAACGGATATTCCCGAGGCAACCGTACCTGAATCCTTTAGGGTTCTGGTGCGAGAACTTAATTCCTTAGGCCTTACAATCGAGGCCAAAGGAGCGGTTATTACCCCCGAAGAAGATGGGTCAACCTCCGAAGGGGCGGAGCTTGCCGAGGCGGCCGGGGCCGAGGTTATTGCCGCGCCCGAGGAGGTTTTATCTCCCGAAAGCCCAATGGAGGTCGAGGAGGTTACGGAAAAATAAAATATGGAACCATTATCTGATCTTAGAAACCTAACCGATTTCAAAAGCTTACTGGTCAAGCTGGCATCTCCGGATGATATCCGGCGCTGGTCGCGTGGAGAGGTCACCAAGCCCGAAACGATAAATTATAGAACCTTAAAGCCCGAAAAAGACGGACTTTTCGACGAGAGGATTTTCGGTCCGACCAAAGACTGGGAATGTTACTGTGGTAAATACAAAAGGATCAGGTATAAAGGGGTAATTTGTGACAAGTGTGGAGTTGAGGTCACCCAGGCCAGAGTCAGACGCGAGAGAATGGGCCATATCACCTTGGCCACACCCGTTGTCCACGTTTGGTTTTTCAAGGGTGCCCCTTCCAAGATTTCTCTTCTTTTGGGCATTGCCCCCCGGGCAATCGAGCAGGTAATTTATTTCGCCAGATACCTGGTTAACGATGTTGACGAAAAGGGCAGAAAAGAGGCCATCAAAAATCTGGAAAAAGCCAGGGACGAGCGGCTTAAAGAGATTGCCATGATGTTTGGTGAAAGAAGGGATACTCTTTCCCAGGAAGCATCGGATTCCAAAGAAAAGACCAAGGGCAAAATTAAAGACAAGGAGCAGGCCGCACTGGCTTTCTCCGAAATCGACCTGGACTTTAGAAAGAAAGAAACCGCCCTTTCCGAGGAAGAAAAGGGAACCGTTGAAAAAACCTCCCAGCTTTTCGAAAACCTAATGAGCCTGGCTAAGGGAATTCGCCCCTTAAGCGTCTTAAGCGAGGAAGAGTACGACGAGCTGGCCCAGCACTCCGCCACCGACTTTATGGTTGCCAAGATGGGAGCGGATGCGGTCCTTTCAGCAATCGAAAAAATCAACCTTGAAGAGCTTGCCGCTTCTTTGAGGAAAGAGATAGCTGAGCTTAAAGGTCAAAGCGCCAGATACATCAAGCTGGCCAAAAGACTCAAAATCGTAGACGGACTCAAAAGAGCCAAAATTGAACCCACCTCCACGGTTCTGAGGGTTCTGCCGGTTTTACCCCCGGACTTAAGGCCCATGGTTCAGCTTTCCGGTGGCCGCTTTGCAACCAGTGACTTAAATGACCTTTATCGAAGGGTGATAAACAGGAACAATCGTCTCAAGCACCTTATTTCTCTGGGTGCTCCGGAAATAATCTTAAGAAACGAAAAAAGAATGCTTCAGGAGGCTGTTGATTCCCTGATAGATGCCTCCCAGCGAAAAGCGGTCAGAAGGGGAAGGGGCAGACAGACTCTGCGAAGCCTTTCGGACATGCTCCGGGGTAAACAGGGACGCTTTAGACAAAACCTTCTGGGTAAAAGAGTCGATTATTCGGGCAGAAGCGTCATTATAGTCGGACCAGAACTTGCCCTTACCCAGTGTGGACTGCCCAAAGAAATGGCCTTGGAGATGTTCAAGCCGTTTGTTTTGCGGGAAATGATTACCATGGGAATTGCCCCGAACGTCAAAAGCGCCAAAAACATGCTGGAGAGAAGGCCCCCCGAGGTTTTTGACATTTTGGAAGGAATAACCAAAAACCACCCGGTTCTTTTAAACCGAGCACCTACCCTGCACAAACTTTCCATCCAGGCTTTTTACCCGGTTTTAATTGAGGGTAACGCCATCAGAATTCACCCGGCGGTCTGTAGCGGATTTAACGCCGACTTTGACGGCGACCAGATGGCCGTCCACGTGCCTTTGTCCCAAAAAGCCATAGATGAGGCCAAAGACTTGATGCTGCCCTTGCATAACCTTTTAAGGCCCGCAGACGGCTCTCCAATCTCAACTCCGGCATCTAAGGAAATGGCTTTGGGTGTTTATTACCTGACCAGTGACGATGCAAGATTGACTCCCTCCGAGTCCGTGCTTGTGGACAGGGACGAGGCCATATTTGCATATCAGACCGGAAAGATCGAATTGAGACAAAAAATTAATGTAAAGATAGGCAAAGAAATTATTGAGACCACAGCAGGCCGTATTCTTTTCAACGAGGTTTTGCCCGAAGGCTTCGATTTTGTCAATGAGCCGGTAAATTCCACGGTGGTCAAGAAATTGTTCACCCAAGCTTACGCCAGTGCGGACAAGCAAAGGGTGGTTGAAATGGTTGACGCCATAAAAACCTTGGGCTTCTTGGGCGGAACAATTTCCGGACTGTCTTTTGGAATAAGCGACGCCAAAGTTTTGCCGGAAAAAGCGGAACTTCTGCGGGAGGCAGAAAAGAAAATAACCCAGATAGAGGGCAATTTCGGCCAAGGGTTAATTACGGCCGAAGAGAAAAGAAGACTTTCCCAAGAGGTTTGGATCGAGGCGACTGAAGACCTTGCTGATAAGACCTGGGACCTGATGGATGTGAATTCTCCAATCAAGGTGGTAATTGAGGCCAAGGCTGGCCGAGTTTCCAGAGACCAGGTCAAGCAGCTGGTCGGAATCAGGGGTCTGATCGTTGACCCTCTAGGAAAAATAGTTGAGCTTCCGGTCAAAGGCAATTTCAAGGAGGGTCTTTCGGTTTTTGAATACGTAACCTCCTCTCGAGGTTCAAGAAAGGGGCTGACCGACACGGCCATCAAGACCGCCGACGCCGGTTATTTGACCCGAAGATTGGTTGACGTGGCCCACGATCTTATTATCAGGATGGATAATTGTGGTACCAAAGAGGGAATTACAATCAAAAAGGCGGTAAGGTCAAACCAGTTTGCAACCAGAATCTTCGGCAGGGTTGCGGCGGCAGATGTGGTTTCTCCCAAAGACAAGAAAGTCTTGGTTGCCAAAGGAGAGGTAATTGATGAGGCCAAAGCCGGCGAGATTGATGCGCAGGGGGTAACAGAAGTTGTCATCCGCTCTCCGCTTTCCTGCTCTGCCCGCTACGGAATGTGCGCGGCCTGCTACGGTTGGGACTTATCCCGCAAACAAATGGTTGATATCGGAACTCCGGTTGGAGTTGTTGCCGCCCAGTCGATTGGAGAGCCTGGAACCCAGCTTACCCTTAAGACCAAGCACTCGGGAGGTATTGTTGGACTTGACGTTACCCAGGGTCTACCCCGCGTGGAGGAGCTTTTTGAATCCAGGGTACCCAAGGTTCTTTCCCCGCTTTCGGAGATTTCAGGTAAGGTTATGGTAGCAGAAACCGAAGAGGGCTGGAGAATTACGGTTACCTCGGTTAACACCAAGCCCAAGGAGGAAAGGCAATATCTTATTCCCAAGACCATCAAGTTGGCGGTTGAGGATAAACAGCTTATTGAGGCTGGAGGTCAGCTTGCGGTTGGGGCTTTGGATATCAAAGAAATCTTAATAATTAGGGGCTTAAGGGCCGCCCAGGAATATCTGGTAAGTGAGATTCAGAAAGTTTATGAATCTCAGGGAATTCCGATAAACGACAGGCACTTTGAAGCCATTGCCAGAAAGATGAGTGATGAGATAAGAATTGTGACCCCCGGAGACACCAAGTTCTTGCCTGGAGACTTGGTCGATAAAGCGTCATTTGAGGAAGAAAACGAAAAAATCTTGGCTGCAGGGGGAGAGCCGGCTTCAGGTACCCAGGTTATCTTGGGCATTACCAGGCGCGCACTTTATACCGAGAGCTGGCTTTCGGCCGCCTCTTTTGAACAGACAACCGACGTCTTAACAGACGCCGCCCTCCTGGCAAGAGAAGATAGGCTTATAGGATTAAAAGAGAATGTTATTATAGGTCGACTTATCCCAGTTACCCCCGAGAGGGCCGCTCTTCCCAAGCAAGGGATTTAAGTGTAAAATACTCCCGCAATGCCTACTGTTTCTCAACTAGTCAGAAAAGGCCGAAGGAGCCTGATAAAAAAGACCAAGACAGCCGGTCTTCGGCGTTGGTTTAGTTCAAAAGACAGACGCTTCGGAGAAATTGCCTCTCCTCTTAAGCGCGGGGTCGTTTTGGCAGTCAGAACCATGACTCCCAAAAAGCCAAATTCGGCCTTAAGAAAAGTTGCCAGGGTCAGGCTTTCAAATAAACAGGAAGTTACGGCCTATATTCCGGGAGAAGGGCACGAGCTTGCCGAGCACTCAATAGTTCTGATTCGAGGGGGCCGTGTTAAAGACTTACCAGGAGTTAAATACCATATAGTCCGTGGCAAATATGACACTACCGGTGTGGTCGGCAGACAATCAGGCAGAAGTAGATACGGAACGAAGAAAGGGGGAGTTCCAGCTGTGAAGACCGCCGCGCCCGCTGCGGCAGCCCAGCCAGCTTCGGAACCCAGCGCCTAAAATGGCCAGAAAAGGACCAAGCAAACCCAGAAATATTCTTCCTGATCCCATTTATGGGAGCAGAATGGTTGCCAAACTTGTTACCAGAAGCATGTTGGATGGCAAAAAGTCAGTTGTCCAAAAGCAGATCTATAAGGCTTTTGAAATAATTGCCGAGAAAACCAAAGAGGAACCCCTAAACGTTTTTAACCAGGCTCTTGAGAACATAAAACCCACAATGGAAGTCCGTTCCAGAAGGGTCGGGGGTGCAGCCTACCAGGTTCCCAGCCCGGTTAAGGGTCCCAGACGGGATTCGCTAGGGATTAGGTGGCTAATTACAGCCGCCAGAGCCCGCTCAAACTCAGAGTTTAAGTCGTATGCCGAAAAAATCGCAGCCGAAATAATGGATGCCCAAAAAGGTGAAGGCTCGGCTGTCAAGAAAAGACAGGATGTAGAAAGAATAGCTGAGGCCAACCGCGCCTTTGCCCACTTTAGGTGGTAAGCTTTGGGAAAATCCAAAGCCTTCCAAGAATAAGGATAAGCTTTAGGTTTTTTGTGCGATAATTAAGATATGGCAGGTGAAGTTTCCAAGAAAAAATCCGCAATGGTCATGACGGTCACCAAAGACCGTGAGGTTCCATTGGAAAAAATCCGAAATATTGGAATTATCGCCCACATTGACGCCGGCAAAACCACAACCACGGAGAGAGTTCTTTTCGAAACGGGAAAGACATATAAACAAGGCTCGGTTGATGATGGAACAACCGTTACCGACTGGATGGCCCAGGAAAGGGAACGTGGAATTACCATCGTCTCCGCTGCAATTACAACCTTTTGGGACTTACAAACCGCCTCAGCCATAGAAAACGGGCACTACCGAGTAAACATCATCGATACCCCGGGACACATCGACTTTACGGCCGAGGTTGAAAGGTCCCTGCGGGTTTTGGACGGGGCAGTCATGGTTTTTGACGGTAGAACCGGGGTCGAGAGCCAGTCCGAAACAGTCTGGAGACAGGCGGACAAATATAACGTCCCCAGAATTTGTGTTCTTAATAAGCTGAACCTTATCGGTGCCGATTTCGAAGGCTCAATCAAATCCATCCACGAGAGGCTTGGAGCAAATGCCGCCCCGGTCACCTACCCCATTGGCCTTGAACATGCCCACAGGGGAGTAGTTGATCTAATTTCCATGAAGGCCCTGGCCTATAAAGCGGTTGAGGACAACAAACTCTCCGAAGAAGAAATACCAGCCGAAATACTTGAAGATGTCAAAAAGTATAGGAAGGAACTGATAGAAAAAGTCTCCGAATATGATGATGAAGCGCTGTCTAAGTATCTTGAGGGCCAGGAACCAACCGAAATTGAACTTAAAAGGGCAATCAGAAAGGGAGTCATTGCCGGCAAATTCTTCCCGATTTTTGGGGGAGACAACAGAACCGTTGAGGTTCAGCTTCTTTTAACCGGAGTAGTTGAGTATCTTCCATCGCCTTTGGATATGCCTTCCGTTGAGGGAATGGACCCAAAAACAGGAGAAAAGACCGTCAGGGAAAGAAAGAACGAAGCTCCATTCTCCGCTTTGGCTTTTAAGGTGACGACCGACCCGCACGTGGGAAGGCTGGTTTATTTAAGGATTTATTCCGGCAAGCTTTCGGCAGGCCAGGTTGTCTATAATGCAACCAGACAGCTTTCAGAGCGAATCGGCAAGCTGGTTCTTCTGCACGCCGACCAAAGAGAGCTTATCGACAACGCCTTCGCCGGAGAAATCGTGGCTGCGGTGGGCATCAAAGACACGACCACTGGAGATACCCTCTGTGATCCGGGACACCAAATCTTACTTGAATCCATCAGTTTCCCCGAACCGGTTATATCTTTGGCAATTGAGCCGGCCACCAAAAGCGACCAGGAAAAAATGGGAATGGCCCTTTCCAAGCTTTCGGATGAGGACCCGACCTTTAAGATAAAATCCAACTTCGAAACTGGACAAACCATCATTTCTGGGATGGGAGAACTCCAGCTTGAGGTCTTGGTGGATAGG
>Ga0209321_10001550_pt1 | contig 15655 bp, 17 predicted proteins | sample Rifsed16ft4_FD_184012 | JGI IMG/M metagenome (GOLD analysis project Ga0209321, IMG submission 184012) | Soil microbial communities from Rifle, Colorado, USA - sediment 16ft 4 - CSP-I_5_4 (version 2) | ecosystem: Environmental > Terrestrial > Deep subsurface > Rock core/Sediment | place: Rifle... | reverse complement strand
GAGCCTCTCGAGGGTCATCGGACCGCGGACGAGGCGGCCGAGGATCGCCTCTTCCGGCGCGAAGGCCTCGACGATCCGGACGCCATGCAGGACCGGAAGCCGGATGGGCTCCGGGTCGCAAAACCACGTCTCGACCCCCTCCTGGAACGCCGCCAGGATCGCCGCGCTCGACAGGATCTTCGAGCCCCCGCCGACGCTGAGCCGGACAGGTCCGTCGCGGCTCGCCTGCCGGATCGCGTGCCGGATGGCCTCAAGGCACGCAAGGACGTCCATCGCGTCGACCGGCACCTTCTCGACGGACGGCTCGATTGCAGCGAGACGCCGGAAACCCGCAGAGGCGAAGGCTGCGCGGGCCGCCACGAGCACAAGGCGGTCATACGGCAGGAGCCGGAGGGCTGGGAGGACCTGGCGGTCGTCCGTGCCCATCGTCGCGAGGAGCGTGCGCGGCAGGTCCCATCACCCGAGGAGCAGGTCCATCCCGGGCGCAGGCTTCACGAAGAGCTGGCGCGCGTCCGTCGGGTCCGGCCGCCGTTCGATCGCCCCCTTCGCCTCGAGCTCCCGGAGATGATGGTTCATCGTCGCCTTGTGGACGCCCAGGGACTTCGCGAGGGCCGTCTCCGTGAAGTCGCGGTCCGCGTTCTTCACGAGGAACGCGAGGACTTCCCGCTGCTTCCTCGTCAGGCCCTCGCCGTAGGCGATGCGCAAGAGGGGGAGCGGGATCTCCTGGTACGTGTCGTCATGGACGTAGGTCGCGGGAACCCCCTCGAGGATGCACACGAGGAGCGCCGCGCAGCTCATGAGACGCGTCCCGCCTGCGATGTTGAACCGCACGCTCGAGCCGGCGTCCTTCTCCTTCCGGACGTCGGCCCGGATCTGGGACGCGCACTGCAGGAGGTCGAAGGCGTCGCTCAGCTCGATGCCGCTCGCAGTCACGCCGAGGGACCGGCAAAACTCGAGCACGCGGGAGCGCGCCTCGCGGCTCTTCGCATGGTCGCTGTGGTACACGACGACCCGGTCGAGGCCCTCCGTCCCGCGGATCGAGGGGATGAGGCTCTGCGGCCTCCAGCCGAGGGTGCCGAACAGGACCGTCATCGGACGTGCACCCCATCGTCGCCCAGACGATAAGAACATTCTTCTTTCGTCGACCCTCCTGTACGCGGATCCGTTCGACCGGACGGCGGAGACGAAAGCATTTTATCAAGCCCTCCGGATGGGCGCCCGAGGACGGGAAGCGGATGTACTCCGGCGAGCAGACCCTCTTGACGACACGGCCCACGCGCCTCATCGGCTTCCGGTACTACGTCGCGGCTCTCTTCCTCGCGGCCCTCGCGGGGGTCTTCTACTTCCGTGTCGTGCAGCGCTTTGCCCCGTCCGTCCCCTCGCCCGACCTCGGGGGATGGAACCTGAGCACGATCCTCGCGGTCGTCTTCCTCTTCCTCGCCCTCCTCTCCTTCCTCACGGCGGAACTCAAGCAGAAGACGACGCGGTACATCATCACGGACAACAAGATCGTCCGCGAGGACGGAATCCTGAACAAGAAGACCGTGATGGTGCCCTACACGCAGCTCGAACGGGTGGACCTGCAGCAGAGCCTCGGGCAGCGGATCCTGCGGATCGGCACCCTCGTGATCGACACGGGCGATGACTCGTTCGCGATGGACATGGTCCCCCACCCGAAGCGCATCCAGGAACTCCTGAGCACGCGGATGGGCCGTCGCGGTTTCGTGGACCAGACTGGCCAGATTCCCCCGTGAGGCGGGATCAACGAGACCACGGCAGCAGGAGCCGCGCCTCCTCCGTCGCGACGACGTCCCAACGGCCCGGCGCGCCGTCGGGCTCCGCCTCGACCCAGTACCCGCCGAGGGTCATGTCGTACCCGTGCGCGGGATCGATCGCGACCGTGCAACCGAGCTTCCGTCGGTACGTGCGCGTCTTCCATCCGACCTCGTGGGACTGGGACCACTCCTTCCGTCGGAGAGCGAGGACGATCTCGAGCCAACGGGCGTCCTCGTCGCGCGAGCGTCGGAGACGCTGGAGCTCGCGTGCCACGTACTCGAGGTCCGTCTTCGAGAGGTCCGCGTCACCGTCGTGGCCTGTGTGGCTGTGGAACCCCCCGAGGACCTCGTACCCGACGTCGAGGTTCTCCATCGTCTGCTGGGCGCGCTTGAACGCCCTGGCGTTTCCGTGCGCAACCCAGTTCGGCTTTCGTTCCTCCGTCTGGATTGGATACGCCGCCCGCAGGACCGTCACCTCGCGCGGCCTCTGGCGCATGAGGCGCGTCGAGCGGTTCCCGACGAGGAAACCGTTCGTCTCGCGATTGTACGCCTCGACCGCGGAGGTCACGAGGCCGACGAAGCAGCTGCGTTCGATCACGACGGGGTCCATGGGCGTCTCCTCCCTTCGGAGGCGGGCCGGAAGGACGGCGAGCGGCGTATAAGAACGTGACGTCGCGAGAATCCAAAACCCGTTAGAAAGGAATTGCGACGGTCAGACAGAGCCTTGAATGCGTCGACCGCCATGGTCCGGCCAGAAAGGCAAAATAAGTCGGTCGGGATATGCCGGCAGGGCGCCGGATGAAGTTGTTTGCCACCGAGCTGACGGGGAAAACCGTGATGACGGAGGACGGGCAGATCCTGGGGGTCCTGTCGGACTTCATGGTCGAGACGAAGACGGGGAAGATCCAGTCGATCCTCGTCGATCCGGCGGAGACCGTCGAGAGGCGCCTCTTCAAGACGGACCCCGAGGGGCGCCTCATCCTGAGCTTCCGATCCATGAAGGCCGTGCGGGACGTGATCGTGACGCAGCTCGCGGACTGACGTGCCGGTGCCCGACGTGGCGAAGCTCACCTTCTACGGCGGCGTCTCGGAGATTGGCGGGAACAAGATCCTCCTCGAGGACCGCGACGCAAGGATCTGGCTCGACATGGGCGCCTCCTTCGACCTGGGCGAGGCGTACTTCGTCGAATTCCTCGTGCCGCGGGACCGCTTCGGCCTCCGGGACTACTTCGCCGTGGACCTCTTGCCTCGCATCCAGGGCCTGTACTCCGCGGACGCCCTGGACCCGACGGACATGCCGTGGGAGCCGCCCGCCTTCTCGGCGATCTTCATCACCCACGTCCACTACGATCACACGCAGCACCTCCGCTGGGTCGACCCGAACATCCCCGTCCACCTGGGCGAGGGCGCGCGGACGATCCTCGAGTCTCTCGACACCACGGCGCGGCAACCGAACCTGCGGCTCGGGGCCCACGCGTACGACACGTTCCGATCGGGACAAGGGACGACGGTCGACGGGGTCGAGGTCGAGCCGATCCACGTGGACCACAGCGCCCCCGCCGCGTACGGATACATCGTCCACACGAGCGAGGGCGCCATCGCGTACACGGGCGATCTCCGTCACCATGGTCCCATGAAGCGACTCACGGAGGACTTCATCGCCGCCGCGGCGAAGGCGAAGCCGATCGCCCTCATCACGGAGGGAACGCGCGTGACGCCGGACGATCCTCGGGAGAGCCTGACGGAGGCCGACGTGAAGGCGGGCGCCCTGCGGCTCCTCGCCGACCGGCGGGACAAGGCGGCCCTTGTGACCTTCCCGCCGCGGGACGTGGACCGGATCCGCACGTTCTTCGAGACGGCCCGCGAGGTCGGCCGCAGGTTCGTGGTCAACGGGAAGACGGCGCACCTCCTCCTCACCCTCCGGAAGGACACGCGGATCCAGGTACCCGACGTCACGAAGGAAGCGGACCTCGTGCTGTACGATCGCCAGATGAAGAAGATCGACCCGTGGGAGAGGGACCTCCAGACGATGATGAAGGACCGCGTCGTGACGGCCCAAGACATCGCGCGCCGACCCGGGGAGTACCTCGTCCAGCTCGATTTCTGGCACCTGCCGGAACTCGTCGACCTGAAGCCACCGCCCGGGTCGCCCTTCATCCACTCGAAGAGCGAGCCGTTCGAGGAGGACGACGTGAACGACGCCGTGCTCGAGAGCTGGCTCACGCGCTTCGGACTTGTTCGGCATCAGCTCCACGCCTCCGGGCACCTGAGCGAACGCGAGGTCGGCGAGATGCTCGAGGCGATCGCGCCGAAGGTCGTGATCCCCGTGCACACGGAGCATCCCGACCGATTCACGCGGCTCGCGCGACACGTGATCCAGCCGCAGCGCGTGGAGCCCCTTCTCCTGCCGTGAGCCCTCGCATCAGAGGATCGGCCGGAAGTAGTCGAGGTAGGCGCCCTGGATTCCCAGGATGATGAACTGGACCGCAACGGCCGCGAGGAGGAGGCCCATGATCCGGGAGATCGCGTACGCCCCCGTCCTCCCGAGGCGGCTGAAGATGCGGTCCGCGTTCGCCAGCATCACCCAGCCGAGGGCCATCGTGACGAGGATCGACGCGAGGATGATCCCCACCCGCCACATGTCCAGAGGCGCGGAGGCCTCCGCCATGAGGACCATGACGGTCGTGATCGCCCCCGGTCCGGCGAACATCGGGATCCCGAGGGGCACGATCCCGACGGCCTCTCGTTCGAGGGCGTCCTGCCGCTCCTGCGCGGTGAGCTGGGTGCGGGACCGCTCCCCCTGCATCATCGCGAACGCGATCGAGAACAGGAGGATCCCGCCAGCGATGCGGAACGCGGGGAGCGAGGTCCCCAGGACGACGAAGATGTAGTTCCCGACGAACGCGAAGATCAGAAGGGTCAGGCTGGCGGCGAGGACCGCCCTCTCCACGATGCGGCGCTTCATCGCCTTCGAGTACGTACGGCTGAGGACGACGAAGAACGTCGTCGCGTTGATTGGATTCACGATCGCGAAGATCGCCACGAACGTGGTGACGGCGAAGGTCGTGAAATCCGAAGCCATCGTCGCGGCCCACCCATGGGCCCGTATTAGAACGTGTCGAGCACTTTCCGCGCAAAGGTGAGGTAGCCCGTGTGGCCGAGCGGCGCGAAGGACGGCCGAACGCCGATGTCGCGGACCTCCATCTCCCGTTCGATCACCTCGACCGTGCGGTGGTCGACGAAGGGGCGCGCCCGCAACGCCGCGACCGTCTCCTTCACCTGCTCCATGTTCGGCGAGAAGGATGCGAAATGCCCACAAGGCCGAAGGGCATCCCAAGCGGCGGCCGTCGCCATCCAGGGATCGACGAGGTCGAGGACGACGGCATCGACGTCGTGTTCCGGGATTCCCTTCCGCACATCCCCCAGCCGGAAGTCGACGACCGATGCGATCCCCGCCGCCGCGACGTTCGTCCGTGCGATGCGGAGGGCTTCCTCGCGCACATCGTAGGACATGACGCGTCCCCCCGGGCCAACCGCTCGGGCGAGGGCGACCGTGAGAGCTCCGGATCCCGCGCCCGCTTCGACGACCCGGGCGCCGGCCCCAATGTCCGCGGTGTAGAGGAGGAGTGCGACATCCTTCGCGGCGAGGGTTTGCGGCCCTCGGGCCATCGTCTCCCGGAGATCCTGGCCGGACGCCTCGAGGACGATGAACCGCTTTCCTCCCACCGCAACCCGACGGCCGATTTGGCCGTGAAGCTTCGAGGCATCAAACGTCCCGAGGCCTTCGACGCGGACCATTCCCTCCCCTGGGGGCACGGAGTGCTTCCGGCCGCGATTGTCGAGAAGGACGAGGCTCCGGTCCATCCACCCGTCATCTCGCGGCACGTCCAAAAGGCTTTCCCGACCTTTCGAGAAAGAGGTCTTATATCGCTTTGTGCGATGGCCTTTCAGATGGCGGGGAGGACGGACACTGAGAGGGCCGAGGACGACCTTCCCCGGGCGTCACGTCGCCGTTGGTCGCCCCCGCGATGGGTGGGGGCGGTATTCCTGATCTCGGTCGTGATCGCGCTCCTCGCGGTCCCGTTCGGCACTCGGGCGTTGAACGCCGCGATCGAGGGAGTCATTCTGGGGAGCATCTATGTCCTTGGGGCGTCCGGGCTCTCCCTCACCTACGGCATCAAAAAGTTCGCAAACTTCGCCCACGGCGACATGATGACCGTCGGGGCGTACGTGGCCTTTACGCTGAACGTGGCGCTGGCGTCCCACATCATCCTCGGCTTCTTCTTCGCCATGATCACGGTCGCCCTGCTCGGGGTGCTCCTCGAGCTCTCGATCTTCCGCCGCCTCGAAGGGCGAGGGGCCGTCGCCGCCCTGATCGCCTCCGTCGGCGTGTCCCTCGTCCTCCAGAACACGCTTTCGGCGATCTTCACGACGAACGTCCAGTACCTGAACGTCGCGATTCCGTCCGACTTCGTGCTGGGCGGGACGGGGCTCCGGTTCAACGCGGTGAGGGGCGGCGCGACCCTCGCGATCTCCGCCGCACTGATCATCTTCCTCCACGTCATGCTGAAGCGCACGACACTCGGCAAGTCAATGCGAGCCTGCGCGGACGACATGGATCTCGCGCGGACATCCGGCATCCGGGTCCGGAATGTGATCCTGTGGACGTGGGCCATCGCGGGGGCCTTCGCCGCCGTGGCGGGGGTACTGCTCGCCATCGTCGTTAATGTGTATCCACTCCTCGGCTTCTTCATCCTCCTGTTCATCTTTGCCGCGGTCATCGTCGGTGGGATCGGATCCCCCTATGGGGCGATGATCGGCGGCCTGATCATCGGGGTCGTGCAGAAGCTCTCGAACGTCATCTTCAGCGCCGTCCAAGGGCAGATCCTGGAAGGCGGGGCCGAGTATGAGCCAGTCGGTGCGTTCGTGGTAATGATCCTCGTCCTGCTGTTCATGCCGGAGGGCCTCATGGGCACCCGGTTGCCGGTCGGCGCACGCACTGCGTTCGCGTTCCGGATCCGACGGCGGCCGGTGGAGGTCGAGGAAGTTGTCTGACATCCTGGAGTTCGTCATCCTCCAGCTTGCTGGATATATCGTCCCCGCCACGCTGCTCGTGATCATCGCCCTCGGCCTGAACGTCCAATGGGGCCACACGGGCCTGTTCAACGCGGGCGTCGCGGCGTTCGTGGGCGTGGGCGCGTATACCTTCGGGATGATGTCCACCGGGAGCTATTCGAATCCTGGGGTGAGCTGGTATCACTGGGGGCCCGGGATGCCCTTCGACATCGTGACCTCGGCCATCCTGGCGATGGCCGCCGCCGGGATCCTGGGAGCCCTCGTCGCCATCCCGACCCTGCGCCTGCGCGCCGACTACCTGGCGATCGCCACCCTCGCCTTCGCGGAGATCGTCCGGCTGATCCTGAAGAATGAGCGGCGGCTCACGGGGGGAGACCAATCCCTCGCCTTCATCCCGCGGCCCTTCGAGCCCCTGGTGTCCCGCGGGCCCTTCTCCGATGGTCTGTTCATGCTCCTGATCACCCTGATGATGCTCGGCCTCGTCCTGGTCCTCGACTACCTGACCCGGTCGCCGTTCGGTCGGAACCTCCACGCGGTCCGGGAGGACGAGGAGGCCGCGCTGGCCCTAGGGAAGGATACGTTCCGGTTGAAGCTCGGGGCCTTCGCAATCGGGTGCGCGGTGATGGGTCTCGCCGGAGCCTTGCTGGCCTCCTTCAACCGGGTCATCGTTCCGGACATCTTCGTCCCGCTGACTACCTTCACAGCTTACGTCGTGGTGATCCTCGGCGGCGTCGGAAACAACCGCGGGATCATCCTCGGTGGGTACGTGTTCTACCTCTTCACGTGGACGTCACAGCAGATGAAGGCCTACCTCCCCTTCGAATGGGCGCTCCGAGTCGATTTCCTCAACCAGATCGTGATCGGCCTCCTGCTCATCCTGTTCATCCTCTTCCGTCCGGAAGGCGTGATGCCGGAGAAGAAGTACATTCCGCCGTCGAGGTGACGTGCGCTGGCAGACCCTATCCTCGTGGTAAAGGACGTCGTGAAGACGTTTGGCGGCATCCGTGCCGTCGACCGATGCTCGCTCTCCGTCCGGCCCGGGACGATCACGGGGCTGATCGGCCCGAACGGTGCGGGGAAGTCGACACTCTTCAACGTCATCGTCGGCCTCTACGCGCCCGATGAAGGCCAGATCTACTTCAACGGCCAGCGCCTGGACGGCCTGCCGCCGTACTCAATCGTGCGGAAGGGGCTCATCAAGACCTTCCAGATTCCGCGGGAGTTGAGGAACATGACGGTCCTCGAGAACCTCATGGTCGCGGCGCCCGCGGGCGCCGGGGAGCGGCTGACGGACCTCATCATCCGGCCCTGGGAGGTCCCGAGGGCGGAACGGGCCGTCATCGACCGGGCGGAGGAGGTCCTCGAGATTGTGGGATTGCGAGCCTTGCGAGACGAGTACGCCAAGAACCTCTCCGGCGGTCAGAAGAAGCTGCTCGAGGTCGCGAGGGCCCTCATGGCGAAGCCGAGAATGATCCTCCTCGACGAGCCCGTCGCCGGGGTGAACCCGACCCTCACGCAGAGGATCCTCGGCGTCGTTGAGGACCTCCGGAATCAGGGAATGACCTTCTTCCTCGTCGAGCACGACATGGATGTCGTCATGAGCCGCTGCGAGTGGATCATCGTGATGCACCAGGGTCGTCGGCTGGTCGAGGGCGTCGCCGAAGCGATCAAGGCGAACGCGAGCGTGATTGACTCGTACCTGGGGGGATGAGTTGCCGCTGCTCGAAGTGGAGGACGTCTACGGAGGCTACGGGGAGACGGAGATCCTGCACGGGGTCTCGGCGTACGTCGACCCGGGGGAAATCGTGACGATCATCGGTCCGAACGGTGCGGGCAAGTCAACCCTGATCAAGGCGATCATCGGAATCCTGAAGCCGACGAAGGGCAACATTCGGTTCCAAGGCGTCGAGATCGCCGGACGGCGGCCCGAGGACCTCGTCCGGGAGGGCCTCGCCTACGTGCCCCAGAACCGGAACATCTTCCCGACCTTGACCGTCTTGGAGAACCTCGAGATGGGCGCCGTCACCCGGCGAGCGGGCAGCCTTCGGCTCCTCGGCGAGCGCGCGCGGGGTGCCCTTCGATTCGGGGGAGATTCACCGTCTCGGTTGGGCCGAGCCTTTCGTCGAACGCGCGGAGGCGAGGACGGCGGAAAGCAACCGGTTCCCGTCCACGCTCCTGCCTCGGATGAGTGGTTCTGGGAGCGGGTGGATCTGATCACGAACATCTTCCCCAACCTGAAACCCACGCTGAGACGCCGGGCCGGCTCCCTGAGCGGTGGCGAACAGCAGATGGTTGCCCTCGGCAAGGCCCTCGTGCTCGATCCAACCCTCCTGCTCATCGACGAACCGTCCGCCGGCCTCGCGCCGAAACTCGTCGGCCTGATCTTTGCGAAGATCATCGACATCAACCGGCGCGGGACCGCGATCCTGCTCGTCGAGCAGAACGCGAAGAAGGCGCTGGCGATGGCGAACCGCGGCTACGTCTTTGAGATGGGCCGGAACCGATATGAAGGAAAAGGGGAGGCGCTCCTCCAGAACCCGGAGGTAGGGCGCCTCTACCTGGGTGGCTGACGCCTACGTCTCCCGCGTCCTCGTGACGAGGCCCGCGACGAACCCGGCCGTCAGGAGCGGGGCCTGCATCGATGCGGGCGGTGCCGGCAGGAGGCTCACGACGAGGGCCTCCGGGAAGATCTCCTTTGTGAACGCAGCGCCGGTCGCATTGACACCCCACACGATGTATCCGCTCAGGGGATCTCCGAACTCATCGAGGTTCACGGCACCTGATGCGCCTTCGTAGTTGACCTCCCGGCCCGCAGCAATCTCGGTGAGGGCCTTCGCCCACTCGCCGGGGAAGATCTGCGTCCCGGGCGCGTTCGCGACCCTTCGGATGTTGTCCTTGATTGCCTGGCCCGTCGCGCTGCCCGCGGCCTGCGCCGCGAGGGCGACGAGGAACGCCGCATCATAGTTGTTGTCGTCGAACAGGCCCGGAAGCACGCCCCACTGGTCGTCGTACGCGGCTGCCCAGTCGTCGAACAACGGACCGGTAATCCCGCCGTAGGCGCTCGGTGCAGTTCCCTCGTACGTCGACGTGTCGAAGTTGTTCGGCGCATTCTTGAGGACGTTCAGGAAGGCGGCCTGCTCGAAGACGCCTTCGGAGAGCAGCCACTTCACGTCGTTCCATGCCGCGCCGTGGCTGGCCTTCCCCTGCTCCCAGTTCTGCATCATCAGGATTCCGTCGGGCGGGTAAGCGACGAGGTAGATCAGCTGAGGCGGATTCGTGACAGTGTCACCGATGATCGCCTCGAGGTCCGTCGCGTAGCTCGTCGCACCGAACTGCACCTCCGTGACGATTCGCACCGCTGTAACGGTGCCTCCGAGCCGCGAGAAGTTCCCCGCGAACACGTTCGCCAGGCCGGTTCCGTACGCATTGTTGATCCCTATTGTGGCGGCCCGGTCGATGCCCGTGAGGTTGTTCCTCGCGTAGCTCGCTGCCACGACCCCCTGCAGGGCGTCGGACGGGGCCGTGCGGGACCACCAGCCGTCGGTCAGGGCCAAATCCGAAAACCGCGGCGACGTGCACGAACCGGATATCTCGAAGATGCCGTTCGCCTTCGCGACCTCGATGACGGTCGCACACTGCCCGGAGCCCGTTGCCCCGATGATCGCGTCGACCCGCTGCCCCACTAGTGCGGTGGCGGCAGCGCGCGCCGTCTCGGGGGCCGTATTGTCGTTCTGATGAAACTGTTCGATCGGTCGACCCAGAACGCCTCCGGCCGCATTGATCTCCGCGATGGCCATCTGAACTCCTTGTAGGTTCTTCGGGCCGAACGCGGCGAGTCCGCCCGTGATGGACAGGACCGTCCCTATCTTCAGGACGCGATCCTCAGGGGGCCCGAATAGCCCACCGAACACGGCGGCCAAGAGGACGACCACGACGACAACCACCACGGCGATTACGATCCACAAAGCCTTACTCTTCTCGGCGGGCTTTGGAGCCTCGCCGGAAGGTGCCTGCTGCTCCTCCATAGTTTCCCCGCTGCCGACATTATTCGTCACTCCTTTATACATTTCCTAGACGACGGTTCGAAAACCGTTCGGCGGCCGCTCGCTCGTTCACGCGTCGTGGCGAAGCTTTCATTCGGTGGCGCCGGAACGCTTTAAATATACCGATTCTCATCCCGCGCCGAGGGGGCAAGGCGGTCATGCTTGGCGCGTTGTTCGCCGGACTCATGGCGTTCCAGGTGGAGTTTTTCTTCGGCGGGGCGCTCTGTCTCTTTTTCGTCGCCCTCTTCATCGTCTCAATCCTCATCGCGATTTGGGTGTATCGAGACGCCGAAAGCCGCGGGATGAGCGGCGTATTGTGGCTCATCATCGTCTTGCTCTTCGGCATCATCGGGCTGATTATCTACCTCGTCGTTCGCAAGGATCGCGTCCCCGCGATGATGATGCCGCCGCAGCAGCCGTGGGGCGCGCCGCCTGGAGCGATGCCGCCTCCGGGAATGCCGCCCGCGGGAGCGCCTCCCGGGGCTCAGATGACCTGCCGCAATTGCGGGTCGCCCCTCGCGCCCGGCGCGACCTTCTGTGGCAAGTGCGGCGCGAAGGTCTGAGCCGCAGCCCGAGCGTCCGCCCGCCCGCGATGCCTTTATGGCGAGAGAGCCCTCTCCCTCGAAGGGTGCGGGAATGAAGAGCTCGGACCTGTCCGGATTCTACAAGCGTAGCCCGGAGGAGCGCTGGAAAGCGATCCGGGAGTTCGGCGAGCTGACGGACGCGGAGATCGATGTGATCCGCAGCACGGGCGCTCTGAAGTTCGACCAGGTCGACCGAATGATCGAGAACGTCGTCGGCAGCATGCCGCTCCCCCTCGGAATCGCCGTCAACTTCCGGATCGACGGTCGAGACTACCTCGTCCCGATGGCGATCGAGGAGCCGAGCGTGGTCGCGGCGGCCTCGAACGCCGCGAAGATGGCGCGGGAGAAGGGCGGCTTCACCACGAGTTCGACCGGCCCCGTCATGATCGGGCAGATCCAGCTCGTCGGCCTGCCGGATCCGCACGGCTCCCGCTTCACGATTCTCGCGCACAGGGACGAAATCCTCTCCATTGCGAACGAGAAAGACCCGTTGCTCGTGAAACTCGGCGGGGGTGCGAAGGATGTCGAGGTGCGTGTCGTCTCGACGCCTCGCGGTCCGATGGTCGTCACGCATCTGCTCGTCGACTGCAGGGATGCGATGGGCGCGAACGCGGTCAACACGATGGCCGAAGCGGTCGCGCCGCACCTCGAGGCGTGGACAGGGGGCCGGGTCTACCTGCGGATCATCTCGAACCTCGCCGTGAAGCGACTCGCCCGAGCTCGCGCGGTGTTCTCGAAGGAGGCGATTGGCGGCGAGGAGGTTGTGGACGGAATCCTGGAGGCATTCGCCTTCGCCGACTCGGACCCGTTCCGGTGTGCGACCCACAACAAGGGGATTATGAACGGAATTGATGCGGTCGTCGTGGCGACGGGGAACGACTGGCGGGCTATCGAGGCAGGCGCCCATGCATACGCCGCGTGGAAATCGGACGGCTACCGGTCCCTGACGACCTGGGAGAGGGATGGGAACGGCGACCTCGTGGGCACGATTGAGCTCCCCTTGGCCGTCGGCCTGGTCGGCGGCGCCACGGCCGTCCATCCGACCGCGAAGGCCAATGTGCATCTCCTCGGAGTCAAGACGGCCCAAGAACTCGCAGGCGTGATCGCCGCGGTCGGACTCGCCCAAAACTTCGCGGCCCTCCGCGCCCTGGCGACGGAGGGGATCCAACGGGGCCACATGTCCCTCCATGCTCGGAACATCGCCGCGTCCGTCGGTGCCGCCGGGGACGAGGTTGACCGCGTCGCAGAGGTCCTCGTGAAGGAACGCAAGGTGAGGATGGATCGCGCAAAGGAGGTCCTTGCAGAACTTCGCGGTTCGGAAAACGAGTGACTAATATCCATAGGATCGTATTATTCCAATCAGACGATTATCGCCAGAAGCTATAATCGTATACCTGGCCACGCGGCCACCGAGAATTTTACCCCATTAGTCGATATCCGCGGACCCGTGCTATTCTGTATCATCGGAGGGCCTTTCCGTCGCAGCACTATCCGCACGAGTGAATAAAAATAACGTGTCGGATCTCGCGACCGCCATTGCCGTTCGGACGGAACGATCGCGTAGTCGCGCGTCAGACTTTCGTCCGACCGGCAGTCTTTTTTACTTCAACGTTGCTTCGGCGCGTCGGGATGGGTTCACTTGGTCCGCGTCGCTATCTACACTAGGGTATCCACCGAAGACCAGGCCAAAGAGGGCTTCTCCCTGGAGGCGCAACGGGAGCGCCTCGAGGCCTACTGCCGCGCCCGGGACTGGTCTGTGGCCGCGACCTACGTGGATGATGGCCACTCCGGACGGAACACGCGACGGCCCGCGTATCAGAGGATGATGGCGGAACGCGACGGCTGGGACGCCCTCCTCGTGATCAAGATGGACCGGATCCACCGCAACGCCCGGAACTTCATGGAGATGATGGACAGCCTCCTCGAATGGAGGAAGGACTTCGTGTCCGCGACGGAGTCCCTCGACACGTCGACCGCCATGGGCCGGTTCGTGATGGACATCATCCAGCGGATCGCGCAGCTCGAATCCGAACAGATCGGCGAGCGAGTCTACATGGGAATGTCGCAGAAGGCCCGTGTGGGTCCCGGAATCCTCGGATTCCATGCCCCCCTCGGATACCGGGTCGTCGAGGGCCAGCTCCTCGTGGACGAGGAGGAAGCAGACGTCGTCCGCGAGATCTTCGACGAGTGCCTCCAAGGCAGCAGCCTCGAGGAAATCGCGGCTGACATGAACAACCGAGGGCGCCGCACGAAACGGGGCACGGAATGGACCGCCGTCAAGGTCCACCGGATCCTCCACAACCCGATCTACGCCGGGCACCTCCGGTGGGACGGATTCCTGCGGAAAGCGGAGCACGAGCCGATCGTCCCCGTCGAGACGTTCAACGAAGCCCAAGAGCAGCTGCGGTCTCGCGCGCTCCTCTCGAACGCTCGGTCGCCGCCGATCACCTTGGAGGCGTGATCGATGGATGGCCGATGCCAGCGGTGCTGGGCGACGAAGGCCCTGGTGAACCACGAGGTCGACGCGAACCCCCGCGCGGATCCGACGATTCGCCGAGAGAAAGTCGTCCTCTGCAAACACTGCGCCGACGGCTCTCCCACGGACGCGCTCCTCTTTTGGGAGATCTACATGCGGTTCGGGTCCCAGCGGGAGTTCCTCCAGCACTACGGCGCGAGTTCGGAAGAGGACGCCCTCCGGAAACTGTGCGTCGAGCGCGGCCTCAACGAGCGAGAGGTCCTCCGGCGCGCCCGCGGGCAACAGAACGCGGAAGCGCTGAACAACGCGGTGAGGAAAGCGAACGCCTTTCTGACGTACGCGAGCCCGTACGGGTACGACTACGTGGACGGCATCCTCCATGTGAAGCAGGAAGAAGCGCGCGTCGTCGGGCTGATCTTCCGTCGGTACCTCGAGGGGAAGGGGATCGCGAAGATCTGCCAAGAGTTGAACCGCGACGGCTATCGGACGAAGACAGGACGTGCATGGGCGAGCCAGACGATCGCAAACATCCTCAGCAACCCGGTGTACTGCGGCCTTGCGCGCCTGAACGGCGGGATCCACCGGGGCAAGCACGAAGCTCTCATCGAGATCGAGACGTTCAACCGCGTCCAGAACGAGATGCAGCGCCGCATTCGTCGGCCGGATCAGAAGAAGGCGACCCCCCCGCAGCTCCGCCTCGAGGACTACACGGACTGAAACATGGACCGACACGCGAGATCCGGTGGATGCAGGTTGTTAACCTTGAATAAGGTTAACTTCGCAGAGGTCGATCGTGGTCCGGGCAGGCCTGTGTGGATGCCCTATCCGATCCGGACGCGCGGCGGTCGAGACCTCGCTCTTGGACAACGTGGAGACTCGAAAAGTCTAGGCGAAACTCCTGGAGGAAACGTCCACTTCGGCCCCTTCCGCGGTGGCGCTCCGTACCGGTTCGGTCTACCGAATGTATGCGAGGACCCGAGTTGACAATCCATAGTCCTATATGGCCCCATAGAACTATGGTTCCAAGGGTGACGTCCGTGGCAAAGCGTGTCAAGGAGCTCACGACGATCCAGCTGACGACGGAAACCCGCGACCGTCTGTACCGGCTGAAGTTCCGCAAGACGTACGACGGATTTCTGCAGGAGTTGTGCGACGCGTTCGAGCAATCGCACTCGGACGCCCACAAGTGAGCCCTGGACAGGAAGTTTAGCAAGGACATTGAATTCCATCACGTGTCCGGATACAGCTAAACAAAACATACGTACAGACTGAATCCACGGATTCCGGCCTCTCGGTGATAGGGTTATGCGCCCGACTGCCGTTCTGCGCCCCGCGGATGGCGAGCTGGACCGAGAAGTACCGGCCGAAGACCCTGGACGAGGTCGTTGGAAATCCGAGCGCAGTGGCGGAACTCCGAAAGTGGGCCGAGTCCTGGAACCGAGGACGTCCCGATAGGAGAGCCGTGATCCTCCAGGGGGATCCGGGCATTGGAAAGACGAGCGCCGCGCTCGCCCTCGCGAACGAGATGGGATGGACGGCCATCGAGATGAACGCCTCCGACAGCCGGAACGCAGCGGCGATCGAGCGGGTCGCCGGACGCGGAGCCGTCCTCCAGACGTTCACGGACCAAGGAGAATTCCTCCGCGCCGAGGAAGGCGGCCGCAAGCTGATCGTCCTCGATGAGGCGGACAACATCTTTGG
>Ga0209321_10001549_pt1 | contig 15663 bp, 16 predicted proteins | sample Rifsed16ft4_FD_184012 | JGI IMG/M metagenome (GOLD analysis project Ga0209321, IMG submission 184012) | Soil microbial communities from Rifle, Colorado, USA - sediment 16ft 4 - CSP-I_5_4 (version 2) | ecosystem: Environmental > Terrestrial > Deep subsurface > Rock core/Sediment | place: Rifle... | reverse complement strand
CAGTCTCTTTCGAGCGGCACGAGCCCCGGAGGGCGCCTCCGGTTCGTGGACACGGACCAGGACGACCGGGTAGGCGACGGTGACTCCGTCCGGGTCCGCCTTGATACGGCGCCGAATGGGTACCAGCGGTACCTCTTGAGAATCGGGTCCGGGGGGATGGGTCTCGGGGGAGTGAAAGCAATCCTAAACGGCCCCCAAGGACCTTACGAGGTCCTCTCCGCGGGCACGGCAATGCCGTGGTTGCAACTCGCCCACATCGGGGAGGCGGCCGGCCCTGTCACGCGGACGACGATCGAGGTCGGGCGGACTTTGGAATCCCCGGGATCATGGTCGGATTTCGACTACTCGCTGGCCTTGGGCCGTGGGTATGATCGTTCGACATACCAGGGAACGCTGAGGACTGGCGACCTGACGATTGGCCCCGGGTATTCCCTTTCGGCCGCAGACGCCGACGCGGACGGGGTCGTGGGGACCGGGGACCGCTTCATCCTCTCCGGTCTGCCGGCGAACTCGTCCACGGAGTTCTCGCTCCAGTTCCGCGGCACCGGCGCTCGCGTGGCCTCGATTTCCTGGTACCCGGGATACGGCTACGTCCCGCGCCTGCCCAACGTGGCACTCAACGGTTCCGGCACAAACCCCTACACATTCGTCTCGTCGGTCCCGTTTCCCCACCCGGAGTTCGTGCTCGGGAGGACTCTCTCCGTATCGTTGCAGGAGGACGGCACGACCGTATTGGACCGGGTGCCCCTGAGCGCGGGAACCTTTGCCTCCTGGGCAAACGGGAACCTGACGTTTTCGGATCTCGACGGGGACGGGTCGTGGTCCGATGGGGACGAGTTCCGGATCGCCGCGACGGCACCGCGAAGGTACCGCCTCATAGTGTCGCTTCTCTGGGACATGTACCCGTACGCCGGCGAAGTCGGACCCTAGGTCGCGGACATTGTGAGCGCCTCGAACGCGTGGCGCAGTACCCTCGCGGAAACCCGAAGCTCCTCGAGCGAGAGCCGCTCTCCATCCGTGTGGTCCAGATGGGCGTCTCCGGGCCCGTACGCCGCCGTCGGGCACCTCCACACGGGCACCGCGAGGTTCATGTCCGACGTCCCGGATTTCTTGCGGAGCGTGGGCTGCCCGCCCTCCGCCTGGATTCCGCCGACGAGCGCGCGCACGACGTCGTTCGAGCGGTCGACCTCGACCGCGTTCGAGCTGTCGGTGACCTTGTACTTCGCCGCCATGTCCGTGCGGTCCAGGAAGGCGAGCACGTCCCCGACCTTCACGTCCGGCGGGATGCGCACGTTCACGCCCACCTTCACGACCTCGCGTCCGCCCATCCGTCCGGTCATGATCGAGTGCACCTTGTGCGTCACGGACCGGAAGTGCGTCTCCTCCTGATGGTCCGCCGCGAACGCCTGCAGGCGGTGCAGGGAGGCGAGCGCGAGCTCGACCGTCGTGGGCTCCGGCGACGAGAGGTGCGCCCGCTCCCCCTCGAAGGTGAACTGCAGGTCCACGTTGCCCTTGTACCCGACCGTCACGCCCTCCCATCCGCTCGGTTCCCCGACAATCGCGGCGTTCGGCTTCATCCGCGGGATCAGGTGCTTCGCGCCCCGGGAGTCCGCCTCCTCCCCGACGGCGGCGATCACGACGATCTCGCCGGAGCCGGCGTGGTTCGTCGCGGCGAGCAAGGCGGCGACGAGCGCCCCCTTCGCGTCGCACGTCCCGCGCCCGTACACCACGCCCTTCTCCTCGCGCACGGGGATCTCCCCGTCCACGGTGTCGATGTGCCCGAGGAAGGCGACCAGGGGCGGCCCCGACCCGATCCGCGCGATCCCGTTCCCGACCGCGTCCACCTCCGCGCGAAAGCCCATCGACGATGCGAGCGCCATGAACACGCGGACCGCTTCTGCCTCCTCGCCCGACGGGCTGTACGCCCTCACGAGCCGCACGAGGGCGTCGGCCTCATCCACCACGGAGCACCCCTCCGAGCGCATCGAGCGCGTAGTCCCACTGCTCCTCCGGGATCACGAGGGGAGGGAGGAGGCGGAGGACGTTCGTCCCGGCGCCGATCGCGAGCACCCCCTTGGCGGCGAGGTCCATGAGGTACGGCGTGGCCTTCTCCCGCAACTCGATGCCGATCATCAGCCCAAGCCCGCGGACCTCCCGGACCGCGGGCGCGTCGATCCCGCGCAGCCGCTCGACCGCGCGGGTCCCGAGCGCTTCGGCCCGCTCCCAGAGCTTCTCCTTCATCGTGTAATCGATCGCGGCGACCCCCGCGGCGCACGCGAGGGCGTTGCCGCCAAAGGTGGAGTTGTGGCTTCCCGCGAACTTCGACTCCACCGCCGTGGTCGTCAGCGTGGCCCCGATCGGCACGCCGCCGGCGAGGGACTTCGCGAGCGTGATCATGTCGGGTTCCACGCCCCACCGCTCGACCGCGAAGAGGCGGCCGGTGCGCCCCATCCCCGTCTGGACCTCGTCGACGATGAGCAGCGCCCCCTCGCGGTCGCACACCTCCCGCGCGACGGGCAGGTACTCCGGCGTCGCGACGTGAACGCCGCCCTCCCCCTGCACGGCCTCGAGGAGCACGGCGGCGGTGTCGCGGTCCACGGCGGCGGTCAACGCATCGGGGTCGTTAAAGGGCACGTGCTCGAAGCCCGGGACGAGGGGCTCGAACCCGTCGCGGAACTCCTTCTTCCACGTCGCGCTGAGGGAGCCCATCGTGCGGCCGTGGAAGCCCCGCATCGCCGCCACGATCTTCGTGCGCCCCGTCGACGCGCGCGCGAACTTGATCGCCGCCTCGACGGCCTCCGTGCCGGAGTTCGACAGGAACGCGCGCGTCAGGTTCTGCGGCGCGGCGGACAAGAGCTTGTCGAGAAACGCCTGCTTGGCGGTGGAGCCGAACGTCCCGCCGACGTGGATCAGTTCGCGCGCCTGGGCCTGGATCGCCTCGACGATCGCAGGGTTGCAGAGCCCGAGGTTGCCGACGCCGAAGGACGCGCCGCAGTCGATGTACTCGTTCCCCTCCGTGTCCCAGAGGGTCGCCAGGAACCCGCGGGAGAACGTGAGGTCCCGCTTCGGGTAGGCGGCGAACTCGCCCTGTCGGTCCGCCTTCATTGGATCACGGTGCCGAGCCCGCTCAACGCGCGCTCCACGGGGTCCTCGACCTGCGAGGACGCGATCACGACCCGCGAGACGCCCCCCTCGAGCGCTTCCTTCGCCGCGAACATCTTCTTCTTCATCCGGCCGTACGCGAAGTTCATGTAGAACTCGAGCTGAGCCCGCGGGACCTCCCGGATCAGCGTGCTCGGGTCGCTCGGCTCCCGCAAGAGGCCGGGCACGTTCGTGAACAGGAGGAGGGTGTCCGCGTGCAGCCCCGCGGCGACCATCCCCGCGACGCGGTCCGCGTCCGTGTTGATCAGCTCCCCGAAGGCGGTGATCGCCGGCGGCGAGATCACGGGCGTGTACCCATTCTTCAGCAGCATCTCCAGGAGGTCCGTGTTCACGGTGTCCACGGTCCCGGAGTGGTCGTCCTTCACGAGGAGGACGCGGCCGTTGTCGACCGCGCGGACGGCCTCCTTGCGCCGCCCGATCAGCAGGCCTCCGTCTTCCCCGCTGAGCCCGATCGCGTTCGACCCGAGGGCGCGGAGGCGCGCGACGATCTGCGTGTTCAGCTTCCCGGCGAGCGCCATCGTGAAGACGTCCATCGTCTCCTTGTCCGTGTACCGCGAGACGACGCCGCTCGGGGACGTGAGGAACTTCGGCGGGCGCCCGAGGGCCTCGGAGAGCTCGTCGACCTCCTTCGAGCCGCCGTGGACGAGGACCCAGTCCTTCCTCGGGGCGATGTCCATGAGCACGTTGTCGATGTCGTTCCCGGTCGCGCCGCCCACCTTGCACACCATCATCTTCTGTGTCACCTCAGATCGGATGCAGTCCAACGAAGTCCAGCCCCAGGGTCTCCGGGTAGCCGGACATGAGATTCATGCACTGGACCGCGCTCCCCGCGGCCCCCTTCATCAGGTTGTCGAGGGCCGACACCGCCACGACGCGCTGCGCGTGCGCGTCAATCGCGAAACCAACGTCGCAGTAGTTCGTCCCCGCGAGGATCTTCGGCTCTGGCATCCGGTACACGCCGCCCGACTCCTTCACGATTCGGACGAACGGTTCGCCCGCGTACGCCTGGCGGTATAGCCGCCACAGGTCCTTCTCGCTGAGCGGCTCCCGGAGGAACGCGTGGCACGTCGCGAGGACGCCCCGCACCGCCTCCACCGCGTGGCACGACAACCCGACCGTGAGGCCCGTCTCCTGCTCGATCTCCGCGGTGTGGCGGTGGCCCTCCGCCGCGTACAGCCGCATGACCCCGGATCGCTCCGCGTGCTGGGAGGCCGCGCCACCGTCGACGCCGCCCGCGCTGGAACCGGACTTCGCATCGACCACGACGTGGGCGGGATCGAGGACGCCCGCCGCCGCCAGCGGACGGAGCGCGAGGATCCCGGCGGTCGCGATGCAACCCGCGCCCGAGACGAGGGACGCGTCGCGGATCTCTTGGCGGTGGATCTCCGGGAGCCCGTACACGGCCTTCGCGAGCATCTCCGGATGCGGATGCTTGACGCCGTAGTACGCCTCGTACGCCCCCGCGTCCTTGAGGCGGAAGTCCGCGCTCAGGTCGACGACCCGGGCGGCGCGCACCACGAAGTCCGGCATGCGCTCCATCGCGCGCCCGTGCGGCATCGCGAGGAACAGGAAGTCCGTCTCGTCGAGCTCCGCGTGCGGCGTGAACGCCAGGTCCGTCACCTTGCGCAGGTTCGGATGCGCGCGGCTCAGGGGCTTGCCCGCCAGGGAGTCGGACGTCACCTGCGAAACCTCGACCTTCGGGTGGCGCATGAGGATTCGAAGCAGTTCCCCCCCGGTGTACCCGGAGCCACCGACGATGCTGACCTTCATCGCCGCGCGACCTCGCTCACGTAGTCGACGACCTTGGCGGCGATGTCCACGCCCGTCACCGCGCGCACCGTCTTGAACTCCGGCGTGTGGTTCACCTCGTGCACCACGAGGCCGTCCGGCGACTCCATCAGGTCGACCGCGAGGAATCCACCGCCGACCGCCTGGGCGGCCCTCACCGCCAACTCCTCGATCTCGGGCGACGGGCCGACGGGCTCGCCCTCCCCGCCGCGCGCCGTGTTCGTCCGCCACGCGAGCGACCGGCGGTAGATCGCCGCCACGAACTCGCCGTCGATCACGTTCGCCCGGATGTCCCGATCCGGCTTAGGAACGTACTCCTGCACGTAGAAGACCGAATGCATGGGGGACGCGAGCGCGTCCTTGTGCTCGATGATCTGCTCCGCCTCCTCCCGGTCGTCGACCTTCGCCATCAGGCGTCCCCACGAGCCGACCGGCGGCTTCAGCACCGCCGGGTAGCCGACCTCGTCGAGCGCCTTGAGCGCGGCCTCCGGCGTGAGCGCGACGACCGTGCGCGGCGTGGGGATGCCCGCCTCCTGCAGGCGCAGCGACGTGAGGATCTTGTCGCCGCACAGGTTCACGACGTCGAACCGGTTCACGGTCCGCAACCCGTAGTGCTCGAAGAACCGCAGCCCGTACAGGGACCGCGTGTGGCTCATGCTCCGGTTCAGCACGATGTCCGACTTCACGCCGTTCCGCACGAGGGGGAACGTGACCTCGTCGTCCGGAAGCCGTTCCACGGGGATCCCGCGGGCCTCCGCAGCCTCGAGGATCCACTTCTCCTCGGGCCGGATCACGGTGTAGAAGAGGCCGAGCGTGAAGTCACTCACCCCAATCCTCCTCCTCGCGCGGCGCGTACGCGACCGTGAACGGCTCCGTGGCGGTCACCTCGAGCTCCGTGCCGCAGTCCGGGCAGGAGAAGACCTCTCCCATGATCATGTCCTTCCGCTCCACGTGGGCCTCGCACTCGGGGCATTGCGTCACTTCGGTTCCTCCGTGAGGATCTGATGGACGAGCTGAACGACCTCCGCGTGCTTCGAGAGCGCGTACTGCTCGAGGCCGAGGGCGTCCTTCGCCCTCCGGATCTGCGCGAGCACGGCCTCCGGCGCGGGGCCGCCGGGCGTCGCCCTCCGGTTCACGGCGGTCCGGACGTCGAGCACCGTCGCCACGTCCTCCCGGAACGCGGGGCTGAACGCGCGCAGCGCCTTCGCGGTGACGCCCTCCTTCGTTGCGAGGAACGCCGCCACGGTCTCGTGCGCCTCCCGGAACGGCACCCCCTTCCCGACGAGGTACTCCGCGAGGTCCGTCGCGAGCATCCGCGGGTCCTCGGCGGCGCGGGCCATCGCGACCTCGTCGAACTGCAAGGCGGGGACCGCGACGTTCAGCGCCTCGAGGGTCTCCGTCACGAGGTTGGCGGCGTCGAAGACGGGCGCCTTGTCCTCCTGCAGGTCCCGGTTGTACGCGAGCGGCAGCGACTTGAGCGTCGCAAGGAGGGACACGAGGTCCCCGAGGACGCGACCGGCCTTCCCCCGCGCGAGCTCCGCGACGTCGGGGTTCCGCTTGTGCGGCATGAGGCTGCTCCCGGACCCGAGCTCCGGCGTCGCCACGACGAACCCGAACTCCGAGGACGCCCACAGCACGAGCTCCTCGCCGAACGCGCTCAGGTGCACCGCGAGGAGGGAGAGGTCGAACAGGAACTCCGCGAGGTGGTCCCGGTCCGACACCGCGTCGAGGGAGTTCTCGAAGGGCGCGGCGAACCCGAGGCGGTGCGCGACCCGGGCGGGATCGATGGGAAGGGTGCTCCCCGCGAGGGCTCCTGCGCCAAGCGGCGACACGTTCGCCCTCTGGAAACACCCCGTGAGTCGGTCGAAGTCCCGAGACAGCCGCCACACGTGGGCGAGCAGGTGGTGCGCGAGCGTCACGGGCTGCGCCCGCTGGAGGTGCGTGTACCCGGGCATCACGGTCTCGACGTGGGCCTCCGCGAGGGCGAGCAACGCGGACTGGAGGCGCCACGCTCCGTCCTGAACCGCGTGGATCGCCTCCCGAAGATACAACCGCTCGTCGAGCGCGACCTGGTCGTTCCGGCTCCGGGCGGTGTGGACCTTCGCCCCGAGCGGGCCGAGCAGTTCCGTGAGACGCACCTCGACGTTCGTGTGGACGTCCTCGAGGTCCTCCCGCCACGCGAACCGGTTGGCGGCGATGTCCGCGTGGATCCTGCGCAGGCCGTGCGCGAGCGAGCCCGCCTCCTCGGCGGTGAGGATGCCGACCGCGCCGAGCATCTCGACGTGCGCGATGCTCCCGGCCACGTCGTACACGTGCAACCGCCGGTCGACGGGGAGCGATGCGAGGAACTTCGCCGCGGGCGTTCGCACGTAGGACGGCGCTTCGCCTGCGTTCTTCTCCTTCAACGTTGCCGCCATCGCTATTTCGCCCTCTTCGCGGCCTTCACGGCCTTCACGAGCCCGTTCGGGAACTTCGCCCCGATCGCGGCCCACGTGCGCGCGGGGAGCCCCCAGACGTAGATGAACCCCTCCGCCATCTCCGGACGGAACGCGTCCCCGCCTGCGTACGTCGCGAGGGCGTGCTGGTACAGCGAGTACGGCGACTCGCGTCCCACGACGTTCGCGGACCCCTTGTACAGTTTCACGCTCACCTCGCCGGTGACGCGCGCCTGCGTCTCCTCGACGAACGCATCGAACGCCTCCCGGAGGGGCGTGAACCACAGCCCGTCGTAGATGAGCTGCGCGTAGCGTGCCTCCACGGTCCGCTTGAAATCGAGCAGGTCCCTCGGGAGGACCATCGCCTCCAACGCCTGGTGCGCCCGGACCAGCACGACGGCCGCGGGGCACTCGTACACCTCGCGGGACTTGATCCCCACGACACGGGACTCGATGTGGTCGATCCGGCCGACGCCGTGGGCGCCCGCGACCGCGTTGAGGCTCGTGATGATCCCCAGAAGATCCATCGCCTTCCCATTCAGCGCGACGGGGGCACCGGCCTCGAAGCGGACGTTCATGTACTCCGGCTCCCCGGGCGCCTCCAAGGGGGATCGGGTCCACGAGAACGCCTCCTCCGGCGGTTCGATCGCGGGGTTCTCGAGGACCCCGCACTCCACGGAGCGGCCCCAGAGGTTCTCGTCCATGCTGTACGGCGAGGCGTTCGTCGTCGGGACGGGAATGCCCCGTGCCCTCGCATACTCCATCTCCTGCTCCCGCGTCATGTTCCACACGCGCGCGGGCGCGATCACCTGCAGGTCCGGGGCGAGCGCGGTCGTGCACAGGTCGAAGCGGACCTGGTCGTTCCCCTTGCCCGTGCATCCGTGGGCGACGAACCCCGCGGCTTCCTTCCGCGCGATGTCGACGAGATGCCTCCCGATCAGCGGCCGCGCGAGGGCCGTGCTCAACGGGTACTGTCCCTCGTACAGGGCGTTCGCCTTCAACGCGGGCAGGATGTACCCCTCCGCGAACTCCTTCCGGGCGTCGACGACGTACGCCTTCCGGGCTCCCGAGCGGATCGCCTTCTCGCGGATCGATCGGAAGTCGCCGGGCTGCCCCACGTCGACGGTCACCGCCACGACGCCGAGCCCCTTTTCCCGGAGCCACGGGATTGCCACGGAGGTATCCAAGCCTCCGGAATAAGCGAGCACCACGGTTCGAGGGGCCATCTCCCACCCTTTCGGCTTTCCTAAATGCGCACTCGCGAGTGGCTATTTGAATCCATTGACCACTTTCGACCAATATCTGGCGGAACTGTCAAATATTCGACAAATGCATGTGGGGCCGTGGCGAGCATTGCGAAACTGGTCCGCGAGTTCATCGATCGCCGGCCCGTGATCGCGGACGGGCTCCGCCTGCGCATCGTGAACCACTCGGCGCTCGCCCGCATGATCGGGAAGGAACTTGGGATCCGGAAGGGGGAGGCGGTGTTGGCGGCGTGCCGGCGGTATCCCACGAGCCGCCTGCCGGGCTACCGAGAGGAGGCGGTGAAGCGCGTCCTCCGAAGGAGCCGGGTGGAGACGCGCACGAACGTCGCCACGGTCACGGTCGTCCAGGGAATCGACGTCCTCCAACGGCTGGGGGACGTGGTCGAGGAACTCCTCGACGAGAACCATGTGTGCCGCCTGATCCAAGTGTCCCAGGGCACGGTGATCATCGTCGACGACGACTCCGTGCCCCGCGTCACCCGGAGGCTCCGCGAGCGGCAGCTCGTCAACGTGACGAAGCACCTCGTGGAGATCGCCGTCACGAGTCCGGAGACGATCGAGTCGACGCCCGGCATGCTCGCGTTCCTCGCGACGTCCCTCGCGGCGAAGGGGATCAACATCGTCCAGGCGATGTCCTGCTACACGGACACGATCTTCCTCGTGGAGCGGGAGGACATGACCGAGGCGGTGGACGTCCTCACGCGCAGCATGCAGTAGCCGGACGCGCCTCACGGACCCGCGGTCGATGCCGCGTCCTAAGCGCGCACCCGAGGGCCGTCCGAGCGTCGCACTTCTTCGACTGCAACCTCGCCGGGCGCCCGCAGCGCGTAGGCCTCCAGATACGGGCGGAGGTTGCGGAGGATTCGCGCCTCCGCCTTCCGGAGGTGCTCGCCGAACGTCGACGGGGAGAGCCCGGCGCCCTCCGAGAGGGCGTCGATGCTCGTCTCGCTCGGGAGGGAGTAGTACCCGTGCCGCAATCCCAGGAGGACGGACACCGACTGCTTCTCGGTCAGGCCCGCGAAGATGTCCGAGGCGGGCATGAGCATCATCTTCTCCATCGCGAGGTTCTCGATGGGCCGGAGGGAGACGAGGCGGAGCTCCCCAATCTTCCGGATCTCGGCGAACATCTCGCGCATCGAACGATCGTTCCAGGCGATCACGCGCCACGACTCCCATCCGTCGCGGTACACGATCGGCGGGATGTCCCACGCGCCCGCGGCACGGATCGTCGCGCCCATGCTGCGGGCGCCCAGGGGCGCGCACCGACACGCCTCCGTGACGAGGACCAGCCCGTCCGGGGTCCCGTACACCTGCCGCCCCCCGAACCGTGCGACGATGTCGTCTCGGAAGGCCTCGAGTTGCGCCTCGGGGCCCGTGGCCTGGAAGAGGTCGCGCCGGTCGACGCACCATTGGACGATCCTCAGGTCCTGCAGCGTCCGGGACAGATTCCCGACGGGGCAATCGTGACGCACTTCGATGGCGGCGGCGAACAGGCTTTCTTCTTGCGACTCGGCATCAGACATGCGAACCCAAGAGGCCCAGCGACAGGCGGGGGGATAAGGGTTGGCCCGCTGTGGGACGGCCCCACCACGCGGCGGAATCGGGAACGTCGAGGACGACATTCCACCGTTCATGGGAACTGAGGTCGTTTCTCTCCTTCCGCGTGAGCGGCCCATGGCCGCCGGGCGTTGCGAGCACACCTCCTCCGTGCTCCTGGGGAGCGGCGTCGGCGCGATCTACCGTCGATGCGAGGATTGCGGGCGCGTCATCGTCACCGCAGGCGGCCGAGCTTGGACGATTCCTCAGACGGGCAGTCCACGCCCGACCGTGTCGACGATCTAGAGCTGCTCGGGCGGCTCGAAATCCGGCGGTTCCGCCGCAGGCGGCTCCGGCGGTTCCATGTCCGAGGCCTCCGGGATCGGCTCCTCCGGGGCGGGAGGTTCTGCAGGAGCGGCAGCGGGCGCAGCCGCCGCGTCCTCCGGCCTTTCGTGTCCGTCGACGTACCATTGCGGGAGGAACGAGTACCGCTGGGACAGCGCGAGTCCGCCCGCGACGAACATGAGGACCGCCGACACGATGAGGAGCCAAGCGCCGATCCCGAGCCCCCACCGGAGGGTCGCGCTCCCCCCGTCGACCGTGACCGAAGTCGAGCCGCCGAGCGGGCTCGCGCCAATCGGGCCGAGGAAGTCGTCGGGGCCGACCACGCCGGGGTCGTCCGGCGGGAGGGTGGGAAGGAGCATCGCCACGATCAGGAGCACGAGGACGAACGGCAGGATCGCGACGATGCCTTTGCCGATGAACTTGCCGCCGAGACGACGCGAGGTCTTCGTCCCGCCGACGCGGAACAGGAAGTACGCGGTCGTGACGAGCAGCATCGTCCCGATGGGGAGCGGCAGGACGCTGACGCCGATGAGCCCGCCGCCGGGGCGGAACGGGTTCACGGTCATCCCGTTGATCCCGTCCATGCGGAGGAACTCGGCGTCCCCGCCGGTGACGAGGAACCCCGGCGCGTCCACGTTCGCGGTCACCACGTACCACGGGAGGAGGAAGCCGACGAGCCCCACGATCAGCCCGACGAGCCCGACGACCATCGCGGCACTCTTCCGGTCGAACGGCCGGAGGTGGGCCCACGGCCACATCTTGACGCCAGCGCCGGTCTTCCGGTGGAGCCGCCAGAGCCGGACGGCCCGGAACGCCGCGAAGGCGGCGAAGAGGATCACGAACAGGAGGAGGAGGTTTGCGATCAGCCAGTTCAGGAGGAACCACGTCGAGTCCCGGGCGTCGATGCCGTTCGCCCAATCCACGGGGCTCCCGAACATCACCTGGTTCTCCCGGAACGCGGGACCCTCCGGCCCGGCCTCCCCGCGCGCCTCTCCATCGAGGGAGAACTCCCCCCACCGGCCCGCGAATCCGATCCACTCGTTCCCCGGACTGGGCGAGCTCGGCTCCCCGACGTTCACGGCCGTGTAATCCGTGGGGCCCCACGAGGTCCCCGCATCGGAGACCCGGTCCCCCTCGATCCCGATCTGCCCCTCGTACGGGGCCACGAAGTTCGCATGGGAGCCGAGCGCGACGTACACGTTCGGATGATTCCCCTGCTTCGTCACCTGGCCCCACGATACCGTCTCGCCTCGATGGTGCTGGGAGTACGAGGCCTGGACCGGCGCGGCGTCCTGCACAAGGACCTGGACCATCTCCCAGTCCCCCTCGTGGCTGTTCCACGTTCCCGGGTTGAACGCGTAGTAGAACCAGAACTGGACGACCGTGTACGGCCCTTCCGTGAAGACGTGGGCGTATGCGGTCGGCGGATACGAGCCCGCCTGGTACGCCGCCAGAATCCCGGAGTCATCCCGCACGGTCCCTTCGCTGTTGTTCAGGTAATACTGCTCGTCGGGACTCGTCGGCAGGGCATTGTAGGCGGAGAGGAACAGCGGCGTGCGATCCCACCCGAGGACGAGTTCGGGCGGCCCGCTCGTGTTGTATCGTTCGAGGGTGCTGTGATCGAGCGCGAACTGGATGGAGGTCGGAAGGTACCGTTCACCGGGGTGGAAGTACAGGCGAGGCGCGTACTCGGCGATCAGGGACGTCTCGACGCTGTCCTCGATACCGTCCCCGTCGGAGTCCTGGGCTCGCCCGGCCCCGGGGACGAGGAGAAGCACGGCGGCCACGATGACGAGAACCCGCAGTCGCATGCGCGGCCATCGAGAACCCCGTATTAAAGCCAGAAGAGAGCGCGGATTCGCTACGGGGGCGCTCTCCCCGCCGGAAGCGCGATCGTCTGGGTGGCCAGGGGGATCTGGGAGCCGCCCCGGCGTGCCGGAATGCTCGGCCTCGCGAGTGGACCCGGACGACCCCGGGAACGCCTCGGTGCCCGAAACCGAAGAAGGATTCGAAGGAGGAAGTTCGGGGACGTCGGTGGTGTCCTCCTGCCAAGGAGGTACGTGGCCTCCGTGCCGGACCCGTACTCCCACCTCGCGTACCGGGAGAGGTCCGCATTCTGCTCGGTCCTCTCCGCAACGACCGCCGTTCCATATCCAGACATCATCATTCTCATCTCCCGTTTCGTTACTCCGTATCGGTTTTTCCAGTTCAATCCGACGCTTACCTAGTATGCGTCGGGATTATTTAAACGTTCGTTTGTCCAATACCAATGATTATATAATTAGTATCACATATGTATGAATGGTGATGCCGACGTGCGCGCTTTCAAGGTGATCAAGGACCCGAAGGCGTTCCAGCTGATCGGGGACGAGACCCGCCGCCGGATCATCTACCTGCTCCGGGCGAAGGACCTCACCGTGAGCCAGATCGCGGGAGACCTGGACAAGACCCCGCAGGCGATCTACCACCACATCGCGAAGCTCAAGGAAGCGGGGATGGTCGAGGTCGCGAAAGAGGAACGGGTCGACCACTTCATCGAAACGTACTATCGGGCGACCGCGGAGGTGTTCCAGTTTTCTCACGGAGAGGGCGCACAGAGCAGGGAAAACGCGCAGAAGGAAGTGCGGGAGGCCCTCATGAGCCTCCCCCAGCTCGGGTTCTCGCCCTCGTGGGATGAGGCGACGGTCGAGCGGCTCGTCGAACTCGAGCTCCGCATGGACGAGCTCGGGTCGGCGCCGGAACTCGAGGACCGAATCACGGGTCTGGAGAACGTCGGGTTCCTTGCGAAACAGATCGTCGGCAAGTTGGCGCGCTTCGCGACCATGAGCGAGGGGGAATGCGAGGAGTACGTTCGCCTCCTGCTCGAGTTCCGGAACCTCCTGAAGTCGACCCTCGCTCCGAAGGCGCCCGCGTAGGCTCGGCGGCACCTTTTTGGCCGTAGCCGGGTTCCGTCCCGTCCCCATGCGGATGGATGACAAGAAACTGGCCCTGCTCGAGGAACGCGTCCAGATCCTGAAGCGCGTCGAGAAGGACGCGGACCAGCGGAAGACGTACGACGAGGTCTTCGACCAGGCCACGCTCATGGCGGTGTACAAGCTGATCTCCGACGGGACGATCGCCACGGTGGATTATCCCGTGAGCACGGGAAAGGAGGGGAACGTGTTCCACGCGACGACCCGAACGGGCGGGGCCGCCCTGAAAATCTACCGCGTGAACACGGCGACGTTCCGGTCCCTCGCGGAGTATCTCCGGGGGGACCCGCGGTTCAAGAAGATCGGGCGCACGTTCCGCGAGATGGTCACCGTGTGGGCGCAAAAGGAGTTCAAGAACCTTCAGCGGATGCGCGAGGCGGGCGTCCTCGTCCCGGAACCCGTGGCGGTGCACAAGAACTGCCTCCTCATGGAGTACATCGGCGACGACACGATGCCCGCTCCCATGATCCGCGAGGTCCGGCTTGCGGCCCCGACGGTGGCGTACGAGGACGTGGTCGCCTCGATGGCGGCGATGCGGAACGCGGAACTCGTCCACGGGGACCTGAGCGAATACAACCTCCTCTGGTGGGATGGACGGCCGTGGGTGATCGACTGCGCTCAGGCGGTGCCCTTCGCGCATCCGCGGAGCGACGACTGGTTCCGGCGGGACGTCGGGAACATCGCACGGTACTTCGCGCGCATCGGCGTGGACACGGACGCGAGGCGGCTCGAAGCTCGCCTCCGGGGCGGCTGAGATGCTGTACGCACGGATTCCGCAGGAGCGCATCGGCGTGCTCATCGGCCCCGGCGGGGAGACGAAGAAGCGCCTCGAGGGGGAGACGGGCGTCGTCGTCCTCGTCGACTCGGAATCGGGCGAGGTCACAATCGACGAGTCCGGCGCCAAGGACAAGTTCCTGGCGGTGAAGGTCCGCGACATGGTGACCGCGATCGGGCGGGGCTTCAGCGAGGAGCGCGCTTGGCGGCTCCATGACGACGACACGTACTTCGCCGTCCTCGACATCAAGGACTACGCGCACACACCCGCACGGATCTTGCAGGTCCGGGCCCGCGTGATCGGGACGAAGGGGAAGACGAGGAGGATCATCGAGGACCTCACGGGCGCCGACGTGTCCGTCTACGGCCACACGGTCGCGATCATCGCGGACGACCTGCAGCTTCCGATCGCCCAGGAGGCCGTGGAGATGCTCCTCCGCGGAAGCGAGCACGCGACCGTGTACCGGTTCCTCGAGCGGAAGCGCGGGGACCTCAAGGTCGCGGAGATGGGGTTCTGAGGGGCGTGCCCGCGCAGCCTTAATACGCCCGCGGCCCGTCTCGGCGGCGATGGCGGGGGAGCGGGACCTCCTCGTGAAAGGACTCCGTGCGAAGGCGCGGGGGATTCCGGACCGGTTCGACGATGCGACCGTGATGGCGCTGAGGAGCGAGCTCCTCGCGATCGACGCCTACCTTCGCGTACACCCTCGAGAGGCGTCGGAGAGGGCGCGCCGTGCCCTGGAGCGGGCGCTCTCTTTGGCGGGGGCCGCGCACGCGTTCACGTCCGAACTGCGGGGCCTCCTCGGGCAGAAGGAGAAGAGCGAGAAGGCCTCGTGGTTCGACCTGAGCTCGATCGGCATCCTCGGCGTCGAGAACATCCTGACCGCGGACCGGGTGACCGTGCCCCGGATTCTGATGAGCTCCCTGTCGGAGGCGCTCATGTACCTGGCGAGCCGCCAATACGTGGGAGGGGCCGAGGAGGTCCTCCGGGGGCTTTACCGGCAGCACGCCTCGTCGATGTACAAGGACTTGTGGGCCCTCGCCACGGACTTCCGGAAAACCCTCAGCGTCTACGATGTGAAGGAGCTTCAATCCGGGATCGACGGCTTCTTCGAGCGACTCGAGGCCGCACCGTTGCAGGCGCGGATCGCGGTCGTGCATCAGTTCTACGCGCTCCTCCTCATGCTCCGCATCGCGGACCTGCTCGAGGCGCTCGGCACATAAGGTACTCACCGCCGAGGGGATCGGAGTTCCCCGTACCGGTGCCCGGCGGCGCGAGGACGCCAAGTCTTAACTACGCTCCCCACCGATACGGCCGGGCCCGAGACGGCATTGCACGGGGATCGTCTCCGGGCGGCTGCGAAGGGAGTGGAGACGTTGCATTGGAAT
>Ga0209321_10001548_pt1 | contig 15667 bp, 15 predicted proteins | sample Rifsed16ft4_FD_184012 | JGI IMG/M metagenome (GOLD analysis project Ga0209321, IMG submission 184012) | Soil microbial communities from Rifle, Colorado, USA - sediment 16ft 4 - CSP-I_5_4 (version 2) | ecosystem: Environmental > Terrestrial > Deep subsurface > Rock core/Sediment | place: Rifle... | reverse complement strand
TGAGAACTGAAGTTCGCGCTACACAGACGGTAAAACTTTGTTTTTATTAATGTTTTTCAAAAAGATAAATTGTTACGATTATTCTAACTTTCCCCTCATAAAGAATCATCTCTTGCGGGCGTTTAGAAGATTATGGACTATTTCCTCATAATACGGCTTTTCCTTCAGGCTTGCATGAGAGCCGGGAAACGCCAAGAGCGTAATATTAGCAATTGGGTTTGTAGAATCAGGTTTATAGAAGTCTGTAAGCACTACGGCACACCTTTGGTCGTGCGATAGTCGTGTGTTGTCAATCATCGGGAAATCAAAGAAACCTACTGTAAACTCGCACGCTATATAGGTATCTTCTTCTTCATCTAGTTTGCTTTCAGTTATGACTTCCAATCTGACCTTTATTTCCTGTTTAGTTTTATCAATAGCAAGTACAACAATTCTGAATATCCTTTCTATACCCTTTACTTTTAATGTTTCGTTTGGATACAAAGGATAAACTTCATTCTTTTCCCTGTTATTATAAAATTTATCAAATACAATTTGTTTAGAAAAACTCTTGCCGGCACCTTCCAGAACAAGCATCTGCTTTCTCGTTATTTCTTTTGCTATTTTATTTATACGTTCTATAAATTCCTGCTTTCTGTCTTTATCTTCTTTATCTTTGACATTAGCGTATATTAATTTTTTAAGATGTATAAAAAGAGGTTTAAGATTGAGAGATTCATGGAAATTTGATACAAGAAGTTCAAGATTCAACACTTTTTCTTCGATTATTGTTAATTCTTGTTCTTCTGTTAATGTTAATGGTGTTTTACTGTCTGATTTTTCAGTTTTAAGGAATGACGTGATTATTGAGGTGAACATGTCTTTCCTGAGGGCGCTTTCTGCTTCTTCTCGTTTGCCCATTAATTCAGCGTAAAGCTGTGTGTGCGCTTCCTTCGTTTTCCATCTCTCAAGAGAACTTGAAGTTATATATCCAACAAACGCTATGGCTAGACCGGTAAACAAGCCACCTGACATAAAAATGTCCCGCAACCTCCATGTATCCTTTTTCTCTCTCTCCATGTTCATTTCCTCCTAAGAAAATATTGTCCATCTTTTTCTTCAATGGAAAAATTGTATTGGACAGAACCCTCGTAAGAGTAAACCAGGAAATCTTGCATTTTCATATCTTCGCTAATAAAAATATATACGGGTCGTTCCTTATACTTCATATTAAGTATGCAACTCCCCGTTTCCGGTACACAGAGACTATAAGTACCATGCACATCGGTATTGGCAGGGTAAACATTCCCCTTATTGCTGTCAGGTGTAATTTTTATCTCCACCCCTTCCTTAACAAATTTCCCGTCCTTTTTGATACATCCGTATATTTCCCCTGAAAAAACAAAAGAGGGAAAAAGCATACCGAGCAAAATCAAAGTTATACTTGCTTTCATTGAATCTCCTTTCTCAATCTTTTAAACGTCAAGCAATAGGCGTTTTTTTGGTCGAAGCGCTGCATTCCAGCTGCGGCGTTTGAGTATAACGACCGGTCTTTAAATTGGCCCTAGCCTTTTTAAGTAATTCTGAGCGGGTGAGTTTGTTCTTACATGCGCGCATCTCTTTACAGAAGTAATACGTAAAAGCGCCATGCCACGACCCGCCAATCCTGGCGTCAGCACTGGTCTGGGCTGCCCGACAACCGGCCCAGAGGATGTGATGGGTTATGCCTTTGTCTAACAATGACTGGTGTAATCCACGTGACATGCGTCCCTCAACTTCCTCGAATGCCTCCAGTGAAGGAGGGGGTAAATAGCGGGGTTTGCGGTCCAGCAACATATCTATCGCTCTGAGACCCGTGCCACTGTGGCAGGTGTCCAGATATACCTCCAACAACACATTCTTGGGTAATTGAATAAATAGATCGCGTAGTTCATCATCCACAATTATGTGATCAATATCCCACTTATTACCGGCCTGGGCCAGATCGTGCGGACAGAATGCCTCGTCTGCACGGTCAGGCTCATCACCACTGGTATCCGGTACCTGGGTGCCATGACTTGACAGGCTGAACACAAGATAACTGTATTTGCCAGCCCTGGCGTCGGTGACCATAGACTTCAGGTTTGACATGATGTTTGTTTTGGTAGCCTGTGCATCTGTCAGTTTTGTAATGTCGGTATCTGTAAAGCCAAGAAGTTCCTTGAGAACAGCCGCCATATCATTGGCATCGTTAACACATCCTTGCAGCGTCGCATCGGGATAATTCTTGAAAACATTAATTCCTACACATAAAGCTTTTCTATTACTCGCCGTACCTTTACTCCTTTTATAAATGTTATGGATGGGTTATATAATACACAAATCCTGCAATTGGACATAAAATAAATTAACGCAGATTAAATAATAAATCAATTTTATCCGCATGAATAAAATGAAAATTCCTATACAATCAAGATAGGTTTCCCGATTAATCGGCTTGTATTGCTGGGAATAGAGTCGGAATTAATGATTATCTCCGTTCTTATTTACACTCCATTCTTCCAAAGGATATTCGGCCTTGCGCCAATAGGGTTAAAGGAATGGGGATTTCTTTTCGCCTTTACACCCTTTCTCTTCCTGATGGAAGAGGCAAGAAAGTAGATTGTGAGGAGATGGAAAAAAAGTGAAACCTAAAAAAGGGAAGGTAATATCAAATCTTTTAAAATGCCATCATTCTTCAACGATAAAGATTTGATCCCCTTTCGCTGTTTGATCTGACGTTATTTGAGAGGTATGGCTGAAAATAATTTTTAAGGTGATTTATTATACATCTTTGCGCTTCGCAAAAATAGTGATTACTGTGGAAATCGTCAGGCATTTTTGCCCGAAATAGTGTACATCCACCCTTACAGACTGAAAAACAATCGCAATTTAAGCAAATTTCTCCATATAAAGTTGATATCTTCGAGAGTCTAGTTAACTTTTGGTGAGTATTTATATCAAATAAGGAATCGAAGAATATATTTCCTAGAAGAGAATCGGCATATGAAAGCAAATCATCGCAGATGTAAATATTACCTGATGGGTCCACAGTGATAACATAAGAGCAGTCCGAACTGAAACAACACATGGAAGTTTTAGCACCAAGAATTCGCATACATAAGTCATGAAGCATCCGAATATAAATATTTGGATTGCCTTCTTCAATCCATGCACCAAAAACATCTTTATAAAATTGGCCCCATTGTAATGGTTTTATACTTTGGTCTAAAGTATTATCAATATTACTATAAAAAGGATACATAAAGTCCATCCATGTAACTCCAATTTCACGCAGATGTTGGTATATCTTATGCCCATGTGGAAGCGCATCTGGTGTAATTACTGATAAAACAGAAAGTGGAATATCATTTTGTTGTAATAATTTCATTGCATTTAAAACCTTTTGATAAGTCCCATTTCCATTTTTTGTCTTGCGCCACTCGTCATTTATTTCTTCAGGACCATCTAAGCTAAGACAAATATCGTAGCGAATTTTTTTAATTAAATCAATCCATTTTCTGTTTAGAAATATACCATTTGTTTGAATAGTATTAACAATAAAAAAATCTTTAGATATATATTTCTGTTGTAGCCTAAAACATTCTTCAAAAAATGATGTGCCAGCTAACAAAGGTTCTCCTCCATGCCAATAAAACACAAAGCGGTCAATATTGGAAGTTTGCTTAAGATACTCAGATATTCTTTTAATAAGCATCTCAAGCGTACTTTTTTCCATAATACGAGTCGTGCATTCATAATCTCTGTTGCGCTGAACATAACAATATTTGCATTGAATATTACAATCCAATGTTACTTTGATAATGACGTTCCTAATCATTTATAAATCCACATTTTTATCAAAGGACATATTCTCAAATATTTGCCAGAAATTATTATCGCAAAGGTTGCATTTAATGCTATTCACAAGCATTTTAAAACTTCTTTTACTTAATCAGCTAACATACCGTACTTTGGGTATGCAGGATTATACCTTCAAAACTAATATCATTTATCACTCTTTGCCAACTTGCCCCAGCCTGTAACCGGCATCCATTCTATCTATAATGTTTGCGCTGCTACGACTCCATCCTCCCTGAACCCAATCACCGGCTTTAACTTGCAAAGCTGACGCCTGCTTTATCATTGCAGAAGCAAGGCGATTTTGTATTACCTCAAGTCGATCTAAATTAATTTCTTCTATCCCTGTATTCATTTTATTTACCTCCTTTTGTCACGTTAAATGTTTAATGCAACCTCTGCGATTGTTAAAATTGTAATCTGTTCAGATAATTCCTTTTCACAACCTCCTTGATTTTTCTGAGTTTGAGTTTAAGACCGAATTCGACTTTGTCATTAGACCGAGACCGTCCTCCTGCTTGAATCCAATCCTTATTTACAATTTTTTTACTTCATCGCTACCCCTACTATACTTTAAATATTATTTTCTCCGTAATCTTCAAGCAGACCAAATACTTGATCTTGTTTAATTGGTGAAAATTCAGTAAATCCAAAATTCTGAATGTATTCTCGCCACGGTCCTTCACATAAGAGATTGAATACACACTTGGAACAATTAATTCCTTTCTCTTTCATTTTTGGACGTATTTCTTCCCAATTAAAGAGATTCTTTTCAGATGCTAATGTGTTTGGCCTCGAATCTTTATTTTCAATGGCTTTAGATAATAGATCACAATTTCGACGCCAAAAAGCCTCAGAATCAGTACAAATGCAGTAAGGGATTGTCTCAAAACTGATCCAAAAACACTCTTTTTCACTGAAATTTGCTATCCGATGTACTTCATCTTTAATTGAATAATATCTTGGCACAACACTTTTAAATAGTTCTTGAGGAAAATCTAATGCATGGGGAAACACGACGCAAAATTCATTAACACCTAAACCTTTTGCAAATAACGCTGTTTCATATAAATATTGGTAATTTAATTTTGAAATTACAATTTTCGCAGCGATTTCTTTATTAATATTACGTAAATTTTTTATGGCATCGATAGTCTCATAAAAACTTCCTTTTACCTGTGTTATCGCATCATGGATTTCAGCATGTGGTGCATGTATGGCCACTATAAAAAGAAGACCTGGTAAATTTGCCATAAACTCGCAAGATCTTTCTCGCCATAACGCCCGCCCATTAGTCTGAATATTAACTTTTAGACCTTTATTAACAGCATAGGTTACAATTTTTTCAAAATCTTCTCTTGTAGTTATTTCACCTCCAGTAAGAACAACGGTATTAATACCGTTGCTTGTGGCGTCTTCTATAATGCTAATAATCTCTTCCGTGGTTAAATCGGGTTTTTCATTATTATTTACAATTTTCTGCCTTACTGGCTCTATTACACAATGAAGACATCTATTATTGCAACGATAGCCTACTTTAATATCCAACATTTCAGAACCACGCATGTATGACCAAATTGCCACAAGCACCTCCAAATTTGCTAATAAAGACATGTAAAGTTTTAACTTCTGGGCGGTATCAAACTTTAAAGACCCTTTACTTCGCGTCCCTTGATTGCTCAAGGTTTGCCTTTATCGCTAATGTATTTTAACTTATCGCTTAAATAACAGTTTTTTTAGCTTACGGCAAGCAAAACATATAAATATTTTAAGTCGTACAATAGATTAACCTTTGGATGATCAAACAGAAGATACAAAATCGCTCAAGGCATAATCTAAAACTTTAAATACAAAAGCTACACAAATAATATGCCGCAAAGGGGGAAAAACAATTTACTGTATTATTTGGCTGTAAGAATTGAGAAATCAATATATTAGCTTCATTGAAAATGTTGAATGAACTATTCAAGTAAAATGAGAACAGTGTGTCATGGCACATAAATGTGCCAGCAAATGTGCAGCATTGCACATCGTATGGTAAATGTAATTTGTGAAAAATAAAAAACACAGGTTTTAATTTAAAATGCAACGTATTCTCTGAATATGATGTTGTCAAAAAATTACTGGATCAAGCACATAATTTAATTCTGTTTCCTGATTACTCCATTTTTCTTGACTGTCTTATTATTACTGATAAAATGAGTAAACTTTTGTGTTTTTTTATTTTAAACCACGTTAGCATTTATACTTTTTGAGTCATAAAAATATGGATAAATTCGAACAAGAACGTCTTGATAAACTCCAAAAATTACGCAAAATGGGTGTGGAACCCTATGGCAAACGCTACGATAATACGCAACCTATAAAGTCTATTTTAGACAGTTTTGTACCAGAACAAACCGATATAAAGGCAAAAGCTGCCGGGCGCATCTCGACCATACGTCCACATGGAAAAACAGTTTTTCTGGATATCAGAGATTGGACAGGAAAGATACAGGCATACATAAAGTTCGATAAGGTGGGTACAGAAAAGTTTGAGTTATCTAAATTGTTTGACCTGGGCGATATCGTAGGTGTAGAAGGCGTACTTTTTAAGACCAGAACCGGCGAAATCACGATTTATGCGGATGATTTTACTATCCTGACAAAATCCCTGTTAACACCACCAGAGAAATGGCACGGACTTAAGGACGTGGAGTTGAGACATCGACAGCGTTACGTTGATTTATTTACCAATACCGAGGTAATGGAGACCTTCCTGAAACGTATCAAGATTTTAAAGCACATCCGAAGATTCTTAGATGATCGTTGTTTTGTAGAGGTGGAGACGCCCATGATGCAATCCATTCCGGGTGGCGCCGTAGCCAGGCCCTTTATTACACACCACAACGCACTCGATATCGATCTTTACCTGAGAATTGCCCCTGAACTTTATCTGAAAAGATTGCTCGTGGGTGGAATGGAGCGAGTATACGAGATTAACCGCAATTTCAGGAACGAAGGTATTTCTACGCGACATAATCCCGAATTTACTATGATGGAGCTATATCAGGCCTACAGTGATTATAACGGTATGATGGAACTTACAGAGAGTCTTGCGACATCACTGGTAAAAGAACTGTACGGTGGATATGAGATTCCGTTTGGTGAACGAAAGATTGATATGACTCCACCCTGGCGTCGTGCTACCTTTTGTGAATTGTTGAAAGAACACAGCGGAGTGAGTTACGAAGATGAGGCCGGGTTGGTGAGGAAATCGAAGGAACTAGGACTTGAGACCCAGGGCGTGGATCGTGACAATCTGGCTAACAATATCTTCGAACAGGTGGTAGAGCAGACATTAAATAACCCAACCTTTGTGCTGGATTATCCCACCTCGATTTGTCCATTAACAAAGACATGTGAATACGACCCACGTTTTGCCCAACGGTTTGAGTTATACATTGCGTCTATGGAAGTGGCCAATTCCTATTCAGAACTCAATGACGCACCGGAGCAGGATAAGCGATTTCGTGAACAGTTGGGAACGGAGGCCGATATTGTTGGTAAGGTTGATGAAGATTTCCTGACTGCTTTAAAATACGGTATGCCTCCGGCCGGTGGGCTTGGAATCGGAATAGACAGGCTTATTATGATTCTGACAAACAATGTATCCATCAGAGAGGTCATCCTCTTTCCGCTCCTCAAACCAAAGTAATTTTACTAATAACTTAAAAAATGACTCAGAGTGATAAACCCATGTATGTAGCAATCTCTCTGGATATTGACCCAGATGCCAATAGCGCAGTCGAAGGACGGCATGATGCACTTTCTTCTCCCGTAGAATATGGCGAGATACGGGTAGATGCCTGCAAAAAAGGGTTACAAAAAATACTCGAGTTATTAGAAAAATATGATATAGACGCCACATTATTCTACGAGGCAAGAACGGCGCAAATGCTTGTTGCTGATAGAATGGATTTGCCCAAATTGTCCGAAAGGCACGAGGTTTCCTGCCATTCGTTAAAACATGAGGATTTCTTAGGGAAAGTATCTGGCATACCTATGGATGAAAAATCTAGCGAAAAAACTATCTCGGAAGCAAAGGATATTCTGGAAAAAATATTTAAAAGAGACACGAAAGGATTCCGAGCGCCTTATACAAGAATCAACCGCACCGTGGTAAAAGTTTTAGAACAGTTAGGGTTTCAATATGATTCATCTGAAACAGCAACTCTTGGTACTGGGTGGGCAGGTAACCCTTATCCGCTAACGGCGTTTGATTCGAGTCTCATGGAACTGGCATTGCCTTCCTTTCGCGATGCGAAGGGTAAGAAAATGTCATCCTATCTATGGGCTATTTTTGAAGGTCGAAGGATTTTTAGCGAATATATTGATGCGGTTGTACAGGCAAGAGATATGGCCAAACAAGGTCTTTTTGTTTTTTCAATCCATCCCTGGCATTTGTATGTGGATTACCGAGGAAACCAGTTTAGCAATAATCAAGTAAGAAAGAATATAGAAAATTTGGAATCTATATTTTCACAGCTTAAACAAATGCTGGGAATTCAAATACTCCGGCAGGATGAGTATATGAAAGCTTGGCTTGAGGAAAAAGATTCAAACTAAATTACACACCCACTTCGCATACTTCTCGCTGAGTAAGTTTGGTAGTGGCTTTTCTTCCGCGTATCATCTCCAGAAATCCTTCTATCCGTGTGGAAAACTGTCCTGGCATGTAGTTGTGATCATCGACACAATCTCCATCGAGGCTCAGGAGCGGATATCCTATTTTGTTAAATTCTCTTTTTAGAGTAGGTACTGCTGCATTATTTCTTCTGCAACCCCACGAGGAAAATACAACGACACCATCCACATTGTATTCCCTGGCAAGCATCTTGGCAACCACAATGCGCCGTTCAAGCGGGCCGTTATAATGGCTGGTAATAAGTTTTTTTGCCAGGCTCTCGTACGGTTTTTGTGGATCGAGTTTATCCCAGTAAACGTAATTTGTTTCTTCAAAGACGATCTTTACCCCTTGCTCTTTTTCTAATTTTTCCAAAAAATCAATCTTAAAATAGGGTTTCAGTTCCAGCCAGAGAATTTTGATCAGGTCTTTTGAAGGCGCTTTATTCGCTTTCTTGTTTTCCCCGATCTTTTCGCGCAGTTCGGCAGCGAGACTGGAGAAAAACTCCACTGACAATTCCGAGCCGATTAATAAATACGCCGGAAACATAAACCCCAGGGCTTTACTGCCTGAAAGGGGGCAATATGGGTCTTTTCTTAATTCATTGATTTCCAGCATTTTTGCCCGCGCCTGATTTGAGTACTCAATCGCCTGTTCAAACGATTCCTTCTCCATCTTCCTCCCAGTCACTTCCTCCAGTCGTTTCGTGAAATCTTCCAGTTGTTTTGCCAGGTAACTGACAGAGTAATCATCTGCCTCATACGGAACATCAATGACGATGGTCTCTTTCCCAGTCACGGTTTCGCATATCTTTGTTGTCTTTGTGTTATTATCGCATAATGTCGTGGTGGCTACCTGAAGGATATTTCGGGGAAATAAGTTTCTGAATGCATGGCCAATTGCAGAGCGGTGAAAGGTACAGATATCCGTGGACACGCCGTATGATTCTGCTTCCAAGAGTCCTTTTGAACTTTGACCTAAGCCTGCAAAGAGCGCTGCTCCGATTTCGAGACAAAAAGGATAAAGCCCCATCGCAAACAGGATTTCAGAGGGAACAAACATTGTCGTCCAAATAGTCCTTTTGGGGTTGGCATAGACGTTGTACAAATGCCTTACGCCTACACGCTCCTGCACACGCAGGGAAACCAATTCCTTCTTTTTATTTCCACGGCAGAAGAAATGGTATATCCTCATAAACCGCAAAAGTTCTCTAAATAAGATCGGGGAAAGACGACGCAGGAATGGATCTGCCCATTCTTTAAATTTTCGAATGGATATCATGTTTTATTTATTTTTTATTTGAAGCGCCGGTTAGCTGTTCAAGAAATGCCTCGACCCGTGTCTTGATTTGCCCTTCACTACCCAGGGTGTAATCACAATTCAGGTGAAGAAGCGGAATATTTTTTTCATGGAATGTCTTTTTAATTACCGGGTAATCCAGGAGATTATGGTCACAGAATTTTAAGGTATGATAAATCGCGCCATGAATCGATTTTTCCTGCATAACAGACAGTACATTGTTGATCCTTTCGAAAACATTAACCATTCGGGAACAAGGCGCTCTCTTGATGTATCTTCTGGCAATTGACAAAATGGGGTCATTAGTAATATTAATCTGGGCATCAAAGAATCGACTGCCATTACATAAGTCTTCAGCAACAACCTTGGCGCCAGCATCTTCGACGACCTTCATAATCCTCTCGTTTTCCATGATGCTGCCCCAGACGAACAGCCGGGGTATATCCCGCGTATCACGGATGTCCCCTTTTTGTTTCATGACATGGCTTAAGTATTCCTGGAATTTTTCGGGAAGGACATTGGCGCCCTTCTTTAACAGAGAAAATATCTCATATCCGGATTGTCCAATATACCCGCTCCAGTATTTTTGTAAAAATAATTGTACCCTTTCCCGAACTGCATTATATTTGGAAATACTGTGATTGATATCGTCGTGGTGGATCTTTAAGGTAAAATACGATTCCAGTTTTTCTTTAAGTTTCTTTAACAGATTTGCGTAATAATAAACCGCAGCTTCATCGGTATTTTTCGGTATATCCAGGATATAGTTAAATGTCTTCTTACCTTCATCCAATTTAACCCATGCGTCATACAGCCTGCGCATCCCGTCGCATGAGTTGACAAACACCATCCCTTTAAAGTCTTCCAGTTTGCCATTGATTTTCTGGTCTACTACGGCCTTGATATAAGGACAGATATTGCCGCAAAGCATTTCATTGGCAGAGCTCGATTCCTTTTCAGATCCCTTGATCCTAACCGGATGAAATCCAGCGGCACGAATAAGTTCTACCGGGGTATACGAACAAAAATAACCGATTTTAGGTAAGGTATTGTCTTCGACTGAAAACTCAGCAATGGACGCCCCAGTGGATAAATCTCCAGAAACAGATACAGAAGTTTGAATCTTTGATTGCACCTTTTCTAAGGCGATTAATGCCGCTCCGAGCGCTCCGTTGATTTGTGGTTCTTCCGAAATCTTGATCTTACAACCAAGATTCCTCTCCAGCTCTGTTACAACACCGATATTCTTTGCGACACCGCCTGTCATGACAATTTCTTCTTCCAGCCCAATCCTCTTTACCTGTGCGGTGATGCGTTTGGCAATCGAAAGATGTAATCCCTTGCAGATATCTGCTGTTTTGTGGTCTGCGCCAATAAGGGATACGACCTCGGATTCGGCAAAAACCGTGCAAAGACTACTCACAGAAACGTTATCCTTCCCATTCAGCGAAATCGGGCCCATTTCTTCTAAGTCTATCTCCAATGTCCTGGCCATGACTTCCAGGAACCGGCCGGTTCCGGCTGCGCACTTGTCATTCATAACAAAATCAAGGACATTTCCATTTGCATCAACTTTTATGACCTTGCTGTCTTGCCCACCGATATCAATAATGGTCCTGGCCTTGGGGAAATAATAGTTTGCTCCCCTGGCATGACAGGTAATTTCTGTTACAACCTCATTGGCAAATGGCACCTTGATACGCCCATAGCCGGTGGCAACAATATAATCAATATCCTTTTCTGTTAGTTTATGTTCTGTAAGTATCTGATGAAAAGTTTTATCCGCAGCTTTTTTACTGCTGGCGCCGGTTGGTATGATTATTGATGAAAGAATTTCCTTCTTTTCGTTCAACAAAACTCCGTTCGTTGACATGGAACCAATATCGATTCCTATTGTATACATTCTATAAAATCTCCTTAGTTATATGATATAAATTTGTTATTCAGTTTCGGGTTTGGGCGCTATCAGGCTCATCCAGATATTAAATACAAACAAGCCCACAGAAACAACCTGTAGACTTGCGAAGATTTCTGCGACTGGATGAATAGGACGAAAACATACTAATCCTACAAGACCAATGTTTGCAATATAGAATTGAAGATTGCCCAGCTTGGGATAGGCTAATGGTGTTCCGGAAAATCTGGGCAAGATATGGTAACCGACCCCAAAAATCATCATCGACATCCATCCTAAAAGGTTTAAGTGGACGTGGGTAAAGAGTAACTGGGCCGGGTAGTTTTTCATAAAAATCATTATCGTGCCAAGTATGGCTGCAATGAAGAAATACACCAGACTTGCACGCACAAAATTTTTAGAAAGAGGATTCATGCAATAACAACTCCTTTCGTAACACTAATTAGCTTATCAATGTTACAACAAAATTACACTCGCACAAAAATCAATTAAAAAATAAGACTATATTAAAAATATAGATTGTCAATTAAAAAATCGTCGTGATAGAATAGTTACAGTAGCCCTGTCCTCGTGAAAACGGGGATTTGTATTGTATATTTTTATTAAACAAATCACCGGGAGTTATCCATGTTCTGGAAACAAAGCAATAAAGCAGTTTATAGGAAATCCAACAGCATAAAGGATACCCTATTTCAGCCCAATAAAGCAGCAACAAACTATGCAAAAACTCTCTTAACTTCAATGGATGCATCGGAAAGACAGGCGCTGGGGCAAGGGTTATTGGAAGAAATGGCACGGTCTCTGTCAATTCCTGTCCCACAACTCACGGTAAATGATAAGCGACAAAATCATTCTCTGAAGGATGGCAGGCTGAAGCGAAAAGTCTATGGAACGTACAAGGCTGGAAATATTGTCATCAGTAATAAGACACAGATAAGGCAAGAGATTTATGCTAATCAAGACCTAACCCGAACAAGTCGGAAGTGTAAAATGAAAAGGTTAAAAAGCAAATTTCAAAATCACTTTTGCATTCTGCATTTTGCATTTTCTTTGCTAAAAATGTCAAAATTTCACTGTTTAGAAACTAAGCCCATATCCTTGTTGCCGGGAGTCGATTATAGTTCCGTAGGTTGGATTGAGGAACGAAACCCAACATTTCTGGGAAAGCTATGGTACTGTTGGGTATCGCTTACGCCCTGCCCAACCTTTATTTCTGATTTTATGGAAAGGATTGAAACAGATTTGTCATTTTATTTTGAATAATGAAGGTTTGACCCTGTGTGCTTTCCCGATTCCCTTTCCTAATCCCTTCAGTAAGTCTTCCAGGTCATCTTCGTCATCAGCCATTTCGTGGAGTTTATTCAAATCACCATGGTAAATTTTCTTTAAATCCTTCATTATCTCCAGGAGTTTCGTTGCAGTGGAGAAGTCGTACCGTGCGTATCCTCCGTCGTCCAGTATCTTCACAAGCCCATCCCAGCCCGTTTCAATGATCCGTTCTGGCGAAAGGACACCGCACCTTTCGAATTCTCTATAGGTCTTTATGGCAATATTTGTGCCTATGCGAGCGCCAAATAACTTCGAGGCGAGAAACCACTTGAATATTTCTGTGGATTTCCCTTCGGATAGGTCAATCCCAAGTTCCTTAGAAAATTTCTCGCCAAGCGCAGAAATGAGTTTCTTAATCGTATCTTTTACATTTCCCATATAATATTTGTAATTCGTAAATTATTTGACGTATCTATGATGAACTCTATGCATCAAGTGATTGTTGTCGTAGAAAAGAGCGGTTGATTTTGATTTGAAAGGCTTCGTAGTTATGTCAATCCCAGCTGCAGAATGACCGCCGTTAAAGGTATTTAACCATTACTTTATTGTCCGATAGCAATGCTTTGAGGGTATATCCTAACGACAGAACTTAGCCACAGCCGCCGGGGAAGATCAACGCCGAAAACCACGATGTAGGACTACCCTCAAGCGTCCGCAACGGAAGGGCGGGCGGCTGTTGGCTGGAGTGACCTTGCTAGGAAGTCTCTCTTACTTGCTATTACTGCTGCCCAAACCCCTAATGCCGCGTATCTGCCTCTCTCTCCAACTCGGGCCATTCATATGCCCAGGAAAACCAACTGAGTCCCGCCGCAGCGCGCGGAAGTTGGCCACTCCACAATGCGCCAGAAACAGCAATTAGCATTCCAGCTATGGCTGCCCCTGTCCCTAACACCGGGATGGCCCCAAGACCCCCTGCTACTCCGCCGACAACTGCGAGCCACTTGCCTGTAACTTTTAGAGTCGGTGGGAACTTAAACCGGACTGCAATATCACGGACATGTTGGATCTCTACGTTACCTGGGTTGACCTGGTTTAGTCCGAGTCGCTGCACCTCGTAGCGCAAGTCGAGTAATAGTCGAACATAGTCCTGCATCGATAGTGTGTGCGCGAATTTGGAAATCGCACTCTTGAATGATATGGCAACGCTCGGTGCTGGCATGGTACGTAGATCCATAGTTGGTAGTGGAAACGCGTCTCGGATCGGGTGGTTTAGGTACTTTCTATTCGGCCCTGCCAACTCGCCATAAAGCGGGTATCGGAGAATCACGTCAAATGCGTAAAGAAAGTCCTCCAGTTCTGTGTCAACAGACTTCGCAGACTCCAAGACTTCGGGCAATTCCCGCACTGCTGCCACTGGAAAAGAGAACCGACGCGGAAGTCGAGCTGCGTGAGGTGAACGGATCCATGATTCGTTGTGTAGTCGAATCCATCGGCGCAGCGTCGAACCGTTTAGTCTTGACCATGCAAGGAAAGGTCGCAGTGCCGGTAGGAGAAACTCTTCATTGAACGACCCTGATTCGGAAGTGATAAGACGTGCGGGGGAAAAGACGGCGGGTTCACCTCCGAGCAGCTCGCGCAGTAGCATTGGAAGCTGCGCATCCTTGTCGGACATGTCGGCGCGCGGTAGAGGAAGCGCATAACGAACAAGGTCGGAGTAAGCCACCAAGTCAGCCAACTCACCGGCCAACTTTCGACCCCAGGGGTCTGGCTCCGTCGATCGGAAGAGCGACTCGATAGCGTTGATTGTCGTCAGATCAACAAGTGACGGATGATGCATAAGTGCTCTTTCCTAACAATAATTAGATTGATCCGCATAGTATGCGGATCACCGGTTTCTGATCCCTATAACACGCCTTTGAAACAGCGAATGCTGCTATGATAATGCCTGTATATTCACCACTTGCGCGCCGGATTGTCCCTGGAGTTCTCCGGTCTTTTATGACGTTCGGCGTTCTAAAACGATTGGAATTTGCTTTTAAAATGATATTATTCCCGCTTCCGGTATGTCAAGGGAATAATTCCAAACGCACCTTTCTGTTACATGACCACAAGATTTTATTTATTTTATACCCAGTTGTGCTTTTACTTCGTCTAAAGGGATCGTTTTCGTCTGCTTTGCCCTTTGCTCGAGAAACCTCATTAGCCTTTTGTTTTGTCTCGTAAGTTCAATCTCACGATTGAAATCGTCTATTTCGGAAAGAATAAATTCGGTTCCATCGTGAGAGCGAATAACAATGTTTTCTCGACGTGCCTTCCTAAGCAGTTCGTTGATACCTTTTGACTCTTTTGATATTGCTACTATTTTCATATTTTTGCTATATTGCACTAATTGCCTCAAATGATATACCTTAGAGTTTACTCTTGTCAAATTTATTTTGACAAAGATTTTAAATCTGTTTAATCTGCGTAATCTGTGTCCGATTTTAGTTCTCTTTTACCTGAGTTTTAAGTTTTTATTGTATCTCTTTCTCTATTTTGCTATATATTCACTGTGAATTTCTTCTTTATCCTACTAAGATAAAATAAAAATACAATAAAGAAAGGTTTTTCAGTGCATATTCCTGACGGGTTTCTGGACACGAAGACGTGGGTCGGAATGG
>Ga0209321_10001545_pt1 | contig 15672 bp, 14 predicted proteins | sample Rifsed16ft4_FD_184012 | JGI IMG/M metagenome (GOLD analysis project Ga0209321, IMG submission 184012) | Soil microbial communities from Rifle, Colorado, USA - sediment 16ft 4 - CSP-I_5_4 (version 2) | ecosystem: Environmental > Terrestrial > Deep subsurface > Rock core/Sediment | place: Rifle... | reverse complement strand
ATTTCAAGAGACAAACCTATCAGGATGTTGATTATGATAATCAGTGCATGGAAAATAAAAGAGATGCCGATTGCCTTTATCAGCGGCAGCGGTTGTTTCCAGTAGGTTAAAAGCAGCGAGACCTTTTCTCCTAACCTTGAGAGATACTTGCCGGCAAAGATTGGAGTAACAAGGCCGATTACTACAGCCACGTTTCCAATTATTATACCTGCAGGCAGTGATGAGGGCAGCGAAATACCGTTGACCAGTGTAAGTGATATGCCGGCAATTATTATCAGTACAACAAGTCCCGCGCCCCTGTCTGCGAGGACAGATACAACTGCCCTGAGGACTTTCTTGTTACCTCTTGCAAGATAGTAGCACTTACCCACATCTCCTCCTATGGCTGTAGGGAGAAAGAGGTTAAAGAACATTCCTATAAAATAGTATGTAAAGAATTCGCCGAATTTATTGTGAAATCCCATTAGAGATGCGACCAGTTTCCAGCGGTAGGCACAAAAAACCTGCCCTATTAAATAAAGTCCGAGTGCAAATGCAAGATATTCTACATGCACATGTTTGAAAAGCTGCCAGACCTCGGCAAAGTCTATTGTACGGAAGAGATATACAAGGATGGCTATGCTGACACCGGCTTTTAACAATGTTGTGATTGTCTTTTTCATCCGAAAATCCCTTCGAACACCCAGCTGTAGGGACAAACCTTCAGGTTTGTCCATTGCTGCCCATCGGACAGACCTGAAGGTCTGTCCCTACGGCTATGGCTGGAACTCATTCCTCTATATTGAGTCTGTCTCTTACACTGTAGATCGGTTTGCCCTGCGACTCGTAATATGTTCTCACCTGTATCTCAGCGAGTATGCCCATGCTGAATAACTGTAGGCCGGCCAATATCAACAAAGTCCCAAATAAGAGCAATGGCCTGTTTGACAGACTTGCACCGTAGAATATTTTCTGGAATGCAAGATAGCCGTCAATTACTGTACCGGTTACAAATAATAATATCCCCGACCACCCGAATATATGAAGAGGCCTTTCAAGAAAGAACTTTAAAAATATAACGGAGATCAGGTCTATCAACACCCGGAATGCTCGTGACAGTGTATACTTGCTCTCTCCGTAAAGCCTTGGGTGATGAGTCACCTTCATCTCGGTAATCCTTGCCCCATAAATACTTGCAAGGGCCGGGATAAAACGGTGCAGGCCGCCATACAGCGGTACATTCTTAATGACCTCTGCCCGGTAAGCCTTAAGCGAACATCCATAATCGTGTAATCTTACCCCTGTTGTCCTGCCGATTATCCAGTTTGCAATGACAGAAGGAACTCTTCGTGAAAACAGCCGGTCTTTCCTGTCCTTCCTCCAGCCGTTTACAACGTCGTATCCTTCCTCCAACTTTGACAGTAATGCCGGTATGTCGGCAGGGTCATTCTGCATGTCGCCGTCCATGGCAACGATTATCTCTCCGTTCGCAAAGTCAAACCCGGCAGACATGGCCGCAGACTGCCCGAAGTTCCTCCTAAGCCTGACAGCCCTGACATTTTCGTATTGAGCACAAATCTTCTTAAGGATGGAAAATGTCTCATCTGAACTGCAATCATCCACATAAATAATCTCAAATGACTTACCCATTTTATGCAGGACTGCAAGCAGGGATGAGTTCAGCCGTGGAATATTTTCCGCCTCATTATAGACAGGGATAACCACTGAAATATACGGCCTTTCCATAGACGTAACTATTATCTCATTACTCATCTCTAACGTCTTCCTTTACTCATTGCTCATTTTTTTAAACGGCTTATTGGCAGCAAGTGTATAACCCCGCTGTTCATACAGGATATACAAATCCGGGTGTCCCATCAGGCTCTCTATCCCTGACGTTTTTGATATAATAAAAGCCCTTTCCGGTGATTCTATGACTTCAGTCAACTTATCTTTCTCCCGTGATAACAATATGGTAGCAGGCCGTTGAGCATAAAACAATATGCCTGGTTTATTAAGGCCGTAGACAACGAGTTTGTCATCAGCGTCCATTTGAGCAGATGCTATCCTTGAGAAATCCCTTAACGTTGACTGAAGGTACTTATCAGCAACAGGGATTACAAAGGTGAAAATGATGCATGAAACAACTGTCACCATACCTGTCATGATACCAAATGCAATTCCCTTTCTGTTTCGCCACAATGCGAAAAGAAAGAGTAACATAGCGGAAGCTATGACTACAGCTATATAATACAGGCCATTGCCCCACTCTACAGGCTCGTGAAACTGTTTCAGTACAGCCTCTGAATTAGTCAGGTAAGGTGTTAATATTCCTGCGCCTGCGGCTATTATAAGCGACAGAATAATTAAGAAGACGAAAGAGTACTTTAATCCTTTTTCCGTATGGACCTCATTATCAGGATAAATATACTCATACCATAATCTCCCGGCCATTATGGCAAGCGGCGCTGAGAGGGGGACAATATAGCCTGGTAATTTCGTCTTTGATATTGAAAAAAAGATGAAGATTACAAGGAACCATATGATAGAAAATAAAGTAAGAGATTCTTCAGGATCAACAGCCCCTCTCTTCCGTGATCGCGGGAAATACCTGTATAAGATTTGAGGCAGGAAGGCGCTCCAGGGGAAAAAGGCAATAAGTATTACAGGGATGAAGTAATATACAGACCCTCTGTGTCCTGAGACTACTCCGGTAAACCTGGTAACATTGTGCTTTATGAAGAAGGCATCAATATATTCCCAGCCATTAATCCATGTCTCAACTATATACCATGGAAGGGCAACAACCAGAAAAATTAATACACCTGAAACTATGTGCATCTTTTTTAATGTCTGTATGAAATCCCCCCTCAGGATAAGGAAGATAAAGATAATGGCGCCTGGAAGTACTATCCCTACAGGGCCCTTGGTCAGGACAGCGAGGGCTGTGCTTAAGTAGAAGCCCAAGTACCACCCAAATCCCCCCTTACCCCGTCCCATATATCCAAGAAAAAAGCAAAATAATGCAGAGGTTATAAAGAATGCAAGAGTCATGTCAGTTATAGATGCATGTGCAAGTACGATTACCTCAAGTGATGTGGCAAATATGAGGGCAGTTATGACACCCCATTTCGGATGTCCAATCCGGCGGAGCAGATAGTAACACATTAAAGTAAGCATAACGCCGAAGGCAGCAGACCAGAAACGTGCGGCAAACTCTGTGACTCCGAAGACCCTGAATGCTGATGCCATGAGCCAGTAAAAAAAGACAGGTTTGTCATAGCGGTTTGTATAATTATACTGAGGTGTAATCCAGTCCCCGGTTTCAATCATCTCCCTTGATGCCTCAGCATATACTGCCTCATCAACGTCAAAAAGCCCGGGTGAGCCGATATTGTAGAAAAAGATAAAAAAGCTGAAGGCGGCAATGCCTATCGGCGCACCAAACTTTACAACCACTTTCTTCAACTCATCCATTCCCATTGTCGCAACCATACGTCCTGTCCATGTCCCGATAATAATACCGGCAAAGACATCAGAGGGGAAATGGGCTCCGACATAAATCCTCGATATGCTGACAAGCAGTGCGTATCCATAAAGAAGGTATCTCATCCATGGAAAGAATGAGGACAAGGTATATGCAAATGCAAAAGACGATGTTGCGTGTCCTGATGGAAATGAGTCAAATCCCGGGATAAGGGATGGACCAAGGGTAAAACCAAATGCCTCCAGAATCTTTGGACGGGGTCTGCCAATTATGTGCTTTATAACCTGAATCAATACGCCTGAAGCTGCAACAGCGTAGATCCCCTTCTTACCTGCATTTACTATCTTTTCATCTTTTTTTATTATCAGACCAATGGCAATTATAAAAGCACAAAACAGCGCCTGAATCCAACCCTTGCCAAGGTAACTCAACCATGACATAAGGTCATTCAGGAAAGGGAATCTGAAATACTCCACAGAACCGGCAACGAAGTTATCAGTAAATAACAGGAATACAAGAATAACGGGTATAATTTTTATCATTAATTATTAAGGCTCGCATAAAAAATAAATCTCCCCTGCCCCCTCTTTATCAAAGAGGGGAATTATTCATGCCTTTGGAAAAGGGAGATACGTTATTGACAACGAATTTTATAATTGCTACATTCTACAACATCATGAAATTTAATTCCATACGGAGGCGATTGAATGGCAACCATTAATTACATAGTCAAGGTGGAAGACGCAAAGATGGCTCAGATAAAAAAGGCCCTTGAAACTGCAAATATTAAAGTAATCAGTATCATTGATATCTATAAGTCGGGAGAAGAACAGGCTAAGAAAGAAGCAGCGCCGGAAAGTAAATAAGAGGCGCTGTCATAAACTGACAACCATGTCCCTCCCACCCTCTTTGGCTTTATACAAGGCCTTGTCAGCCGTACTGATAAGGCCGTCAACATCTGTTATATCAGGATGCGGATAAGTAGTAACGCCGATGCTGACGGTTATCATCTCCCCCTCTTTAATACAGGCAAACCTGAAATTCCTTACTGCACTGCGAAGACGCTCTGCCAGCCTCAGGGCATCCTCCCTTACACTGTTTGGGAGTATAACAGAAAACTCTTCACCGCCATATCTTGCAATCATATCAGTTTCCCTGACACCATCCTTCAGAACTTCTGCTATATCCTTTAAAACCTTGTCCCCGGCCTGATGCCCATAAGTATCATTAATCCGTTTGAAATTATCAAGGTCAATCATCATGCACGAGAGCGAACCGTTATATCTCTTAGCCCTCTTGAATTCCTCGCCAAGTCTCCGCACAAAATATTTACGGTTGTATAATCGTGTAAGATCATCTGTGATTACCATCTTTTCAAGGAGCAGCTTCTCCTCCCTTAAAACATTAAACAAATAGGCATTCTTAAGGGCTACAGCGGCCCCGTCTATAATTACCTGACAGAGTTTCAAGTCATTCTCACTGAACTTGTCACCCTTTCTTGATGTCCTCAGATAAAGTGAAGCTTTTTTATTATCAGAATAACGTATAGGCATTATAATTATAGATTTAATACCTAAACCGGCAATCTTGTCCCTGACTGGACTAAGGATGGGGTCAGTTTCCACATCTCCTATATACACGATGTCATTGTCCGTGACACACCTTCTGATCTCAGGATACTTATCCAGGTCCAGAGTTATAGAATCCAGGTCAGGGTCTTCAAATGTGGCCAGTACATAACCGGCATTCTTTTCTTTATCAACATTAACTATAGAGCATCGCATAACAGGTATTACTTCAGATATCTTCTGAACAATCAGAAACAATAAGTCCTTTGTTTCAAGGGTAGAGAATATAGACTTATTAACATTCAGTATGATATCCAGAAAATCTTTTATGTGGTTGTCGTATCTGTTTTCCATGCGATGTGTCTTCTAACCGATGTCAACTGTTACTGATACCCCTGCCCTCTCACCGGCTTCCCTGATTGCATCTGCAACAAGTTTCCTGTGACAGGCATTTACATTTTCCCAGCATAAAATGCAAATCTTTGCATTGGCATTAGACTTTACCCAGTCCTCAATAGCAGATGCACGCTGTTTAAGGATTGCGGTCATCCTTTCATTGAGCTTCTGAGAATCCTTTGTCTTATTATATTCTATCTGGGCATCGAAGGTTGGGGTAAAAAGCCATAGAATCGTTATGTCTTTGTGTCGCTGAGGCTTTGTTGTGGAAATTGCATAAAATGTAACATCAGGGGCATTTAACGGTATGTTATCAAAGCTTCTTGTTATGAGACGCATTATGCTTCACCTGTATGATATTGATAAATCTGCCAAAAAATTGAAGGTAGTTTATCACACATTTATTTAAAAAGAAATAAGTGTATTATATCGCTACATAAAGTATCTTGTGGAGAAAATATAAATACAACTATATATTGGATGTTTCAAATACTCTCCTTATAAGAAAGTTATAACTTATTGTAATTTAAGGGTAATTGATATGACTAAAAAATGGGCATTAACCATAGAAAGCAACATTCAAGGGGGGAAGAGGGTACTGGAGAGGGGGTTATTCACAGGTTATCCACTGTTCATGGGGGAAAATGCACATACCGTGTATACGGTAAGATACAGCCAACATTCCATCTCTTGACATTACTGTGTTTTTTCTGTAAAGTCGTACTCTGAGAATAACTGCAGGAAAATTATTAGTCACTATAGTAACCATGCAGTTTTCGCTCAAAAATACCCAGATGCAAGGAAGGACTTGGAATTTGAGCTGAGGCGTACTGTGTTGTACGTTGAAGCTCAAATTTCAAGTCCTGACGCCGCAGATGGGTGTTTTTCAGCGAAAACTACTGGGGGATCGTCTAATGGCAGGACGACAGTCTCTGGATCTGTCTATCGAGGTTCGAGCCCTCGTCCCCCAGCCAAATCCAGCTTAAGCCATATAACATGAGACGCATCACTGACATCTTCAACACCGTAACCTGCGCTGATACCAAGATTATCCGATAGCTGATACATCACATCCACACCAGTCCATGTCCTCTTATCCGGCGGGTCAGCATGAACACCTGTTCTTTCAAAGTCTGTCTCAAGACCAATTCTCATACTGCTGTCCGGCGAGTACTCTATTCGTGCAAATATGTCCTCTGAGTCCGCCCCCATATGATGCCCTATGATTCTTCCTTTATATGTGTAACCTGATGAATACTGGCCGTGGGTATACCATGCATTATATTTAGTATTGACTGCAGTAGTTGCCCATTCTAATCTGAAACTTGCATTATCAATGAACGCCGGTTCATCAACAGACATGCCTGCAAGAAATGCCTTTTCTTTCGGCCATCCGTTGCCTGAAGAGTCCTCTGCTCCGATCTCGGCGTATAGCTTCATCCCGCCAAAAGGCAGTGACCTGCCGGGACCATTCAGCATGAAAGAAAAATCCACTGATATTATCTGATTATTATCAATGTCTGAACCTGACCATGAGTGCTCGGTATTGTCATTTGCAATCAGGATATTAAACCAGTCTGAAATGGTAAGCCCCTTTCTCCCCTCACCGCCAAACATAATCACCCTTGATAAAGCAAATCTGAATGATGACAGCGGCCTGAAATCAAGACGCATACCCATCAATTTTGCATGTGGGAAATCCCTGTTCTCTTCGAGTTGTGCCACAAAAAGCGTGGGTTTAAGCCGTCCCAGTCCTTTGAAAATCCAAGGCAGGATAACCGGGTTCTGCGATGTTAGCCTTATCATATCAAGCGGCATCGCATTACTTGTCAGAAGAAGACTGCCGTGATAACCAGGCCCCCACCAGAGGGGCTCTCTTCCTATGACCAGTTCAGCATTGCCGGCATTGAGTAATCCATAACCGGCTATCACTTCACCCTCTGTACCGCCTTCCCTTCCCCTGAACTCGGGATTAAAATAAAATGATATGTTGTCACCTAATCTCAGATCTGTTGAAATACCGGCCCTGACATTGTGTCCTGCCTTAATATCATCACCATTATTATTTGTATTAAGATAATCAGGCAGATCATCACTGTAAGTATATTTCAGGTAAACCGTATCAATGGAAGGCTCGCTGAACTCCCTGTCCAGCATGTCGAGAATCAGGCGGATGTCCTGCATCTCATTCTTTTTATTATCAGGCAGACTGTCCCATGTTCTCATGGCCTCATCCGTAAGCCTCCGGCCCTCTGACCTGCTGAACGGCCTTGTTGAAATAATGCTGCTTTTGATGAACCCCGTTGTTTCAAGCCTGTCTAAGTAATCATATATGCGGCTGTTAAGCGGGATATCCGGGGCTGTATTGGCATTAGCAATGTCAGGATAAAAAAGAGAAGAAATGAAAATAAGATAGATAATTATTGTTAGGAACTTGCGTGGGTAGTCCTTTATCACAGACAATATTAATTCCTGCGGGTGATTTCTTAAATTTTCAGAAAATCTGCTGACACAACATCCTTCTTAACAGGACCAAGGATGGCGAGAGAAAGATACTCGGATTTAAACAGGTCATATAAGAGCCCCTGAATCTGTGATGGTGTTATCCTGTTTATCTCATTGATTATGTCATCCGTTGTATAAAATCTGCCGGAGTATATCTCATCCCGTGCAATACGGCTCATTCTGTTGCTTGTGCTCTCAAGCCCGAGCATGAGATTGCCCTTCATCTGATTCTTTACCCTGTTCATCTCTTTGCGTGAGATGCCGTCTCTGCGGATCTTCTTTATCTCTTTGAGCACAAGTTCGAGTACAGGCATAAGTGATTCCTTACTGGTGCCGGCATAAATATTCATAAGTCCGCTGTCAGTAAAAGATGACAGATATGAGTAAATACTATATACGAGGCCCCGTTTCTCCCTTACCTCCTGAAACAACCTGGAACTCATGCTGCTGCCAAGTATTGAATTAAGGGCATACAACGCATATCTCCGTTTGTCATTCTGCGGCAGTCCAAGTGTTCCAAGACACAGGTGTACCTGCTCAATAGGTTTGTTCTTAACTATGATGCCGTTCTTAAGCTCAGGCTGCATCCTCCTGTTCTCAGTGACTTTCCGCCTTAATTTTCCGATACTCTTGTTCAGAAGCTTAAGAAGATTTGAAAACTCAAAATTACCTGCAGCAGACACAATGATATTAGCGGGGTGATAATGCACTCCTATGAAATCAAGCATTCTGTTCCGGCTTAATTCCTGAATAGTTTTGACGCTTCCTACTATCGGTCTGGCAAGGGGATTTCCATCCCACACAAGTCTTGAGTGCATGTCATGAATATAGTCCTCAGGGTCATCCTCTACCATCTTCAATTCTTCGAGAACAACCTGTTTTTCCTTCTCCATATCCTTTCTGGCCATGGAAGAGTGCATAAACAGATCTGATATTATCTCAATGCCCTTAGACAGGTGTTCATCGAGGACCTTTACATAAAAGGTAGTTGTCTCACGTGTTGTAAAGGCATTCAGCTCACCGCCAAGTGCGTCCATTTCAAGGGCAATGTCATGTGCTGAACGATGGGCAGTTCCCTTAAAAAACATATGTTCTGTGAAATGAGAGATGCCGGCCTCTATTTCATCTTCATCCCTTGAACCGACACAGACCCAGATGCCAAGTGACACGGACTTAACGGTGGGGATACGCTCTGCAACCAGCCTGATTCCATTGTCAAGATGTTCTTTTCGAAATTGGGTGCAATCAGGCGTTGCTTTTTTCATCAGTCAGTCCCTTCTCCCGCAATGCGTCCTTCCTGCTCAGGCGAATCTTTCCCTGTTTATCCACCTCTAATACCTTGACAAGGATTTCATCACCCTCCTTTACTACATCAGCGACATTGTTCACCCTGAAATCAGCAAGCTGGGATATATGTACAAGGCCGTCAGTACGTGGAAGTATCTCAACAAATGCCCCGAAGTCCATAATCTTTCTGACTGTTCCAAGGTAAATCCTTCCGACTTCAACCTCCTCGACAATCTTATTTATTATCTCAATTGCCTTATTTGCAGCCTCTTCATCAGTAGATGCAATTGTGATCAAACCTGAGTCGTCAATATCAATTTTAACCCCTGTCCTCTCGATAATACTCCTTATCATCTTTCCGCCCGGCCCTATTACCTCGCCAACCCTGGCCGGTTTGACCTTTATAGTAAATATCCTTGGGGCATGAGCAGAAAGCGTTTCCCGTGGTACAGATATCGCCTCAATCATTTTGTCGAGAATATGAAGCCTTCCCTTCCTTGCCTGCTCAAGAGCCCTGCCCATAACCTCAGTTGTTATGCCGGCAATCTTTATATCCATCTGTATGGCGGTAATACCGTCAGCAGTACCGGTAACCTTAAAGTCCATATCTCCAAGGTGATCTTCAACCCCTAATATATCCGACAATATTTCTACATCATCCCCTTCCTTAATCAATCCCATTGCAATACCTGCCACCGGGGCCGTGATTGGAACGCCTGCATCCATAAGGGCCAGTGAGGAGCCGCATACCGTCGCCATAGATGAAGACCCGTTTGATTCGAGGATGTCAGAGACAATCCTGAGTGTGTATGGGAATACATCTTTACCCGGGATAATCGGTTTTATTGCACGTTCTGCAAGAGCCCCATGCCCTATCTCTCTCCTGCCCGGACCACGAAGCTGTCTTGCCTCACCTACACTGAAAGGCGGAAAATTATAGTGCAGCATAAATGCCTTGGTAGACTCTCCTTCCAGCGCCTCTACGAATTGTTCATCATCTGCCGTACCAAGGGTGACTACGGCAAGGCTCTGGGTCTCGCCCCTTGTAAAGAGGGCGGAACCATGAGTCCTTGGCAGGATCCCGATATCGCAGGTTATAGTCCTGATGTCTGCCGGCCCCCTGCCGTCAGCCCTTATCCCTTTTTTCAGGATCATCTTCCGCATCTCTCTTTTTTCAATCTTGTGAAAGACAGTCCTGATATCCCGGCTCTTATCCCCCTCTGTCCCCTCAGGGTTCAGTTGGCTTAGTACATCACCAAGGATTGCATCAAGGGTAGCCTGACGCTGTGTCTTGTTTGGAATAACCAATGCCTCTATAATCTTATCAAGGGCTGACTTCTCAATACCTGCAACGATACTCTCATCTACGGCGCTGACAGCCACCTGAATCTTTTCACGTCCGACCAGCCTCCGCAACTCAATCTGTGCATCTATAAGTTTCTGAATCTCCGTGTGTGCAAGCTCAATGCCTTTCAGGACAATCTCCTCAGGCATCATTTTTGCTCCGCCTTCTACCATCATCACTGCATCACGGGTGCCTGCAACAACGAGGTTAAGGTCGCTGTTGTCAAGCTCACAAAAACCCGGATTTATAATAAACTCACCGTTAATGTAGCCGACACGAACTGCGCCTACCGGATCATTAAACGGAATCTCTGAGATATAAAGTGCAGCAGACGAGGCAGTTATTGCGAGCAGGTCTGTTGAATAGCCGAAATCCGCTGAAAGGACATATGAAATAATCTGAGTATCATTGTAATACCCTTTCGGGAAAAGAGGTCTCAATGGCCTGTCTATAAGCCTGCATGTAAGAGTTTCCCTCTCTGTCGGCCTGCCTTCCCTGCGGAAGAAGCTTCCGGGGATTCTACCCACAGCATACGCCTTTTCCTGATAATCTACCGTTAACGGGAGAAAATCTATCCCCACCCTGATCTGTTTAGAGGAAACCGCAGTTGACAACACTACAGTATCACCATATCTGGCAACGACAGCGCCGTCCGCCTGTTTTGCCATCCACCCTGTTTCGAGGGACAGTCTCTTCCCGCCTATTTCAGTTTCTACTTTCTGAATCATTATTTTATTCCCCCTGTACGGTAATCTATTTTCTAAGTCCGAGCCTTTTGATCAACTCTTTATATCTGTCAGTATCTACCCGCTGAAGATACTGAAGCAGTCTCCTTCTCTGGTTTACCATCTTTAAGAGACCTCTGCGTGAATGATGATCTTTCTTGTGTGTCATAAAGTGCTCGGTAAGATAGGCTATCCTGTTGCTCAATATAGCAACCTGCACCTCAGGGGAACCCGTATCAGACGGATGCCTGCTGTATCCCTTTATGATGTTCTGTTTTTCCTGTTTCTCAAGACTCATTTAATTGCCTCCCTCCATGATTGAATAATTTATGTGATTATATCAAAACTCTCTCAATTTTAAAAATCTTTTCATTGCTGCCGCACCTGACCTTATTACTGCTGCAGATTGCCTTTGCGATAGCCTTAAGCGACCCGGACTCGTCTTTAACGGCAACAGCATCATCAGGGGAAAAATCCCCTTTAATCCCGTCAATGGCCTCCATGTCAAGCGCCCTTCCATCTCGTACCAATGAATAGCCATGACTGTTTATAATAACAGAAGGCATCCACCCGGTCACCTGCTCCGGACTTCTGAGTTTTGACTCAAGATCACCGGCCCGGTAAAGTCCTTCAGCTTCTTCTACTGTCACTGCATCTTTTATTGAGAACTCGCCGGACCTTGTCCTCTCAAGACTGAACATATGTGCGCCAACCCCAAGAAAGTCACCGATGTCGGCACAGAGAGTCCTTATGTATGTCCCTTTTGAGCAAGTCACTTCAAATTCTGCAAATACACCTGAGAATTCGAGCAGCTTTATTTCTGTAATATTGACCTCACGCGGCTCCCTTACAATCTCTTTTCCCTTGCGTGCATGACGATAGAGAGGAACACCTTTGACCTTGACTGCCGAATACATCGGAGGTATCTGACTGATCCTGCCGGTAAACTTCCTGAAGGCATCTTCTATCTGTACCCTGCTGATTTTAAATTCCGGAGTCTCCTTAATTACCCTGCCTGTGGCATCCTGAGTATCAGTGCTGATCCCTAATCTCATAACGACTTTATATTCTTTATCAAACTCATTTGTGTACTGGGCAAGCCTCGTTGCCCTGCCTATGCACACAGTAAGGACACCCGTTGCATCCGGATCAAGCGTGCCTGTATGACCTATCTTCTGTATTGATAACATACCGCGTAATTTTGCCACCACGTCATGCGATGTCCAGCCCTTTTGCTTATTTATTATAAGTAATCCTTCCAACGGCCTCAGCCACCTTCCCTAATACCTTCTCCCTGACCTCTTCAAACGATCCCTTTAAGAAACAGCCGGCAGCCATACTATGCCCGCCTCCGCCAAACTCCAGGGAGACCAATGCAACATCAACCCTCCCGTTTGACCGGAAACTCAACTTCCAGTCATTGTTAGATTGCCTGAATAGTATAGCAACCTCAACGCCTTCTACAGACCTCGGGTAGTTAATGAAGTCCTCTGTGTCCTCTTTTGTTGTCCCTGTCTCCTTAAACATCTCTTCAAGGACGGTAATCCATGCAATCTTGCCATCTCCGCTGAATTTCAGCGTTGACAGCACACGTCCCATCAAATTGATCCTGCCAATGCTGTTCCTGTTGTATACATGATCAGCAATCTCTGAGGGATTGGCGCCAAGACCGACCATCTCTCCTGCTATACGAAGGGTGTGAGCATCAGTATTTGTATACCTGAAAGAACCTGTCTCCGTCATTATAGCGGTATATATGCATATGGCAATCTCAGGGGTAACCGGTATTCCCATCTTCTTTATTATGGTATAGACAATATCTGCTGAGGCAACTGCCTCTTCCACGAGGTTCATCGTCCCGAAACCAAGATTAGTCTTATGGTGGTCAATATTTATAAGTATATCTGCAGGTATATTGTCCTTTTTTAAGAACCCTACCCGCTCAAGGTCACCGCAGTCAAGAACAATAACAGCATCAAACCTCCTGTCAACTGTCTTGACCTGCTGAACGATATTACTTGAAGGAAGGAACTTGAGGATTCGCGGCACAGGGTCAGTTGTGTTGACCGTAACTTTCTTGCCTATGGATGTCAATGCAAATGCAAGCGCAAGAGTCGAGCCTATTGCATCACCCTCAGGATTCATGTGGGTGGTCAGCATGAAACTCTCTTTATTCTTTAATATATCTATTATCTTGTCAATGCTCAATTGTCTTCATCCTTATCAATATCAATATGTTCTATGATATCAATTACGCGGGCAGCCTTTTCAAGTGAGTCATCAAGCCTGAATACTATATCAGGAGTAAACTTGATCCTGATCCTCCTGCCTAACTCTCCCTTTACAAAACCGGATGCACTGTTAAGTCCTTTCATTGTTTCTGCCTGCGTCTTCTCATCCCCGTATACGCTGACAAACACCTTCGCATGCCGCAGGTCCTCGCTCACGTCAACTGACGTAACCGTGACAAATCCAACCCGCGGGTCTTTTAATTTCCGTGCAATTATATCCGCTATTTCAGCCCTGATCTGATCCCCGAGCCTGTCTGTACGTTTATACTGGTGCATGGCACATTAAAGCTGAACTCATACAAACTCTATATTATACTTCAGCAACTCAACTGAGCGCTCTTCCCTGATAAGATCAATTATCCTGTCCAGCACTCCGTTAATAAACTTTTTATCATTCCCTACACAGGCGATGCCGAACACCACCTTCTGCCAGAGGTCATGATCGCCAATCTCAGCAATTGACACATTGAACTTTTGCCGTATCCGGTCCTTGATACTCTTGATGACCTGCCGTTTTCCTTTCAGGGAACCACTGTCAGGGATAAAAAGTTCTACAGTACAGAGACCTACTATCATAGAACAACCCGCAGTAGGGACAAACCTTCAGGTTTGTCCGTTGCCTACCAATTGGACAGACCTGAAGGTCTGTCCCTACTGCAACATTTTCACAGAAAAGGGCTTATTATAATTTCCCTGCTATTTCTTCTATCAGAAATGCCTCTATTATATCGCCTACCTTAATATCACTGAACTTCTCAATACCTATGCCGCACTCATAACCTGCCTGAACCTCACGGACATCATCCTTGAAACGGCGCAGTGATGAGATTTTACCTTTATATATCTCAACATTATCGCGTATCAACCTTACACCTGTAACTGACCTTGATATAACTCCATCGAGTATGTATGAACCTGCTATACATCCGATTTTTGGAATAGTGAACACCTCTCTTACCTCTGCCCTTCCCTTAATATGCTCTTTAAGCGTAGGCTCAAGGAGGCCTTCCATAGCAGCCTTAACATCTGCCACAGCATCATAGATAATATTGTAGAGACGGATATCAACCTTCTCCTTTTCTGCCAGCGTCACTGCCTTAGGCTCAGGTCTCACATTGAATCCTGTAATTATGGCATTGGAAGCAGCAGCAAGCATCACGTCTGTTTCTGTGATACCTCCCACACCGCCATGTATGACCCTGACCTTGACAGCATCTGTACCGAGTCTTTCCAGCGCCTCATTCACCGCCTCAACAGATCCCTGGACATCTCCCTTTATAATTATCTTCAGCTCACGGACAACGCCATCTTTTATCTGAGTGTATAATTCATCAAGCGTTACCTTCTTTGCCTTCTCGAGTCCGGCGACTCTCTGCTTCTGCTGTCTGTCAGTTGCGATAGACCTTGCGATCTGTTCATCCTCAGCAACCACGAATGTATCACCTGCCTGGGGTACACCTGACAACCCGATAACCTCAACGGGTGTGGAAGGATATGCCACCTGCAGAGGCTTACCTATATCATTCAGCAGCAGTCTCACCCTTCCATAAAATGTACCGCAGACAAAGGGGTCGCCCTGCTTCAGCGTCCCGTTCTGAACCAATACTGTGGCAACAGGCCCCCTGCCTTTATCAAGCTTGGCCTCAAGGATAACGCCTCTTGCCTTTTTGTCAGGATTTGCCTTCAGTTCAAGCACCTCTGCCTGAAGCAGTATCATCTCAAGAAGGTGGTCCAGCCCTATCTTCTGTTTTGCAGATACTTCTGCAACAATATTCTGCCCCCCCCACTCTTCAGGTACCAGGCCATATTTTGTCAGTTCCTGTCTTATACGTTCCGGACTGGCGCCGGGTTTATCAATCTTATTAATAGCAACAATTATTGGCACGTTAGCCGCTCTCGCATGATTGATAGCCTCAATGGTCTGCGGCATAATACCATCATCTGCGGCAACTACGAGGATGACTATATCCGTAACCTTAGCCCCGCGCGCCCTCATCGCTGTAAATGCCTCATGACCGGGTGTATCAAGGAATACAATCTTCTTCCCGTTTGTCTCTACAACATATGCACCTATATGCTGTGTAATGCC
>Ga0209321_10001538_pt1 | contig 15700 bp, 16 predicted proteins | sample Rifsed16ft4_FD_184012 | JGI IMG/M metagenome (GOLD analysis project Ga0209321, IMG submission 184012) | Soil microbial communities from Rifle, Colorado, USA - sediment 16ft 4 - CSP-I_5_4 (version 2) | ecosystem: Environmental > Terrestrial > Deep subsurface > Rock core/Sediment | place: Rifle... | reverse complement strand
GGCCAGAAGAGCGCGAGAATTCGACCAACACGAGCGATCACCGGACCCCCTAGTAGGTTGTGGCAAACCCTGAAGAGAGGGCTTGCGAGAAGGCCGCCTTCTATGAAGGGGCCGATGTCAAGGGAGACAGTTGCTTGGGACGGTGGACCCCCGGCCCATCAGATGGCCGCTGCGGTCTTGCTCCTGTTCAGTTGTGAGATCCATCGAACCTGCATCCGGGCGTCGTAGCTTGAGCTGGCGGCTTCCTTCAGGCGTCGGGCGAATGTTCGCCTCGATCTACCTTCTATCCGTGCCGGCCCCTTTCGGCCAGTCACCCAATGCTTTGTTCGCCTAAGGCGATCTTGGAAGCGCTTGCGTGAGCGGCCCCATCTAACGGTCGGCTCCCTGAGGGAAACCCGGCGGCGTAACGAGCACACTCACACCAGCCTACTTGCCCCTCGGCCAGTTGCAGCTTCAGCACTCTCCTCGGATCAGATCAACCGCGTCTTCAGCACCGCCCCCTGCGGAATTAATCCAGTCTCCAGATACCGCCATAGCGCGATCAGCAACTTCCTGGCTAGCGCCACGATCCCGATCCGCCTCACTCGACTGCTTCCATCACCAAACCGTCTCTGGTACCACCGACTCAGCTCACTCTCCGGCTGGTAGCGCAGCCAACCCCAGGCAATCTCGATCGCCAGCGCTCTCACATGCCGGTTCCCCGCTTTGCTCATGCCTCGCTCTCGCGAGCTGTCCCCGCTCTGGTAGGGCGTGGGCGTCAGTCCCGCCAGCGCTCCCACTTCTTTGGCATTGCGGAACTCTCGCCAGCTAAAGAACTCCATTGTGTTCACCCAGGCACTGTTCAGCCCGATTCCCTTCAGGCGAAGCAACTGCCGCACCTTCTCTACCTCGGGATCTGCGGAGCGACGGATTGCCTCGACCCGCTGCCCTTCCAGCTCCCGGATCTGACCCTGGATGAACTGCAGCCGCTTGTATTCCCTCTCAAGTCTGGCGCGGAGCCCCTCCGGTATCGGTCGCCCATCCCACAGCCGGATGGCACTCAGCTTTTCCACAAATACTGACCCGATCTCCAGTCTGACTCCCTGGCCCGCCAGAAGCCCCTTCATGCGATTGATGTGCCGGGTCCTCTCCGCCTTCAGATCCTCCAGCTCCCGATGAAACTGCCGGCGGTCCTCCGCTTCCACCCCAGGCACCCGGACGACGCGCCACACCTTCTTCTCACCCCGCTCGTAGCGCATCAGCTGATCGAGCAGCTTCGCCACATCCATCCGATCCGTCTTCGCCCGCCGAAACCGCCGATTGACTTCGATGCTCGACGAGTCCACCACCAGGTTCTCGACTCCCGCCTCAACCAGGTAGCGGTGCAGCCAGAAGCCGTCTCGCCCTGCCTCATAGCAGCTTACCACCCAGGCGGTCTCCGGCAGGCCAAATCGCTTCTTGGCCAGCTCGATCTCCCGCTGCAGGCCTTCTAGATCTCTCACCGCGATCGTCCGCACCCGCGGCCGCTGCCCAAACCCCACACTGAACCCTAGCTTCCACTCGACGTTCCCCAGTTCAAATGCCAGGTAGAGAACCAAGCCTTCTACGCTATACTTCCTCGTGCGGGTCGCTGCCGTGTCCATCGCTCCTCCTTATTGATGGTCAACTCCGAAGGAGCTTACACGCAGCGGCCCGTTTCGTTCAACCCCTGTCCCTCATAGTATCTAACGGCTGCGAGCTGAGCGGCCCGGCCAAGTCACATTCGGATTATCGCGCCGAGCTGGCCGGGTTCGCTCCCCTGGCCTGCGGCCTGGGCAGGCAGCGAGTGGTTGGGCGGCTCTGGGAGGGCGCCGAGGTGGCGCGGGCGGCTGGCGTCGGCCTTGATCAATGCAGCAGCGGGTCAGGTACGGCGGACTCGGGTATCGCGATCGTGCGACGGCGTGCCGCCCGACTGATGGTTCAGGCCCCCTACGGCTCGGATGAGGAGACGTCGTAGATCGTCTCCTCGGGTTGGGCCGTAAGTAACTCAGAGAGCAAACCGAGTGTCTTTTGGACAACGGGCAACGACTCCTGACGTGTGAGAGCCGGCCGATCCACGAACACCTCGGTGGCGATGAACGAGTTGGGTTCGGTGATGTCCCGACCCATGTCAAAGCTGACGACACCCTCGAGGCCACGGCTCTGGGTGACGATTGCCTCGAAGAGGGCCTTCGCCTCCTCAACCTTCTCGGGCTTGCAGTTCACTTTGAAGCGGACGACGATCATTGCTCTACCTCCATTCTTGGATTCGTGGCGACAAGGGCTCCTGACGTTACCACGGCAGGTCTCGGAGCCCAAACGAGGCCGCCCAACCACTGACTATGTGTGAGTTTGTCCCCCGCGAAGGCCAGCCCATCTCGAAAAGCCGACCCGGTTATCGTAAATCCGCGAGTGGAACCGTATAGCGGATCTCGGTCGTCCTCCTGACATCTCCGAGGAGGCAAGGCGGAACTCCGGCCCCCGGCCCCGCCCCGGCGACGACGCCAACCCCTTGCCACCAGACTACAGGATCGACCCTTAAGAAATCCTTAGCCCGATGGAACGCGAGTCCAGATTTTGGGCCGGATCAGGGAGGCGCCGCGGGCAAGACAAAGCGCCACGAGTCGCAGGCGGGAGGGTGCTTGCACCCCGGTGACGCAGATTGGCAGTCAGCGGCGAAAGCCGCGGATACCGAAGGGTGGACCGGGTCGCCCGTGCCCCTAATGATCCGAAGTACGGATCGTGACCATCGGCCGGCGCCGCGCCAGTTCCTCGAGGTCCTCTAGCGTGGGTGATGGGGAAAGACCTTCGAGGCGAAAAACCGCCCCGAACATCCGCGGGTTGCGGTCCTTTAGATGCTGTAGGTAACCCGCGATGAGTCTGAGATCGGTGACGATCTCTGCCCGGCCAGCGAGGCGGCGGTCACCGACGCGGACGGCAACGTTGGGGTTGGCCCGGATGTTGTGAAGCCAATCCGCCGAAGGCCCGCGAGCGGAGGCGACGTTGAAGTTTCCATCCTCTTCCTCATACACCAGGGGCGTGATCCGGGGCTTACCCGACGTTCGACCGGTGGTTGTCAGAAGTAGAACGAAGCGTCCGATGAGCGGTCCCAATCCGAGGGCGTACGCCAGTCGCGGCCCGATCCGGATCAAGCGCCAGAAACCGCGGGATGCCTCCATGCTCCGCTCCCTTCAGCTCGTGGCTTTCCGGCTCACCGCAAACGCAAGTCCAACGACAGCGCCGCTCACGATCAACCCGGCGGCGATGCCGAGCCACCACGCGGGCGCTGAGAGTGTCGGCCTAGACACCTGCAGCGCGGCCAGCCCCAGCGGTGTCCACAAGAGCAGGCCGGTGATCATTCCCGGGGAGTAAGAGCGCGTGGCAACGGTCCCTGCCAGGTGGCCGAGCCCGTTGACGGCTGTGATCATTCCGAGGGCGGGGAGGAGCCAGGGCGGGCCCCCAGCTCGCAGGGTGAATACGGCCACGATCATCATCGCCAAAAAATGCCGCTAGAAGCCAGGAATGCCCCGACGGGAATGCTCCGCCCGGTGAGTCGCCCGGTCCAGTTATAGAAACGCTCGCCGGCGAGCGACTCCTCAAGCAGGTGCAGGACATAGGTCGCCGGGAAGAGCCAGATCCAGGGTTCCACCACCTTGGATTGGGTTGCCTTTCTGGCGAGGGACCGGCCATGATCGCCCTCTTGGCCGGCATTCATTCTTCCGGTTTACTCATTCGGGTTGAACTGAACCACGACGCTCATTCCGGCCAGCATCCCGGGGGGCTGTGTGTCCAGCTCGATCGTGGTCCTGTAAACGACATCGCCGCCAATCGTGTCGGCCACGGGCGAAATCGCAATGACCCTGCCCGATACGTCCTGTGACAACGCCTCGATGTGGACGCTTGTCGGCTGTCCGATCTGGACCATGGGCACATCGCGTTCGCTCAGATCGCTGGTCTCCACCTGAAGCCGGTCGATGTCATTGATCACGATCAGGACTTCGCCGAGAGCGGCATACTCTCCGGCGATCACATCGACTTCGATAACTGTTCCTGCGATGGGAGCCACCAACCGCGTGGCCTCCAACTTCGCTTCAGCGGAGGCGACATCGTCTCTGGCCTGTTCGAACTCCGCCAGGAGGGTTCCGGTGGCATCCTGCGCCGTGGGCTCTCCTCTCAGGGCTGCGAGATACCAACGCGCCTCCTGCAATGTGGCGACGGCCGCGTCGAGATTCGCTTGGGCAAGTGAGATGTCCACTTCCGAGGGCTTGCCCGTGTACCAATTGAGATTGGCGATGAGCTGGTTCAGGTCGATTTGCGCCTGGGTCATCGCCACGAGAGCGGCGGCTTTCTCCGGGTCGTCGTCGGCTCGCCAGGAAACTCGGTTATAGTCATCCGAGGCCAGGGCAAGTGTCTCACGGGCCACCTCGATCTTTCCCTCGAGATTCCGGATAAGCGAATCCGAAGCGCGCGGATACGAGAGACCGACGACTTTCTTCTGCGCTTTCTCCACCTCCTGTTGGGCTGTAGCGACGGCTTGCTCGGCGGCGGCGACGGCCGCCAGGGAGGTCAACTCCCGCAGCGTTCGCACGGCCTGATCGAATTCCAGCCGGTAGGTCGCGCTGTCCAGCTCAGCCAGTAGCTCCCCGTGCCGGACCCGATCGCCGGGAGAGACATACACCTGGTCGACGAGGCCGGCGAGGCCGAACGCCAATTGAGCCTCCGCCGCCGGGACGACGAAACCGGAAGCCGTCACGCCGGCCAGATCCAGGGATGAGGAATTAGAGGGACTCTCCAGCACGACTGTCGGGAGCGGGGTCGCGGCCTGTCCGATGGGCCCACACGCGCCCAGGCTGATCCCCATGAAGAGGGTCAGGACGAGCCGGGTCTTCATCTCGCACCGTGCGCGTCTTCGGCGGCCAGACGATCTTCGACGACTTTTCCGTCGCGGAGCGTGACTACCCGACGGGCGTACTTGATCACCCGCGGATCGTGGGTGGCAAAGACAAACGTGACGCCTGTCTCTTTGTTCAGGCGTGTCATGATCTCCATCACCTGTTCACCGTTGCTTGTGTCCAGGTTGGCGGTTGGTTCGTCCGCCAGGATCAGAGTCGGCTCCGGTGCCAACGCCCGGGCGACAGCCACGCGCTGCTGCTCGCCTCCGCTGAGCTGGTCGGGGCGGTGATTGGCCCGATCCGCCATCGCGACGGACGCCAGCAGATGCATCACGCGCTCGCGTCGCTCAGCGGACGCGTGACCGTTCAGCAGCAGCGGCATCTCGACGTTTTCGTAGGCCGTCAGAGTCGGAATGAGGGCGAAGAATTGGAAGACGAAGCCGATCGTGCCGCGACGCATGTCGGCGCGCTGGTCGCGGTTGAGGTGGCTGACGTCCTGTCCATTGATGAATACCTCCCCACTGGTCGGCAGATCGAGACAGCCGATAAGTTGCAGCAGGGTGGTCTTGCCCGAGCCCGAAGGTCCGACCAGAGCGGTGAACTCGCCGCTCGCAATCGTCAGGCTGACGCCGCGCAGCGCCTGAGTTTCCAGCGTTCCGGTCTTGTAGGCGCGGTACACGTTTTCAATTCGGGCGACTTCCATGCTTGCTCTCCTTACGGACAGATTTCCGCTCTCACTTTTCTGCGCGCAGCGCCTCGACGGGTTCCAGGCGCGATGCCGCCACCGCCGGGTACAACCCGGCCAGCAGCGTGACGATGAAAGCCATCATCGTCAGCGAGACCGTATCCTGTAGCGTCAGCTGGGTGTAGATGCGATCCATGATCAGGATGCCGGTCATACCGAAATTGCCGATGTAGAAGCCGTAGCGGGTGAAGTAGGCCACCACCAACCCGCCCAAGATGAGCCCCAGGACGATGCCACCCACGGCCAACAGGCTGGACTCCGCCAGGAACATGGCCAGGATGCGGCGGCCTTTCATGCCCACCGCCGACAGGATGCCGATCTCGCGCGTGCGCTCGAAGACCGACATGATCTGCGTGTTGATGATGACCGTGGCCGAGATCCCCAGCACAATCAGGTAGAAGACGCCCATATAGCTGTTGGCCATGTCTTCCGTTTGGATGATCACATCGTTCATCTCGGTCCAGGTCAGGATCTGCAGTCTCGGGGCATTCAGCGCGGCAACGACAGCCTCCGTCTGGGAGGCGTCCTTGAGCAAGACGAAGATCGTGCTGGCGTGGTTCTCGGCCTGGGTGATCGCCTGGGCCTTGGTCAGCGGCAGGAAGATAGTCACGCCGTCGAATCCGCCGGTCCAGGTGGAGTAGATACCCCGGATGGAAAAGGCCTGCTCTTGCACGTCCCCATTGGAGGTGTTGACCGACAGGCTGACCCGGTCGCCCGCTTTCAGCCCCAGCTTGTCGGCCAGAGGCTGGCCAATCAGGATCCCCTCCCGGTCATCCGGGGTGAGGAACTCCCCGCTGAGCATGCCAATGCGGTAGGGGTCGTTAGCCTCCGAGAGCGGGTCGATGCCGTAGACCCTTACCCCCGCCGATTCGTTGCGGGTCGAGACGAAGCCGCTGGCAAACAGGCGCGGCGTGGCGACCCTCACCGGAGCCAGCGAGGCGATCTGCGCCGCGACCTGATCGGGGTCCTCGATCAGGTCTTCCCACTTAAGGCTGGTCTTGCCTTCGTCATACGACTGGGCACGCACTTGAAGGTGCCCGCTCTGCAGACGAATGGCCGAATCGATGGCGCTGCCCATCTCGCCCTCGATGAAAGAGGCGAATAGCATCAGTAGTGCCAGGCCCATCCCCACGGCAAGCGCCGAAAAGAAAGACCGGCGGCGATTGCGCCCCAGGTTGCGGAAGGCCATCTTGAGCAGTTGGATCATGGCTGACCTCACACGGCGTGCAAAGCTTCGGCGGGCTCGCGGTGCGCCGCCTCGCGCGCCGGGATGACCGCTGCCAGCGCAGCGATGATCGCCACCGTAAGGCCGCGGACCAGCAGCTTGCTCAGCCCCCAACTCGGGTAAATCCGCCCGGTGATGAGCGCCATGTAGCTGGTCACGCTGGAGTAGGCGCTGAAGTCAAGGCCAACCCGCATGAGCACCCCGTTGATCATCAGGCCCAAGACAATCCCCACCGCCACCCCCACCAGCCCGATCATTGTCCCTTCCAGGATGAACAGCAGTGTGATCTGGCGCGGCTTGAGGCCCAGCGCCCCCAAAACGCCGATCTCACGCGTCCGTTCATAGACCGCCATGAGCAGCAAATTGAGGATGCCGATCGCCGCCATCATCAGGATAACGATACTGAAGATGTTCATCACCCCCGTTTTGGTGGTGATGGCCGACTCGAGCTCGGGGTAGTTGGCCTGGAAGGGCTCGATCTCGTAGCCGGGAAGGCCGGGCTTGAGGGCGGCGATCACCCCCGGCTCGCGCCCAATCTGCTTGAGCACGATGGCCACCTCGGTGGACTTCCCCGTCAGATCGTAGAGCGTCTGCGCTTCGGCGAGCGAGATGTAGACCGTGCGCTTCTCGAGCTCGCTCATGCCCAGGTCGTAGATGCCGACGACGGTCATCGTGCGCTGGCGCATCTGCTCGTGAGCGGAGCGGCCGGTCAGAGTGATGCGGTCGCCGACAGTGACCCCCATGGCATCGGCCAGGCCCTTCCCGATGAAGACCGCATCGACATCGTCGGCAGTCAGGTAGCGGCCGGCGGAGACGTGCTGGCCGGCCAAGTAGACCGAGGCCTCCTTCTCTGGCTCGATGCCCGTGATCCCCACGGCGAAGGCGCCCTCCCGGCTGCTGGCCAGCCCGCCCGTGTTGATGCGCCGGGTGGCGGCCACAACCTGGGAGTTCCCGAGCGCCGCTTCCACCACCGCCTGGTCGTCGGCCAGGGGCAGGAGCGGCGTCAGGGCGGCCTTGGCCCGATAGCCTTCGGCGTGGACCTGGATGTTGCCGCCCAGGACCTTAACCGCGTTGCCGTAGATCGCCTGGTCGAATCCGTCGATCAGGCCGTCGTACCACATCATCAGCGATAGGCCGCCGGCCATGGCCAGGACGATAATGATCGTCCTGCGGCGATGCCGCCAGACGTTGCGCCAGGCGAGGCGCAGATAGAGCCTCACGTCCGGTTCTCCTTTCGATCCTTCGTAGGTTCATGCAGCTGAATCGACATCATCCTTCTCTTGGGTCTCCCGTCCAAAGACGGGATGGTCGGATTGCTCGCATGGGTTGGGAGGCCTCACGCGGACGGCGGCTGGGGGGGAGCCAGCACGGGGTCAAACCAGGCGTGGGTCGTCTCGGAATCGATGATGGTTAGGGACCCCGCAGGCGCTCCCAGGACGCGTTCGATCGCATCGGTGTAGGCCGCTACAGTCCGAGACGCTCGCTCGAACGCCTCAGGATCCGACGAAACCTGGCGGAGGCAGACCGCGAAGCTGTATCCCAGGTCGATGAGCATGCCGAGGATGATCCCCCCAGCCTGGTCCGGTTGGGGGGCGGTCAACACTCCCTCGGCGATACCCTGGCGGACGACGCGCGAAAGTAGCGGGCCATAGCGCTCGGGCGCCGCCACGCGCATCTTCTCGCGCACCACGGCGTTCTCGTCGGCGTACCACACGTCCAGCAGCGACATGAGGTAGTCCTTGCGGTCGGTCTTCCAGCGGGCGGTCTTTTCAAAGAACGAATGCAGCTTGGCGAGGGCGGGCAGGTCGGGATCGTTGACGATCTCTTCGAGCATCGGCACCGCCTCGGCGGCGAGGCGGTCAATCAAGGCCTCGAGCAGGGCCTGTTTCGAGTCGAAGTAATGGTAAAACGCACCCTTCGAGATCTGAAGCTCATCCAGGATGTCCTGGACGGCCATGCCGTCGTACCCCTTGGTGAGCGTGACCAGGCGCCGGGCGGCTTCGAGGATCTCACCCTTACGGGCCTCATAGAGTTCCGGCCTGACGACTCGGGCCATGACGCCTTCCATTGTTAGACCGACCGTCGGTCTGTTTATCGGCGAGAGTATACGCTTCCCAAGCGCGAATGTCAATCCAGAGGACTAGTTCCTGGCAATCGGGACCGGGAAGACGCCCAGGAAGAGACTGGCCAGGGGGCCCCGGCCATGTCCGAGCCCGGGAAGCGTGGACAGCCGCCGGCAACCTGCTCAGGCTCCGGGACACGACCAACGCCTACTCCGAGCTTGGTCTACGAGTTAGCGCAGGAAATGGCCTAAGGAAGCGACGAACGATGCTGGGCGGGGTCTAGTGCCCCAGATGGCGCATGTCCGCCCACTGACTTTCACGATCGAAGGAGGTCATCCGGCGCCAGGACAGCAGAATGGGGATCTCGTAGGGCAGGAACTTGATGATGTAGTGCGGCGGGAGTAGCGGCAGCCCCAACAGCTCGGCGTTGAGCATCAAGGCGAAGACGCGCTCCATCTCAGACCGTCGTCGGATGAGGTAAGGCGGTGCCGTCCATGACAGGGCGGTGCCCGAGACGAAGTCGTGCACGATCCGGTTGCAGCGTGACAATAGCCGGCGCCAGAATTCGTATGTCACAGGCCCCTCATCGACAACCTGCTCTCAGCCGGCGTTGTACGGCCCGCATGCCGCCGGCCCATGCCCGTTCAGCGATGGCGGACCGATGACTCGCCATCGTGCGTGGGCAATCCAGCCCACTCATTCTCGCACAGGATCGGCCGGATGGAGCTCGCTTCCCCTCCCCTCGGCAGCCTTCTGGCCGGAGGCGATTCGTCCAACGGATTGCTGGGCGAAAACGGACTCGTCCATCGTCAAGGGCGAGGCAGCACCGCTCGAAGCCCGCCAGCACGACAAGCGAGACTGTCCCGCCTTGGCGGTCCGTGTTCTTCAACACAGGCGAGTACTCGTCTTCCCGGCATGCGATAGCTGCCGTTTCTCTCCTTCGCCCTCAACCCTAGGTGTCAGCTCCATCCTTCAGGCGAGGCTCAACGGCGTAAAGCAGCCTGCGCGCTCCTCCGGGACGCAGCACTGCCCTCTCTAGCCGCATCCCGACTTTCCGTGCCACGCGCTCGGATCCGGCGTTCTCCGGTTCGATCAGGGAGACGAGCCGTCTGAGACCGTGAGCTTCGAAGGCGTGGTGGACAAGTGCCTCGGCTATTTCGCTGGCATAACCCCTTCCCCACCGGCTGCGGGCGATGACATAGACCAACTCGATCTCGTTCACCCCTTCGATTTCCTTGGACAACAGCCCGCAGTCGCCGATCACCTCCCCCGTGGTCTTCTCCTCGACCGGCCACAGGTCATAGGGCTCGGCAAAGGGGTTTTCGGCTGCCTCCTCAAAGACTTTCGTGAGCATTGACTCTTCCCGCGGTCCGCCCATGTGCCGGGTGACCTCCGGATCGAGCCACAGTGCGACCAAGGCCGGGACATCGGCGAGGCGGGTGCGACGTAGCCGCAGGCGAGGGGTCTCGAGGATGGTGAGAAGACGCTCAGATTTCGCACTCACTTCGCACCTTGTCGGACCAGATGTCGTCCGCCGTCTGATGTCCGACGACGGACGGCGACGACGTCGGACGGCGGCCCCGGTCCCCGGTCTCCCGACAGCCGGGGTACCGGACAGCTGACGTGGATTCTAGCGCGATAGATCTAAAGCTCGACACGCTCTAAGCCGAAGATAACCGTCGGGTTACCAGGTTGGTGATGCTCGCGTAACCCGCCGCGGAACCAGCGGTAAAGGCGGGCTCCTAGCGTGGGGTCAGACCCCAACGCCCCAAGGAGCTCGCCGTGAACCGTCTCTTCCTCCGCAGCCTCGTCCCCACTCTGGTCCTCTTGCTGGTCCTGGCCAATGAGGCCGATCCTCGGATGTGGCCCGCCAATCCATCTCAGACGACTGATCCGGAGCTCTCGACGAACACGCCGGACAAACGACATCGGCCACGCTCGGCCTCTTCTTCCAGGGTGCAGGATCCGCCAGACAGCCTTCTCCCCGTCCAAACCTCTGCCTATCCCGAATCCAGCCTGGCGGGTGGGATCGACGCCGGCAAGGCGGTCTCCGAGCTCCCCGTCGACCGGAATGTCGAAGCGCCTGGCTTCTCGGCCCCCAGCGTTCCTGCGATCGCCTGTGCCACGCCGATGTCTTTGATGCTCCACTCGGCATTCGGTGAGGAGCGCATGGAAGCGCTTGCGCAGGCCATCCTCGAGCACGGGTGGCAGACAATGACCTACCGCGACCTCCTGCCATTGAGTCAAGCCGGGGAATGCCCTCCTGAGCGTGCCGTCATTGTGTCGATCGATGACCTTGGAACCGACTGGCTCCGGCCCGACTTCAAGCGGATGATCCAGGCCTTCAACGAGTATGGCCTGGTCGTCGTCGTGGGTGTCGTTGTGCACGGCCCGCAAGATGAGTCCATCTGGGCGTACCTGAGCCAGCTCGAGGCGCTGGGAAACGAGGTCGCCAGCCATTCGGTGGATCACCTGAATCTCCCCCTTCTGGACGCCGAGGGCCTGGCTGGACAAGTGGACGGCTCCTACGACACGATCTGTTTGAACCTGGGGAAGTGCCCGGTCACCCTTATCCTCCCCTTTGGCAACATCGACCCCGAAGGTCGGATCCTCGCCGCCGCCAACGCCTACTCCTTTGTCGTTGGCATCCCGGGCGGCCACAGATTCGCCGGGATGCCGCCGTATTACCTCGGTCGTATCCCGCCGGTCAACGAGAGCCAGGATCAGACCCTCGCCTCCCTCGAGGCCAGCTTCCGACACGAGGCGGGCGAGTTGCTTGCGGCTGTCGAAGGCGATGATTAGAGGGTTTCGCACCGCCGGGTGCATCCATCAGCATGGAGGGTGAGCGCCGAGTGGTTGTGGCGTGGCTTGGCCTGGGCGAGGTCTTTCCAATGGCGGTTGATATAATGCAGCCCATGACCCAGAAGATCCTCATCGCCGATGACAATCCCAACATATTGTCCTTTGTCCAGCCGGCGCTGGAGCGGGAGGGGTACAGCGTTGCGGCGGCCGCCGACGGCGCCGAGGCGCTATACCTGTGGGAGACCGAACACCCGGCGCTGCTTGTGCTCGACATCGAAATGCCCGAGCCGAATGGGTTGGCAGTCTGCCGCAGAATCCGTGATTCGGGTGATCCTGTGCCGATCATCTTCCTCACGGTCCGAGACAGCGTCAGCGACCTCGAGTTCGGCTTCACTCTCGGCGCCAGCGACTACATCGCCAAACCGTTCGACATCCGCGAACTCCTGGCGCGCGTTAAGGCCCGCCTGCCTCCGCCGGTCCGGGAGTTCGATAACTACATCCGCATCGATGCCCCGCGCCGGACGGTGATGCTCCATCGGGAAGAGAGATGGATCCCGGTGGATCTCACACCCCGCGAGTTCGACCTCTTCCACTATCTTGTCAACAACGCCGGCCGCCCGATCGGACGCATGGCCCTGCTTGAAGCCGTGTTCGACATTCCCGGCGATCTTGACATCGAAACCAAAACGCTGGAAAAGCACATCTGGTCGCTTCGCCAGAAGATCGAACCCGACCCCAAGGAACCGCGCTACCTTCTCAACGTTCGCGGTGTAGGTTACAAGTTTGAACCAGTCTGAGCTCCCGCTCGGCGGCCCGCGCATCGTCTTGTGGACATCCCTCGGGGTGTCGATTAGCGATGCCTGACGTCATCATCTACTTCGGCCCGCTTGAATTCGCCGCCCTCGTCTTTGGACTCGTCGCCCTGGCGGCCGCGGCCGTCCTCTACCGGGGACATCGGCGGAGGAGAGCCGAAGTGCAGCATCTCCTGGATGGGTTCTCCTTCCCGGCGATGCTCTTCCGCGCTGACAAGCTCTCCGCCCGGAACGCCGACGGTGCCGCTTTTGCCGAGGCTATCGAATTGGAAGGGATCGTTGACGATTCACGACGCACCGGCCGGACGATCGTCCGGACCATCCCCGCAGTGGAAGGGCAATCCTATCAGGCCCGTGCGATACGGTTGTCCAAGGACGACACGCTGCTGCTCCTGGAGGACCTCGCCGCCGCGCAGCGGCAGCAGGCGTTCTACCGCAATTTCATCCAGAATGTGAGCCACGAGCTGAAAACGCCTCTGACCGTAATCCAGGGGCACGCTTCGAAGATGGCCGAGGCCTCCGAAGACCCGCAGAGCGTCTCGGCCTCGCGCCGAATCATCAGCGATGAGGCAAAACGGCTCACCCAGCTTGTCGACAACTTGCTCACATTGGCGCGCCTCGAGTCGCCCTCCTTCAGCCTCGACCGCTCTCCACTCAACTTCAGCGCGCTGCTCGAAGAATGCATCCTCCAGCTCTCGGACATGGCAGAAGCCCACCGGGTCGCTTTGACGATGGATGTCGCTTCCGGGCTGCCCCGCCTCAACGGCGATCGGGCCCGCCTGAAGCAGGTCGTCCTCAATCTGCTGGACAATGCGTTGAAGTACACCCCGGCTGGGGGGACGGTTAGCATGAGCCTGAGCGATGATCCCGAATCGCAGAGCCTTGTTTGTTGGATCCAGGATACCGGGGAGGGAATTCCGGAAGAGGATCTCCCGCATGTCTTCGACAAGCTCTATCGCGCCCGGAGGGCGCGCAGTCTGCCGGTGGAAGGTTCAGGCTTGGGGCTGACCATCGCCCAGCAAATCATCCGGGCGCACGGCGGAGAGGTCGGCGTCAGATCGGAGCTGGGCAAAGGCTCGACCTTCACCTTCACCTTGCCCTACGGCGGGGGACCGGCGGGATGAGCTCCGCTCGCACGGCGACCGGGCCAGGTGCCAAGTGCTACACGGAGCACGATCCGCAGAGTCCCTGGCAGCCGTGGCTGGCGTGCACGGCGGTGGTGCTCGCCTTGCTGGCGTGCACTGTGGGCGTCGCTCCGCGCAGCATCCTGACGCCCGTTGTCGGCGCACCGGGGATCCCGCCATCGCCGACCGCCTCGGCTGTCACAACCATTGAGACTCGCCAGCCTGCCTCGGAGACCGCCGCGCCGTCATCGACCGTGGCTTCGCCGCTGGGGGGAGGGACGGGCCAGATCGCCTTCCACGCCGGGCCGGAGTCACGCCAAGAGATCTACGTGATCCAGGTGGGCGGGGGAGGGGAGTTGAATCTGACGAACGATGCTCATCGCGACCTCACCCCGCGTTGGTCGCCCGATGGTAAACACCTCACATTCGTTTCGGATCGAGATGGCGACCTCGAGATATTCGTCATGGACTCCGATGGGAGCAACCTGGTCAATCTCACGGATAATGCTGCCGACGACCGCTCCCCCACCTGGAGCCCGGACGGACAAATGATCGCCTTCAGTTCGGATCGCGACGGCAATCTTGAGATCTACCGGATGCGTTCCGACGGGCGCGAGGTGGTGAGGCTGACCAACAACCTCGCCTTCGACGAGTCTCCGGCTTACTCGCCTGACGGTCTTCAGATCGCCTTCTCGTCAAATCGGACGCGGGACTACGAGCTCTATGTCATGGAATCGGATGGCTCTGGGCTAAGGCGATTGACGGAGGCGGCGGGGCGGGATGACTATCCGAGTTGGAGTCCAGATGGGAAGGCCATCGTCTTCGCTTCCGAACGTACGGGGGATTTCGAGTTGTTCCGTGTGGGCCTCGAAGGGGAACAGCCCGAGAACCTGACGAACAACCTCGCCCAGGACGGATCACCGGCCTTCTCGCCCGACGGCCGGCAGATTGCCTTCAGCTCGAACCGAAGCGGGAACTACGACGTATACATCTTCGACCTGGCAAGCTCGGCCGTCAGCCAACTCACCAGCGGACCGGATCTCGACGGGGATCCGAGCTGGCGGCCGTAGCCTTCTGTGAAAGCCTCACCACTTCCAGCGGTGAACTGAGGACGGACGGGGACGGGGCTAGTGACGGCAGACGGTGGACGACAGACGACCGGCGCGGCACGCACTATCGTCTTCCATCCATCGTCTATCGTCCTTTGTCCACCGTCCTCTAGGTGGCCTGCTTCTCCATCCACTTCTGGTGCGCTCCCAGGCCATCGTACGCGGCGTACTTGTAGGAGTCAGCCAGAGTCGGGTAGTTGTAGACCGCGGCGATGAAAGTGTCGATGGTGCCTCCGGCAGCCATCACGTGCGTCCCGATGTGGATCAACTCCGCCGCCTGTTCGCCGATCCAATGCACCCCGAGGAGCTTCTTGTCATCGGGGGAGAAGATCAGCTTGCACATCCCTGTCAGGTCGCCGATGATCAGGCCGCGGGGGTTCTTCTCGTAGTACGAGCGCCCGACCAGGTAGGGGATCTTCCGTTCGCGGCAGTCCTGCTCCGTCAGGCCGACCATCGAGATCTCCGGGATGGTGTAGACCGCTAAGGGGAGGACTGGCGAGACCTGCTCCTTGTAGTGCAGGTCGAAAGCATGGACCATGGCCACCCGGGCCTGCTCCATCGAAGTGGCTGCAAGAGCGGGGAAGCCGATGACATCTCCGGCGGCGTAGATGTTGGGGACGCTCGATTGGTATTTCTCATTCACCAGGATCAGACCGCGCTTCCCGACACGCACACCTACGTTCTCCAATCCCAAGTCGTCGACGTTGCTCCGCCGGCCGGCGGCAAACAGCGCCACATCGGTCTCAAGCGACTCTCCGCTCGACAACTCGAGTTCCACCCTCTCGTCGGTGCCCCGAACGCCCCTGACCCGAGCCTCGAAGCGGAACATCATCCCCAACTTGACGAGCTGCGCTTGCAGTCGCTTGGAGACTTCCGAATCGACGATGGGCAGCAGGCGGGCCTTCGTGTCGATGAGGGGCACCTTCACCCC
>Ga0209321_10001537_pt1 | contig 15708 bp, 22 predicted proteins | sample Rifsed16ft4_FD_184012 | JGI IMG/M metagenome (GOLD analysis project Ga0209321, IMG submission 184012) | Soil microbial communities from Rifle, Colorado, USA - sediment 16ft 4 - CSP-I_5_4 (version 2) | ecosystem: Environmental > Terrestrial > Deep subsurface > Rock core/Sediment | place: Rifle... | reverse complement strand
CTCGTACTCGTCCTTCAACAGAGGGTTAACGGCGCTGAGGTCCATCATTGGGAAACTATCTCCTTACTCTTCACCCTGCTGGGCGGCTTTGTCAAGCCACCGTCCAACTGCCTGCTTATGGAAGGCAGCCTTGCCAGCGGGGGTCGAGAGGTCTCTCTTGGGTTTATCCTCGCCAGTCCCTGGGGCGCCGCCTGACGGTGCAGCTTTCGGGAGCGCCAGAGCGCCCGTACGACTCTGCTTCTCGCGTAGGCGAATCGCTACATGGGGCTTGACGAGACGTGTGAAAATCTCATCCACGACCTCGATGTTTCCGCTGATGAACGCTTTCCGCAACTCCGCGTTTGCATTAATCATCGTCGTCATCGTCTGCTCGAATGGAAATATCAGCGCCGACATTTCATCGGTATTTGCAGCCTTGAAGCCGGCCTTCTTCGCGAGGGTAAGCACCCTCTCGTGCGCCCGTTCGTTCAGGCCAATCAAGTGGTTCGCCATGAGCGCAGACTGCGAACCAGCGACCTGGTCGATCCAGTCTGGATTCTCTTCCAGCAGATCGAGCATCTTTGCGAGGCCAGGCGCCGACGCCTTGGCCACGCGCTTGAGGTCACCATAGACCTCACGCATTACCTTTGGGTCACCCGCCGGAGCATCGTCACCCTTGAGGGCGGCAACGAGCCGATCGACAAGCTGCATCTTCTTGGTCATTCCCTCGAATGACTCAGGGAGCTTGGCCAGTTTGGCCTCAAGCTCGGCAACCTTGGCCTGGAGAGCAGCCGTGTTGGGATCGCCCGTCTTGTCGTCCGTAACAGGCTTCTTCTCTTCTACGACAATAGGCGTTCCGTCGGGGTTTAGCCCATACGCGGCCCACGGGTTGACGTCTGCACCAGTGCCAGCACCGGCACGCGCTTCATCTTGTGGAGTACCTTGACCAATCACCTGATCTGGCATTGTCGTCCTCTCTTACCGATGCTTATACTTGGTAGCGCCCGTTGCCGCTGACTTCACGCTCGCAGGGCTAGACGCCTTCTGCATTGCAGCATGCGCGCCACAATCAGAACCTTTTGTGCCTGCCGGCTTGCCCATGACCTTTGCCATTGCTGTCTCCTTACCCGACGGACATGCCGCCGGCCTTTCTCTTGTTCTTCGTAGCATAGAAGACACTCTCAGCCTTCTTCTCAGACTTGTAGGTCTTCTTCATTGAACGCTTCACCTTTGCCGCTGAACCCTTCTTCCCGCCAAAGAACTTATCATACTTGCCGACGGGCATGACTACTTCGCCTTCTTTGCGGCGCTAGTCCCAGCCCGAGCCGCCGCAGCCTTCGTGCCAGTTGTGTTAGCGGAGAGCCCCGGTACACCACTAGGACCTGTAGGCTTATCCGTAGGAGCTTTGACCTTCGGATGCGACTTAGACATTAGTTATTAACCTCTGCGTTGGGATTAGACTCACCGCCGCCCATCTCACGGGTGCTTGCTTGCGCGGGTGACCCATTGCCTTGCCCGCCAGGCTGCGCACCGCCCATACTCGCAGCCACTCCAGCGTTACGCAAGGCCATCGGCGGTGCGTTGAGCACCTTACTTGCCATCAAGTCGGCCTGGTGCTGCATCATGTGCATGTACCACGCCTGCTGGATAATCATGGGCAGCTGCTTGAATTCATCCGTCATCGCCAGACGACGATGCGTCAGGAAGTGGACCGCGTGGTCGTCAACAATGGGGACGACGTGGATCGGCATGGTTACGGCCAGCTGTTGTGCCAGCACATCCACCATTTCAGGTGGAACCTCCTCGATCTGGTCGCCAACCCCGCGCGCCCATTCCAAGAACTGGGCGTTCTCTTTGTATGCGTGCTTGGTATCTTCTTCCACACCGGGGCGCATATTCAGCATCCCAATGTCTTCCAGCATCTTGATCTTTTGGGCTTCATCCATGAAGTCCAGCACGCCGACCTGGGCGAGTTCCATATACGTCTGCATCTTCTCGGTTTGTGTGTGAGGCCGAGTCGAACCTGCCTCAACCTCAACCTCGACGCCTTCGTCCCAATCCGCGCCTATAAACTCTTGGAATGAGAAGCCCCCGACGGCGTCACGAACGGCCATGAGCCGAGGCGTGTGTGCTTTCATCCGCCACACTTCGAGAGACTTCTTCGCCAGGGACTCGTAGCCGGCCTCGATGCCCTGGAAGACAGTTGCCCACCGCCCAAAGCCGCGCTCCTGGAGGGACTGGACGGTTCCTACAGGCGTCCGCGAACCCATGCTCCGTCCGCGCACAGCGGCGAATGCGCCGCTCAGCTCGTCGAAGCTTTGGCGGATGTCTTCAATGTACTTCACGAGTGACTGCGGGGCCTCGGCGCCAGGGACACGTTGGGGCTGAGCACCACCAACCGGCGTATACTCGATCTGGATTCCGATTTCTCCAGAGATACGCGACGGGTTGCTGTTTGCTGGGATCAGCCAGACCGGGTTAGCTACCCGGGTCATAATCAGCGTGAACAGTGACTCGGCCTTGTTGAGCTGGTACTGCTTCGGGGTCAGGTCGTCAGCCGGGGTAAATCCCCATGCACGCCCGGTTACGGTCCCGAAACGATAGTGAACTAGTGGATAGTATTTACGACCCTTGCCGTTTCGCTTGCGCCACGGGAAGGGCTTAACCTTCTCCAGCTCCTCCCCGCGATTGGTCATTGCCAAGTACAAACCGTTTGGGTATTCTTTGCACGCCTTTACGAACAAGCGGAACACCAGAACGCGCTTCGACCCAGTGTCACCGCCAGTCGAATGTGCGTAGGGTGATCCTGGGGTAACGCCAGGCGCCACGGACGCAATGGAGTCGCGGTGGATCGCTGAGGATGATACCTCACCGTAGCCGCCAAACCCTTCGTCTTGGACGTCTTTATCCCAAATGCTCTTGATCTGTTCAGTCGTGTACGACTGAAGCAAGAGAATCGCGGGCTGTTGCTCGATATCCGTGATGACCGGGTCAAGGAACACTTCAAACGGTGAGAGCGTCATGTACCGCATCTCACCACGAGGAACTTCTACCATCTGATCCGGCGAATCAACGAGGTATGGAGACGCACAATTTGGGCACACCGGATCGTTTGGCTTGATATCCCCAGGCTTCCACGTCGAGAAGCAGTCCTGACACTGCTCCAACGGGACCTGATCAACGCCCGTCTCTTCGCCCTCTTCCCACGCAATTTCGTGGAAGGCGTTACCCGTGAGGAGCAACCAATCGAGCATCTCCAGGCGCGCTGCCTTAAAGCCTGCCTCACGGAAGATCACGCGGAGCTGTGCGTCAACAGCCGCCGCACGGGCGACAGCCTCAGCAGCGTCAAGTGTCGGCAGCCCCAAGAAGCGCGGCTCGTGCTGAGCAATCGCCGACTTGACCGTATCAATCGTCGCCCGAAAGAGATTCGTAATGGGCGTCGGGACGCTAGGAGAAAGCTTACGCTGCCTCCACCGTCGCGCGCTTGAATCGTAGATAACCCACTGCTGGCCAAGGTAGAAGAGGATGTTTCCCCACCATCCGCGCTCTTGGAGCCACCGACGGTGCTTCAGCCTCTCGTGCCAAGCGCGTATCAGCGCTTGGTCGTCGTTAGAGGCTATCTTCACCTGAGCCATGTGTTAATTCCTGTGGGTCTGCGGTGGTCGCTAGTGCCTCACGCGCTTGCGTGCCGGCAAACCCCATTTCATCTTCGCTCGGCGATAAGAAGACATCCACCTGTCGCCTATCTTCCTCGAAGGGGTCTCTGTTTAGATCCACTGTGCCGCCCCGGGGAGGGATGCGCCCAGACATGTACATGGTGAGCTGCCGTACGTCGTCGTGTGAACGATCCACTTCAAGACGTAGCCGGTCGACTTCTGTCTCCAGAAGCGCGTTCTGTGCCTTGAGTGCCTCGATCACCCTGTCGCGTGCGTGCATCTCAGTGAGGAAGCGCGTCTTACCAACCCACATCATCATGCTCCCACCAGCCTGCTGCGTGTGTGGTATTCTCCCCGTGTAGCTCAGCCTCGTCGATACCTTGTGTCACGACGGATTCGTGTCCTTTGCGCTTTGGGAGTGTACGCTGGAGCGCTTCCCAGTGGCGCCGCGAACCGTCGTCGATGTCATCCGCGATGTCGAAGGCCGCTTCAAGTGTTCGCGTGTCAACCGCAACGACCTTCGTTGGGATGAACTCGAAGGCATAGCCGCCCGCGTCAATGGCGTGAAACTTCTGTTTGGATACGATCTTGAGGTCTTTAATAGCCCCTGTTGAGTCTACCATCTGCTGCCCGCGGACACGATACTCTGGGCCTTGGCGTAGCAGATGAGTACACGTCCGAAACACCACGAGCCCACGTTTCTGCGCTTCCAGGAACAACATGACACGCGCCCACTCGTCGCCACTTGATGGCGAGGCGGGCAATCCAGCGTTCACATACAACTGTGCAACCGAAATGGCGCCTAACTTGCGGGACAGCGCGCCAGTCGACCACGCGGAACGATCCATTGCGTATCCGAGAAGCCTGTGTGGCCCCGATTGACGCAAAATCTCTTGGCTGTGATCCTCAGCATCACGACCCTCGGCCCAGTACTCATTGTAAACGACTGGTGCATTGGGCGCCACGCCTTGATACACATCCTTATCGGGGTTCACCGCGACCCAAATGGCGCATGTCACTCCAGTGGAACGGGCGGGATCAACTCCAACCCACCGCGGCCAGTGTGCTGGCACCACGAAGGGGGCAATGACACGAAAGTCTGGAATTAGCCGGGACGTCCCGGCGTCCATTGTCGCGTACACCCAGCGAGCTTGAACCTCTGGTGGCAGCGACAGTAGCTGTGCCTTAGCCCCCTCGTCAATATTTGGGTTTGCGAGCGATGTGCCACGCAGCAAACGCCGGGTTGCGCTCATTGTTGGGCGCCCGTGGGGCGGCTCAAAGGTTAAAAAGCGCCGCCGGAGCCAATTGTCGCCTTCATCGTTCGCAATGGCGATCACGTGGCGGTCGCTATAGGGCACAGCGTTAAGCCGACAACGGTTCAAGAGCAGCTGATAGGTCTCGTACTGGATCTCTTCAGCCTGGTCGATGACGACCAGACTGTACTCTAGGTTCTTTAGCTTATCGAGACGGTTCGGCTCAAGGTTAGCGAAGAGAATCTCAGCGCCATTCTTGAATCGGACGACGTTTGTGCGCTCGCGATAGTCCCAATTAGCGGGCTTGACAATGAACGACCGGAGCTTCTTGTTTTCCACCATCTCGTAGAACATCTTCTTGGTGGTGTCAACCAGCTCACGGAAGGTCAATCGGCCAACCAGGACGAATGCACCCGGGTATTTCACCGCGTGGCGAAACGCTGCAACGCACGCCGCGTATGTTTTACCGGCGCCCATCCCGGTGACTGCCGCTACCTCATACTCAGGAGCAAGAATCAGCTCGGCTTGGACTGGATTATAGTCCTTCCCGAGTAAGTATGCTAGACTTAGCTTCTCCGCGTCTTCGGCCACGCTTAGACTCCAATGACCATTCCACCCGACGGGCCACCCTTCTTACGGTACGCATCAAGATCCAAGCCCTGGCTGGCGACGACTTTCGTTGGCCCTTTAGTGATCAGCGGGCTCGCTTTGGTGCCAGGCGGCGCCTCGTAGGGCGCAGGCTGATACGCTGACGCAGCGGTGTTCTGGTAGCCCGCCATTGCCATCGGAGATGGCTGACTAGGCGAGCGCTTCATCATTGAAGCGAGGCCAGACGTAAGCAGCCCGAGACCACCTTTAGCGAGTTCCTTCTGCGTGTCAGGGCGCTCAAAGAAGCGCCCAACTCCCTGACCGATATTGCCCATCGTCGCGCCGAATCCGCCCTGCTCGGGCGCAAATCCGGGCATGAAATTGGTAGGCATCGGCGAGTATTGCTCAGCCCATGGAGCACTAGCCCCGCCCAGGCTTCCTATAAAGTCCAACTCTGGAGTGACGTTCCATCCACCAGATGAGCCCACGTTGAATCCGCCGAAATCGGTTGGTCCAGCAGAACCACTCCCCGCGAAGTCGGAGCCGTAACGTAGTAAGTCTTCATCAGGATTGAAGTCAGTCTGGAAATCCTCGAAATAATCAGCCATCAGGCACTTCCAGTACCCAAGTCTAACGGTACCTCATAACCAGCACCAAAACCGCCAGTGCTGGGCATCCCGAATGCTCCACTCCCACCGAGCGCGGTATTGAGCGCAGCAGAGAGGTTGATAAGATTTTCATACTCGGCTTGGTCGTATCCGAGCTCGCCGAGCCCCGTGGAACGCGCGGCGGTCATGTCAGCCACCTTCTGCCCTACCCGCGCGTTGAGCGCGCCTAGCCGTGTACCTCCGGGGCTTTGCGCCAGTACGTCTAGATTGTGGTACATATTGCCGGCTCCCGCGTTTGGAATGTAGCGCATCGCCTCTTGACCCAACGGACCACGATAGATATCGCGCTGGCGGATATCCTCGTTGAGCGATGATAGTGCTTCGGGGTTTTGTCCTACACGTGATGGGGCACGTGTCTGTCCAGCCATCAATGGCGAAGCAAAGCTCGTCGGGCCCGGCTGTCCCTGCGCGAGTGTCATTCGTTCTTTATAAGCGTTGATGATTGCTTGTGCTTGGGGCGAGTAGCGCTGCCAGCTCCCGGGCTCTATAGTCCCGAGAGCCGCTTCCAACTCTTCTGGCGTTCCGGCTTCCTTGAGGTTGAGTCCAAAGGTGCCAAGCTGTTCAGCGTAATACTTATCCTTCATCGCTTCCCTTTGGGCACGCGAGGGCTCATCCCATCCGAAGATTTGACTAGCAGCATCGGAGAGCGCGGGACCAAACATGGCTACGGGTGGGAAGAAGCTCGTGCCCACACCCATGCCGATGTCGTGAATAGCTTTCCATGCTTTGTAGTCGGCCGGCGCATCTGAGCCCATTGTCTGCGCAGTATTGATTGCCGCAATAGCGGCCTGGATGTAAGGTGCGATATCGCCTATGTTGAGCCCACCTGCTGCGCCCGTTGCACCCTGCTCGGCAGTCGTTGCGAGGTCGATGTCACTCGGCGATAGCCCACCAGCCGCCGCACCACCATATGGGATGATCTCTTGTGGAAAATCTGCAAAGAGGTCAAGCCCACGTGGGATGGCACCAGTAATGGAACCGTCAGGCGTGCGTTGGTCACCGCGCCCTTTGAACCCCTCAGCAAGCTTAGCTCCAGTCTTACCTACGCTAAGCGCCTGCTTTGCTGTGCCAAGCTTCTCTTCAAGGCCAGTCGGCTTATCCTCTTGGTCCTCTTCATCGCGCCGCTTCTTGGGTGATGCACCTACACCAAATCCGCCGCGGGCGGGGGCACTTCCCGGGAGGAGGGGGCTAAGGAACTCGCGGGTTCCTCCCCGTCCTTCGGGGGTGTACTTGGCGTAGTCGGTGATTCGTCTGGCCATTCCACATCGTCCTTGAAGTCGCTCAGGGCGGTAGAGCTGTCGGCACCACTAGCACCACTGACGATCGCTTCAACCTTGGAAGCAATGTCAGCAAGGGCGCGTACCGCATGAATACGGTCAGCGTCACGGTTAGCGGTCTTGGCGATCTTGTTCAGCTGATCGAGGCCGTCGAGGAGACCTTGGCGTACCCGCCGCCTAATGGCGTTTGCATGGGTCTCTGCTGCTCCAGCAGCCTCAGTCAGTATCTTGTTGATCTTGGGGTCCCAGTCGTCGGCGTCACGCCAACGCTGGATTGTCTTGAGCGCCACCCCAAGCTCTTGTGCTATGGATCGCAACGAGCGACGCTTGCCCGTCGCTGCTGCTGACATGTACAGCTCGAAGGCTTTAGTGCGCTCCGCCTTCTTTGGGTCGAACTGGTTTGGCTCCATGCGTCTCCGCTATATCCGCCGCGCCGCCCGGGGTAGCCGGGTCCACCTGGGGCTCGGGAAAGCCATTGTGTGGGCCGGGGGGCAGGGTAGCCCCAGCTGGCAGGGCCGGGCAGCGAGCGAGCCTGGCTTGGGTCTGCGCAGCATGTGCCTGCGTCATAATTGACGCACGCCGCTTGGCTGCGCGTGCTTGCGGATTGGGTCGGCGTTCATGCTGGTCGAGGCATTTCCTCACATAGAGGAAGCGTGCCAGCTGCCACTTTGGCACGCAATCTTTCGTGTCATCTTGGCACGATTGGGGTGGTGAATAGCTTACACGGAACTATGGCGGTGTCTCATGCCACTTTGGCACCGTGAGACAACCCCCCTCGTGAGTACTAAAAAGCGCAACATCATGTGTGTAGTTTCTTACCACCACTACCTGGAGTTGTCTCACGCCAATTTGTCACATGTCCAAAAGTGCGCTGTAAACTATTGAAATATTACCTTGTCTCACGGCGCGGACCTACTATATAGAATATAGAGACAACCCTCGGGGGAGGGAGCTCGCACCGCCCCCTCCCCCTCGCCTCCCGCTCACGCTCCCGGCTCACCCCCCACCCCGGAGCGCGCTATGACATTTTGGCGCTGACGCGGGTGGCGGGGGGAATTTCACGTGAGGGGGACTCCCAGACGCTATTAGGTACTTAAAAGCATTCTTTTCCACATAGTTAGCGAGGGGGCCCCATGTCAAAATTGGAGGAGGTGCGTGTGGGCTCAGGCTGGATGGGGACGGGCTGGGCTGGGCTGACAGCAGCATGGCTGGGCTGGCTGGGGCATAGCAGCATAGCCAAGCTGGCACTAGCATGGGGTAAGGGATAGCATGGGCTAGGCTGGGGCTATCTTGCCCACGCCAGCCCGGTGGGGCATTGCGTAACTGTAACATAGCCTTACATAACGCATGGTTAGGGTGGGATAGGTAGTGTTCCCAACTGCCACACAGGTTGACGCGCGCATGTATGTCAGTCATAGGCGATACCCCGCCCCCGTATTTTCGCGTCTCATTTTTGCCACGAAAAATAATTGGCTCACGTTTTCGCCCACTTACGGCGCGCCGCTTGTGAACCTTTTCACGCCAATTTGGCAAAAACCCACAATTCCGCGGGTTTGGCGGCGCGGGGGTATCCCCTAAGGGTGAAGGCAAAAATCGGCGGGGCCAAAACTCTTGACGGGGAGAACAGACATGCAGACAATGCGTGAGGTAGTGGACGGATTCATGAACCTGCCGGTAGACTCGGGCGCCGCGTCAGTTGGGCGAGAAGTCGTGACCGCAATCGACGCGGAATGGGCGAGCGTACTCAGCGAGCAGGAGCTGTCCACACTGGCACTCGTGCTCCGGGTTGGAGTTCAGAGGCAACTCATTAGCAGCGACAACGGTCTACAGCTGACACTCGCCAGCTACGCGATCGGCCGCGAATTCGGCGGCAGGGCCGAACGGCTGGAAGGCTAACAATGGCCCGACTGTCACGTAGACGCGGCGTGCAGGGTACAGCGCCACGCATGGCACTGTCAGACGCTGCTACCGCGCTACGTGACAGTTGCCGTCCCAAACACCAAACACGCGGGCTATGGAGGGCTCGCATCACAAACGCTGCATACTTCCGACAACGTGCGTTTCAGCGACGTCTAGCTGTCGCACGAGCAGAATGGCAGACGCTAGGCATCCCAGACTAAGGGGAGACACGATGGACAAGTTCACCTTCGCGATGGTCCAACACTCGGAGCACAAGCACTCCATTCGCTACGACGCGGCGGACGGCAAGGCGCCAGTCAAGAGCATCTACGTGGCCCGGCTGGCCCTCGGATCCGCCGCGCCGGCCGAGCTGACGGTCACAGTCGGCCCGAAGTAGCCGAAACGCGCCCCGGTCAGCATGACGGGGTGCGTCATACGGTAAAGCGCCTAATCCGTATCTGAAGAGGCTTGGCGCGGGGCGTGGGGAGAATGGGCTTCCCACGCCCCATTCCTTTTGCCTGCACTCGTGAACAGTTTCACGAGTGTCAATGTGCAGGGCCTAGGAGCCACGATGATCGAACGGGCATACCCGAGTAGCCTCGCAGGCGAGAAGTCGCGCCCAGGAGGCGCCCAAGGGCCCTACGGGTCAAATTTGGGGCTAGTGCCCCGCCGCATTCGCCGCCGCGCCACGTTTAGGCGCCTCGCCCCCGGTCGACAGGCTGGGGACGTGCTCGCGTGTACGCATGCGTGGGGCGTGCCCGTAGCGCGTGCGTCCGGGCGAGCTCGCGTGTGTGCTCCCCGAGCGGCCAAGCGACAATGGAGCCTTGAAATAGATATCATTCGTGGTATCATCGTACGAGTACACGCTGGCCTAATAGGGCTAGTGCTACTAGCCGGGTGCGGTAGTCAGCTAGTCGAAGGTCGTGACTACTGGATTGACCAACAGGCCCGGACGATCTATACGCGCTCTGAGCAGATTGCACAGAATGTATGCATGATGCGCGGTGCTGACTATGGACCATACCTAGCGCGTAATGTGCTTACTGGCGTAGCATTGGGAAGTGGCGTGTCCACCAATACGGATAGCTGGAATAACGATGCATTTGGGTGCTATGATGCACGAGATGACGTTATCATTTGTACTAAAGACAACCCAGCGTGTATGCCTCACGAACAGGGACATCGCGGAGGTATACTCCAACATGACTAGAGAACACGCCTTCCGTCTAGCGTTCTTGTACGCTAGAATCAAACTCAATCACGTAACGATTCCAGTAACAGATCCACGCGACCCCACGCCTTGGCGTATCCTATTAACGGCACACATATAATGTTACGAGCAATCGTGGTACGAAATAGCGCGAATGCCAAGCTTGGCAATGCTCATGCAACCTATGCAAGCCAAGCAACATGTCCCCAACGGTGCCCATTCTTGAACAATGGGTGCTATGCCGAAAACAGCCCAACTGGCATCCACACGGCAAGACTAAATAACAATGACCACACTGCGGATCAGGAAATAGCCGAAGAAGCTAAGCTTATCAAGCAGTTACCAGACGATAAGCCACTACGATTACACGTAGTGGGCGATGCGTCTACGCCAGCTCAAGCACGCCAGCTCGCCAAAGCTTGCGAAGCGCGGAAGCAACCTACATGGACTTACACACACGCTTGGGGCCAAGTACCACGCTCCGCATGGGGTAGCATTAGCGTTCTTGCAAGCACCGAATCAGTAACTATGGCCGACGAAGCCATGTATCAATTCTACGCGGCAGCTATGGTTGTATCACACTTTCCTAACGGTGATAAGGCTTGGAATCAAGACGGATTCACGTTTATTCCTTGTCCAGCACAAACACGCAACAAAACATGTAGTGAATGCCGGTTGTGCTTTAATGATAGACTATTAAGCCGAAAACGACTAGTTATCGCATTTGAAGCCCACGGTAGCCGAGCTAACACAGTCCGAAAGGAGCTAGCCAAATGCCAGTAGGCGACCTACGCATCAAGTTTGCATACGACCCACCCGAAGTCAAGCGCAGACGAACGCTGTGCCGTATTCACGATGCTGGTGGTGTACTGGGTTCTGGGCTAACCAAGTGTAGCCGCAACGACCAATTTGTCAAGGCAACCGGGCGTAAGCTGGCCCTGGCACGCGCCATGCAAGATGCGAAGCTCGACCGCAAAGCAAGACGGCTCCTATGGGCGCAGTATCTCGGGAGGTCTACGCATGACCTACTGTAGTTACACGTGGAGCGAGCTTGTACAAGTCAACACGCGTCGCCCACACATGATGCGGCTAAAGCATCGGTGCATATTAACAACCGGGCATAATCTTTCCACACATCCGTGCACCAATCCAGAAACTGGTCGGCGACATATGCACAAGACGCAACCAACACCGCATCGTTGCGCCTGCCAACCAGTCGATGAGTTTCACACGGATCGTGTGCTACCGGAGGGAGAACCTAAGTGAGAGCCATCGCACCACTGTTCGTAGCCGCTCAAGCGGGAACACCAGTCCTGGCGATTGGTTCGCCCGGCGTCGGCAAGTCTGCTATCATTAACAGCGTAGGTAACAGTTTAGACTATGAGGTCTTCACTGTTATCGCGTCGCTACGTGAACCAGCAGACTTTGCTGGGTTGCCGTTTATCAAGGATGGCAAAGTGTTTCTGGCCCCACCAGCTTGGGCAGTAGCGGCGGCAGAATCCAAGCGCGCTATCGTATTTCTTGACGAGATCAGCACCGCGTCACCAGCAACACAAGCAGCACTCTTGCGGCCAGTGCTAGAGCGCGTGGTCGGTGACATTGTGCTTCCAAGTACCGTGTCGTTTATCGCAGCAATGAATCCACCCGATGAAGCAGCGGGTGGCTGGGACTTATCAGCCCCACTTGCAAACCGCTTCTGCCATCTCAATTGGATACCCGATGCAGCAATATGGATCGATGGGATGATGCAAGGCTTTCCCGTGCCCAGTGTACCACGACTCCCGGCTAACTGGGAAAGTTATCTTCTGGAAGCCCGAACGATGGTATCGTCATTCATTCGCCACAAGCAGACACTATTCCTCAACGTGCCCAAGGAAGCCGACAAAATGGGTAAGCCGTGGCCGTCGCCTCGGTCGTGGACTATGGCAGCGACATTGCAGGCCGCCACCAAGGCCGCTCAGGCCGGGAGAGAATGTGAAGCTCTTCTCGTTGCAGGTTGTGTTGGTGAGGGAAGCGCGCTAGAGTACCTGAGTTGGCGCGACGCTATGGATCTTCCTAATCCTGAAGATGTGCTCGCGGACCCTGATAACTTTGAGGTTCCCGATCGTGGAGATAAGTTGTATACTGTCCTCGCGTCAGTCGCTGTAGCCGTTGCCACGAACCTGACCAAGGATCGTTACTTGCGCGCCTATCGCGTGTTTAACCGCGCTGCTGAGGCGGGGAAGAAAGATGTAGCGGCGGCGAGCGTTAGGATGCTGTCAATCGCTGGCGTCAAGGCACAATACCTTACGGACGAAAAGCTTCGTCGGGCTGTCCAGCCACTCATGAAGCCATTTGTCCAGTTGCTAACAGAAGCAGGGATTATCTAATGCGTGATGAAGCAATACTAACACCAGGAACAGTTAACCAGTATCTAGTAGATAATATGTATTGTCACTCGTGGAGCATAGTAAGTAGTCAAGACTATATCATGAAGCGCTTGCCGATGCACACGAGCTATAAACGTACTCCTACTGGATACAATCACGTGACTACACCAATACCATACTGGATGAGCCCAACCATGACGATAAGCGATTTGGATGATTCACAACGAATACTCGACTGCCGCGAGCCGGTAGCTATTACTGTGGCTGCGAAGTCTACCCCCGGCCAAAGAATGCAAGCATGGCGCGTTCACAGTTTGTCACGCAATACAGTTAAAGATTTAGATATTTCACGCAATGCACCATATCAGCTACGCGCGGCACAAGCAAGAATCTTCGAAGAATATGACTATCGTGGCCCGGTAAAGGGTAGTGAAGCAAAAGGACTTAGCCGATTCTTCATGACTATAGGCAAGGATGATTATGTGCGGCGAGGATGGTTTTTTAAAGAAACTCTCATGCATGCGTGGCGTCGCAGTAAGCTCATCTACTGTTACGTTTTTAAGTGCCCAATCCCCGGAGTAGATTTCGCGGATTTCATGCTTGCCGTTCGCGCATTCAAGAGTAACGGTAAGTTTCGCCAAACGGTCAAAGCACTTATCGACAACCCCGACAACGCTGTAGACGAAATCAACACGCTCAAAGCTATGCTAACGCTCGCAAAGGGGATGGGTAAGTAATGAGCGATAACCTGCCCGAACGGCTCCAAGCGTCCCGCGTGTGGCTGGGCTTCAAGCGACCATATCTTGGCGCACTCTTGTGGGCATTACGCCCGACCCCGATGAAAGGTTTGGGAACATTTGGGATTAACCCTAAGCTCCAGTTGGTGTATGACCCAGACAAGCTCCAAGAGTGGAGCATAGAACACTGTGCAACGGTGCTCTACCATGAATGTGGTCACATTCTACGCGACCATGCTGGCCGCGCGGCTATGGTCGCTGACCGTGATCCGAAAGCGTGGAATATCGCCGGAGACGCGGAAATAAACGATGATCTTGCTAGTGAGCAGTGCAAATGGCCCTTTGTGCCAATCTACCCTAAAAACTTAACACCACCGCAGCCGGCCGGCTTGACAGCAGAAGAGTATTACGCTCATATGCCGTTGGTCACGGTTGGTATGGCAAGCGATGGTGATGGTAAGGGTAATCAGAAGTTTCCCGGCCAAGGTAAATGCCAAGGCGTGCATCCAAGCGATGACGATTCCAAAGGTGATGGAGTACATCCCATTGAAGTGGAGCTTATTCGTCGGCAAGTTGCACAAGACGTGCAAGACATGGTCAAGTCGCGTGGCACTGTTCCGGCGTGGATGCAACTATGGGCGCAACATTTGCTGGAGCCTAAAGTTGACTGGCGCCGCATGCTGCGCGCTGAAGTCCGCCGTGCCGCATCTGACGTGATGGGGCAAGTTGACTTCCGCTATAAGCGACCGTCACGACGAACGGTCGTGTTACCAGATCTCATTCTTCCGATCTTACGTATGCCTGAGATACAGATCGCAGTCGTGGTCGATACGTCTGGGTCTATGCTTGGTGGGCCTGATAACGTGTCAGACCTGGAACGCGCGATGGCTGAGCTGTCGGGCGTCATCAAGCATTTTGGGCGTCATAGCGGTGTTCAAGTCTACGCTGTCGATGCAGCCGTTGCCAGTGCGAAGCGAGTGTTCAAGTTGTCACAAATCTCGCTCGCTGGCGGTGGCGGAACCAACATGTGCGTAGGAATCGAAGCCGCGGTTAACGGTAAGCCAAAACCCAACATCGTTATTGTACTCACTGATGGTGCGACACCGTGGCCGACCACGCCCATTTCCAATGTTCGCGTAATCGCTGGCGTTATCAGTAATGAGCGCGTACATAGCGCTGTCCCTACCTGGATTCGTGTCGTGCCTATTGCTACACAAGACGAGGAACGCAAGCGATGACTGATGAAGAGATCAGACTACTATACACAGAATGTCGGCTCGCGGGGATGCGTATGTGTTTAGGGTGTTTATGTCCACTTCTAGACCACGTTGACACACACTGCACCCCGTGTGCACGTTTGGAAGAAGAAGAATGCCCGTGTCAACGGCACCGCCAAATCTTGGGTTTGGCAAACACCGCAACGTGGGCTAAAGCATGATCCTTATACCAAAAGGACTCTCAAATGACGAAGCGCGCGCGATCCAAGCAGAACAGCGTCTCGCGGGTATCCCGACGTGTCCGCTCTGCAAAGGTGCGGGTAAAATCTTCACCGGCAAAACGCGTCAAATCGCCGGGCGCGAATACACGTTCTTCATCTACTGCTCCCGTTGTGAAGGCCGCGGATCGGCGGAAATGCCGGAATCCACGTTGTCATAAAATGTTCGTGCCGTGGAGCCCGACAACCTACGTCTGCTCAGAACACTGTGCGTGGTGTATGCTGCTGGAACGAATATGCGGAAACTCTATAGACGCAGACGCCTACTGGAAACAATATCGCGCGACAGTCATGGAAGCGTACGCGAAAATGAAGCGTAGGAGTGACCCTTGACGCCAATAGAATTTACTGATACCATTGTTGCAGTGACACCACAGCTCCGTAATCGTTTGTCAGGTGAGTTTCGTCGCGCGGATCGCACAGAGATTGACGAAGCCCTCTGCACGGCTACAATGGAAGCGTGGTCTAAGAAACCTACGTACTTTCCCAAGCGTGTCGCCCTAGAGATATTTGTGCTTGACACTGCAAGACTGCGCCTGATCGACTACATGCGTAAGGTTGCCATTCGCTTTGGTGC
>Ga0209321_10001529_pt1 | contig 15752 bp, 29 predicted proteins | sample Rifsed16ft4_FD_184012 | JGI IMG/M metagenome (GOLD analysis project Ga0209321, IMG submission 184012) | Soil microbial communities from Rifle, Colorado, USA - sediment 16ft 4 - CSP-I_5_4 (version 2) | ecosystem: Environmental > Terrestrial > Deep subsurface > Rock core/Sediment | place: Rifle... | reverse complement strand
GTTCGGGAAGATGGAGGCGTCGCGGACGTCGAAGTGCTTTCCCTTGAAGGTGACGGGCCCCTCGTTGCGCCAGATGGCCTTGACGACCTGGAGGAACTCGTCCGTGCGCTCGTAGCGCTCGTCGTGGCGCAGGTGGTCGCCGTAGCGCATCTGGTCCAGGGGGGTGGAGCCCGTGACCACGTTCACGGTGAACGGCGGCACGGTATACGACAACCACAAGAAAACTTCAGGCAACGCCGTGACCACCGCGCAGATCAGCGGCGGATCCGTGGACCTTTCCCGCAGCACCGAGCCGCGCACCTGGGCCACCACGAACCTCGACGGCGGATCGCTCAAGGCTGATTTCTCCATCATCACCCTCACCGCCTTCGATGAACCCGCAGGACTCAAAACCATTCAAGTGACCTGATGTCTACGGCCCTCCAGAGTTTCAACCGCTCCGCCCTCGGGGCGTTTATTCAATCGAATATCGATCCGAACGCGCGAGGCGCAGGCACAGGTGAAGGATCGTTGTTTATCGGTGGAACCTTTACCACTGCTGGCGGTGAATCTTGTTTAAGATTGGCGTATTGGGATGATACTCTTCTAGAGTGGGCACAGGTCAGCAGCACAATAGCTGATATCAGTGTGACTGATGTTATTTTATTGAATGGAGTTATTTATATTGGTGGAATTTTAAATTCAAGACCAGTTGTCAGAAGATTATCAGGATCTACATGGATTGATATTACTCCGGTCAGGGTTGATGCAAATCTTGCTGTTCCATGGTTAGGTACAGGGACCAGGGTAAAAATTGCCATACTGAATGGCACATTATACGCCTGTAATGAGAAGCAATTTATAGTCAAATTACCGGATGCTGAAAGTAAAACGGTGAATGATAAATTTTCTTTTACTGTTAATGCATCAACTGATGTTTTCACGGCAGTAGGCCATAATTTTCTGGACGACGATGTTATTTTCTTTGAAGCTGGTTCAATGCCTGGAGGTTTGAATGCTTCAAAATATTATTTTGCATCTTCCGTTTCAGGCGATACTTTTAAAGCACGAGAAAATTCAGGTGGGCCTGATGTTAATGTAACATCCATTGGAGGTGCTCCACGATTCGTTTTCAGGGCTTTATTAGATTGGGAAAACGTTGGGGGGACAGATGCTAATCCGTTAGAACTACGGTTGGCTAGTGGTGGCAAAGGAATGGCACGATCATTAAATTCATTCGCTAATGATATTTATTGCTCAGGCTCATTTTCAGGATGGCGTGATGAAGATAATACTGAAGCATTGGTAGAAGTTAATCCCAGTTTAATAAAAACTGGTGGATTATCATTTAATGAAATTGGTGGTGATGATAGAAAGGAAAGTTCTGCAAGAACAGGACAAATATCAGCAGGTAATTTGAATTTTGGGATGTACAACATATCAACTGGAAGATTTTCACCCGATTATAGATGTGCAGGTAATGAGGATACAGAGGATAGTGGCCAAGCTGTATTGACAAGAGTCACAGTTAATGGGGTTACTTCATCAGATATTTCTTCCGGTGTTACTGATTGGGGTGATACGATTGTTGCTGAACTTAATGCTGTGCATTTTGCCAGTTCTAATTGGTCTCTTGGGAATAATATTCTCATCGCACATGGGGATTATGATTTTGTATTTTCTTCAGGTGATGTATATATTTCCTATGATTCTGGTCCATTTGAGGAGCATGATATTTTTACTCAGATAGATACTGATGAATACACACCTAATAAAGTAATTAACAGTAGTGGTACCGTGATAACTGGTGGTGAAGAATATGATAATCCTACTGAAGCTACATTAGGAGCAGGTGATCGTGGTATCGTTTCAGTTCTTGGTGATATATATGCTGCTAATACAGATATAATTAAAAGAGGTTCACCAGTTCAAAGTGATTTTGTAATTTCTTCTGGTGGTAGTATTCTTGCCATGAACAAATATAAGAATAAATTATTGGCTGGCGGCAGCTATACATCGCTTGACGGAGTGTCAGGAAAAATCCATGAATATGATGGATCAACTTTTACTGAGAAAGGCGGCACACTCAATGGTGATGTGAACGTAATCCACGTGGCATCTGAAATATACAGCGCGTAATTTCAAGGCAGTGTTCCTGCGAACTCTAATTGCATGAATAATTGTGCACGGCTTAACCAGATTAAAATATCATCATAATTTGTTGATTGATTACCGTACTGGAAAATATTATCAGGCACTGCGTTTTCACCGTCTGGCGTTTTATTCATGCCGGTTGAATAGATGATAGCTACCGTGTACTCATAAATTTCAGCAACCGGATCAATAGTTGTCATTGGATTGCCAGCTTCATCCAGAATAATTAATTCATCAGCGGTGTGTGTATTCATGGAAAATACAGCCAGGTAATTCACATCCACACGGTAGGGTAGAAATCCCTCAGTAACAGAACAATTCTCCAAACCATAATTTATGTTAAACGGATCTGTTTCAGTGGCCGGGCATGGCAGTCTGGCGTTGTGGATGATGGCAAAGCCAAGCAGGTGCTCTTTAATTTCGTGGAGTGATTTGTTTGTATCGCTGATACGCCTTGCCTGTATCTGTGCTGAGAGTGGCGCCAGCAGACCGCCCAGCAACAGACTGACAATAAACAGCACGACGGCCAGTTCTATCAGTGTGAAACCTTTATTTTTCATGTTAATTATCTCCTATATATAATGACAGCGTGGCGACAAAAAAGCGCCAGCGACTATATAACTAATTGATTTTACAGATACAGAATCGCCCTTTCACGGCGGCAACACCGGTTCGACTCCGGTTGGGGACGCCATTATATCACCAGTCTGGCGGTAGCGGTCACTGACAGTATGTGCCATAGGGCCATATCCGGCCATATGCGGCTACGGAATGGCGACAAAATGGTTACAGATTATTTTAACGAATCTTTCCCGGATGCGCGGGTGTTCGGCAAATATCTGCATGAGCAACGCGATGGATTGCGGCACTTCGCGTTCGCCGCGTTTGTAGACAAAATAGGTATTGCGGCTGATACCGAGGATCGCTGTGACCTGGTCCTCGGACCAGCCGAACGAGTTGATGTGATCGGTAAATTCAGTGGAGGTCATCGAGCGCCTCTTGATAGATGTCACCGGCCTCGCGCATGAGACGGGCAATTGATTGAGCGGTGGCACCGCCCTCGGCGATCATCTGGTTGAGTTGATCGATTTGTTTGATCGTGCCGTTCCACGCGTCGCCATCCCTGGCGAAGGTGATAACGATACCGGTCGGTTGGTGTGTGGCCGTGCAGGCAGCGAGGTCAACTCGCCACCTGCTGCGCCAGTTGCGGTTAGGGTGGTTAGTCATCAGGCCTCAGTGAGGATGCCTTCGGCGAGTAGAGTCTGCGTCTCATCGTCGTCCAAGGGCCATCCATCTATAAATTCCGCGATCTGATCTTTATCGATTGCGTTGATATAGGCACTACGGTATAGATCCTGTCCGTTGCTGGTTACAACCACGGCGTATAATCCGGTTTTTGTTTTACGGATAGAGGTACTGCCGCAAAAATTGCCGTTGTTGTAAGCATCTTTGCTACACAAGGTATCCATTGTATCGGTGTTGTATATCTTGCGATTAATCGATGTTTTCATTTTTTTGCTCCAATTACCGCATTTATCGCTGCGGCCATACGTGCGGAGGAATCTCCACCATTCAGCCCACCTGCGGATGGGCTGTAGCTGGGGACTACTGGAGGTAATCATCCATGCAATCTGTGCGCCGGTTTGTGTAATCAGCATCATTACTCTCATCGCGGTACGGATTGTAACCATCGCCGCCCTCGTTATAGAGATTATCGTACAGTCTGGCTTTGGCGGCATTGCTAAAATTAGATTGCGCGGACAACGGGGCCGGGTTAACTGTCTTGGCAGCCTGGTAACGTGCTGCGGCTTTGGCAGCAACCACTGCATCGGCAACCAATGACACGATGCAACCTGATTTGTAAGATTTGACAACGCTGGCCACCACGCGCTCATGCGTCTCGCCGTTGCGGGTTTTGATTTTAACGGTTGTACCAGCCGGGACGGATAATAATTGACCCTTGTTATAGTCAAGTTGTATCCAGGCACCGTAGCTGCCGTCGTCCAATCTTTTGTAAGTGTTGAGGTTTGCCATGTTTCTTCTCTTGCCCCTGGTTCCCCGAGGCGCGGGTGAGATAGAACATCTATCTCATGATTTAATAATAGTACCGCAACGGTACTATTGCAACGCCTATTTTTCTGGTTTTTAGACATTTTATGTCTATTTTTGGTACTGATACAATACTATAAGTTATAAGCAAGCATAATAAAAACAACAACTTACGAATAAAGCGAAATATTTAGCCTGTACGGGCAGCAAATCCGGCCTATGCCATAGCATAGGGGTGTGTCGTTGCGTTGCGTGGTAGCTCTGGATTTAAGTCATTTATTTTGATGCAGTGCATTAAAGCGCGATTTTGCTGGCCATGGCGGCCAGGTATTCTGGCGCCAGGTGAGCGTAGCGTTCGGTGGTTTTGATGCTGCTGTGGCCGAGCAAAATCTGCACGGTGCGGAGCGGGACGCCGTTCATGACCAGGTGGCTGGTGTAGGTGTGGCGGGTCCAGTGCAGGGACCCCGGCAGCACGGCACGGCGCAGGGTGTTGTCAAACGCCCTGGATAAACTTTTGTGGTGTATCTGCGGCAGGACGTGGCGGCCGTCGGCTCCACAGAGCACTTTGAGTGCGCGTTTTGTTTCGGTGTTGTGCGGTATCAGCCGCCACTTGCCGGATTTCGTGCGGCCGTGTTCCGTCGATAGTATTTTAATTCCCCTCTCGTCTATCCATTCTTTCTGCAGCAGCAGTGCTTCCGTTCTTCTCATGCCGGTATTAAACATCAAGCGCCAGCGGGCTTCATTCAGCGGATCCAGCGCGGCGACATATATCTTTTTAATTTCCTCGATGGTGTAAAATGGTGGCGGCTGGTCTTTGTGGTCGCGCGGCGGCTTGATGCCTTTGAGTTGATTGCGATCAATCGTTCCCCATTCGACGGCCTTGTTGAGGATGGCCTGGAGCGTGCGCAGTTCCTTGGCGATGGTGCCGGCCGCGGCGTTGCGCTCATGTTTGTATTGTTCGACGCGCTGGCGGTCGATCATGCCGATCGGGAACAGGCCGAAGGCCGGAACCAGGTATTGTTCTGTCAGCTGGCGAATGCGCCAGTGTGAATCCGGGTATTCGGTTTCGTGCCAGGCGAGGTATTCGAGGATGAAGGCGCGGAACGATGGGCCGCCGGGGATCAGGCCGCGGTTGTGGGCGAGTTCGTATTCTTTGGCGATACGTGCCGCTTCCGCTTCGGGCTTTTTGATTTTGCCGATGGAAACGGTGTAACGTTTGCCGCCGTGCCGCCAGTCGAGGTACCACGCTTGACCACGCTTTCTGATGCTCGCCATTGTTTGTGCCGCTCCTGTTCTACTGCCGCCTGGATGTCGATTTTACGGAATGTTTTGATGCCGTCAACGTAGAAATGCGGAATGCCGAGTAGTTTGACGGTCTGTTTGAACTTGGCCAGGCTGCGGTTCATGTAGTGCGCGGCCTGTGGTTGACTGAATGTGTCTAGACCGCGCAGGTCGAATTTGTTGTCACTCATTGGCAAGTTCCAGGAGCACGTCAGCGTGACAGGATTGACCTGGCTTACACCAACAGGCGAGGTTTTTGCCGCGCAGTTTTTTAAGGTTCTTGCCGATGTACAGATTACATTTTGTCTGTGATTCGACCGTGGCCTTGGATGTGAGGCAGACAATCGCGCTCATTAGATAACTAAAAAGTTTCACGCAGTATTCAGCCGTGCCATCACGCCCGACAATAAATGGATTGCCCCAAGGTGTTGTCCGATCAACCTTGACGGCATCAAGGCCGTTGACCTGGCGCGAGTGTTCCTGCAGGTTGAATCCTTTACGGCGGGAGAGTTGGAGGCGGACGGGTTGACGTGCAGGAGCACTAATGCCGCGGTGACAGGATGTCATGGAGCGGCGCATTCAGTCCTCACGGTGGGCGTTGTGGTCTGTGCGCCATCGATATTCCTTATCAGCGGCTTCACAGATGTCTTCGTCGTCATATTCCCCGGCCAGCCATTTCAGATAACTGGACGGCAGGTCCTCGATGTCTTTCCCTTTGTGTTTTCCCCGTGGCATTTTCACAATCCGCACTCCAGCGGGATGGTCCACAGTTGAATGTTGATTTGGTTGCTGCGGATGACGTGGCGCAGACGTTTGATGAATCGGCATTCCGCCGGGTCCCGGATGATGAGGACGATGCCGGGTTGCTTTCCGGTGGCAGCGCCGTAGTAGAGCGACTGGCCGATGGCTTCGGCCCACTTGTGGCCGTAGTCGAATTCGATGGCGTAGTCTTCGGTGAGGCAGTCAACGCGGGTTTTGTCCGGCAGGACGTGTTCGGTGATGCCTTTGCCTTCGCACCAGGCCTGCTGCCAGTCGCGCTCGGCTGCGTGGGCGGTGAGCGCCAGGCAAAGCAAGATTGCCGCGCTCGCGATGCTCGCTCGCAATGACAGTTTCATTCTAACGTGTCTTTCCAGAGTTGCTTGACGGCTTTGGGTGTGCCGAGTTTGCCGGCGACGGCGACGAGCCAGAGGCGTTTTTCGGCGGTTTTCGAGTAATAGGAAAACCTGAATTCATCGATGCCCTTGACTCCTTTTCCGTTGCGATAAGTTTCCAGCTTCGCTTCATAGACGATTTTTTCAATGCCGGCGCCGGTGTACATTTCGGCGAAGGTGGCATCGATGGTGATGTCTTTGTCGATGTTGAAGCCTAGGTGTACGGCGAGGTGTGCAATGTTGTCGAATTCTATCGGGAGATTTGTAAAATCGTTGTTTTCATCCTGTGGTTTCAGCAGGTTTTCTACGATCACATTTTGCACATGCTCGATGGTGTGTGTGCTATTCAAAAAATCACTAAATGTGTGCGGGTATTCCAGCGTCAATGTTTTACGCACTTCATCAAAGAAATTATTATGGATATGCGCAGGAATATTGTTACTGGAACAATTAGTCGCACACCAGAGGAGGATGTTCTGGAATATCGGCGCGCGTTGTTCCGGCGTCATGCTGTGGAATTTTTCCATGCACCACTTGGCGAGATAGAGATGCAGCCAGTTTTGCAGACGTTCCTGGCTGGCTTCGGTTTTTACTTCCGGTTTTGAATCTTTATCGACTGGATTCTGGCGTTCGCCAGAATGACGGCTGCTGGTTGATTTGCTGCTGGTGCTGGATGACGTGCTGCTGGGCTTACCTTTGCCGCGTGCTGCTATTTCGGCTTTGGCTTTTTTCTGCAGTTCCTGGTGCAGTTGGGTATTGAGGATGTATTGTTCCTTTTGGCCGCCGCCGTCGTTGAGTTCGACGGTGTTGAGTTTTTCCAGCGTGTCTTTATCGAGTTTGCTGATGTCGTAGAGCACGCGCTTGTCATCCGACAGGTAATTTGATCTGAACGTGTCGGCGCGCGGGTGATGCTTCCGGAACCAGCCTTCCACGCTTTCCATGAGGTTGTTGACGGTCAATATTTCGTGGTTTTCCAGGCTTTCAAGCCGTCCCAGCGTGACACTGCAATAGTTGTCGATTTCTTTTTGCAGGTCCTTCATGACATTCGGGGATTTCAATGCCGGCAGCAGGGCGCGGCCGTGTGATGCGGTGAGTTTGCCTGCGCGGATATAATCCTTGGCCCAGTCCGGCAGTTCGACGAGGCGGATCATGCCGCGGATGGTGCTCTCGTTATAGTCGCACTTGATACCGTAAGATTTGAGGTAATCAGGGATCTGCTTCGCAACCATGTTGTAGTCATCACGGCAGGTCTTGAAGAATTCGGCGATGTCGATTGGGTTCAAGTCTTCGCGCTGCATATTCTCGGCCCACTGGTCGGCCAGGCGTTTGAATTCGGCGTCGTCGCCGGTTTCCTTTTTGCCCAGGATACAAGGCACGGTTTTGAGTTTGGCGAGCTGCGCGGCCATGAACCGCCGCGCACCGTGCTTGATGACGTAGCCCTTGCCGTTTTGGGTGACGGTGATCGGTTGTTCGACGCCGCGCAGTTTGATGTCGGCGGCGAGGCCTTTGAGTGATTCCGGGTCGAACGTTTTACGGATGTTTTCCGGGTCCAGCTGCAGGGCGGTGAGTGGTAGTTGCTTGACTTCGTTTTCTTTGAGGGTGATGGCTTTTGTCATGGTGTGCTCCGTAGTTCGTGATTCGTGATTCGTGATTGGTGATTAGTTGACGCCAGGTTCGGTAATGTCTTCGTCGTCCGGCCACTGTGTTGGGTATGTGGCTGATTGTTCTGGATGAATATTTGCTTCAGCCAATACCAGGTCTTTTTCTTCGTCCGTTAGTGGTGGCAGCGTTGCGTGCGGTCGCTCCTGCACATCGCAGTCCGGCGCCGTTGCGTGCGCAACGGTGGTGGCAATGGCGTTGACCTTTTCCAGGACGTCACGCAGCGCCTGGTCTTCCGGCAACTGGAACCAGAACAGCGGGCGGCTGGTGTCGATGCGGTGGATGGGCATGGTGTCGAGGTTCATGAATACGCCTTCGAAGTTGAGCCAGGCGGCTTCGATGTCTGCCTCGCCGTCGAGGTTGGTGAATATAATCGTGATGTCCTGGCGCGGTTCGGGCCTGCGATCTACAAGGTTGTGGACGTAAACGGTGAGCGGGAACGGCGTCATAAGGGGTTTCTCCATTTGGTGATTTCGATACCGCGCTGGCAGATTTCAAGCGCCTTGGCGCGGCCGCAACCGGCGCTGGAGAGGCAGCGCAGGCCGGCGTTTATGAGTACAGCGGCGAGCACGAATGGCGTGGCGCCTTCGCAGCGCAGGCGGTGGACGAGGCTGTCCACTTCCCTGCTGGTGGCGGTGAGGTCCTGTTGCGGAACGGCGCTCATGCGGCGAACAAGTCCTGGGTTTCCGGTGGCTGCTCCACGTGGAGCAATTCAAACGCGTCGATAAATTCTGACGTTGACCAGGTGAGAGTGATGTGTGGCTGTTTTTTCTCAACCGGATAGATGATGCATTCGTGGCCGTCCGCGGTGATGACATCCAGTACATAACGGCCGCCGGTGGTGCGGTGTTTGTAGCGTGCGCCGAGGTGCAGGCGCGGGTCGGTGAGTTGCAACTGGCCGAGTTGTTGGGCGCGGATGGTGTTCATATTTTCAGCTCGAACAACCCCATCTGGCCGCGCACCGGCACCGGTTGATTTAATTTTCGTGGGTTGCGCAATATCCAGCACCACGGGCCTTCGGCGAATGGTCCACCGCATTCTTCGACCGGTTTAATATTTGTGAGGGTGACAATGCCGATGGCAGCGCCGAATATAAGTTTGTCCGGCACGGTGATGTTGTGTTTGACAAGAAACCGCGAGGCCGGTTTGATGCGGTCGGTGGCTTTCCCGGCGACGATGAGCAGATCACCACGGTAACTGGTTTGCCAGGTGCGGTTTTCTATTTTTTTGTGACCGACGATAATGGCCCAGGCCCAGGGTTGTTTGATCACGATGGCTTTCATGCGGCGTTCTCAATGTTGCAGATTTGTGCTTCGGAGAACGGAAAGTCGACGAGCCAGCGTTGCCAGTCATCCGGATAATGATTTTTCAACCATTGCAATGCGGTGGGCACGAAGTCAAGGCCGCCTTGTTCTTTGCGCCCGAGTGTGGGCGGTCGCTGAATATGGTGCTGATCTAAATAGGCGTAGACTTCCTTGCGCCGGAAAGCGCGGAGCGGAAAGACACGGCGAAAGTCCCAGTCTAAACCGCGCGATTGTTTCATAATGAGGGCGCGGCTGAAAGAATCATTGCGGCGCCAACCGTAGGCGATCCAGTCAACGTCGGTGTCACGACGAAAAATATTTTCAATGTCGCTCATACTAATACGTGGTGTGTTTTCGAGACCCGGCCAATGCGGTTGCAGCACGGCATGAACGTAACAGCGGACCAGATCAAAATGCGGGTAGGCGTTGACTTTAATGTTGTAACGCGCTTCAACGGCATGAGTCCATTCGCTGACAATGCGCATGTCGCGAACGCGAAATAAATAATAGCCGTGAACGTTTGGGAAAATTCTGCAGCATAAATCAAGTGTGGCGAGTGAGTCCTTCCCGAAGCTGATGGCGACACCAATGGTGTCGGTACATTCGCGGACGATGCCGAGCAGGTTCATGGCGCTGCGTTCGCACGTATTCATCCGCCTGCACCTGCTTTTTCGACTGGCGCGGTTTTGGTGTTGCGCCGGGTAAGAACTAATGCGTCCTGGGGGGGGGTGTTCAGTGCAATGGTAAGCGCACTGCCGAGCAGATAACGTTCATCGTGCGGCAGGTTGAGTTTTTGCAACACAGCTTCGCGTTGTTCGCGCGAATCAAAGACAATGACCAGGAATTTTTCAGTGTCATTTTTACGTGCGATGTTGGCGTTACCGGCTTGCCGAAGTTCACGCTGGCGGACGATTTCTTCCATGTCGCGCACATTGGCGCGGACGGAATCGGGCGCCTGGCTGAATTCATAGGTGCCGCCGAATTCGGTTTGAATGGGCTCGACTGACAGGTTTTTCTTTTTTGGCATCAGCAGGCCTGCCGGCGGAGGAACGCGGGGATGTTGAAGTCGTCTGCGGTGGAGATTTTGGTGAAGTCCTGGACGGTGTCGAGTGCTTCGGCGACGTGGCGTTCCAGCACCGGGTCGCTGATGGGGATGACTTTCTGCACGTGATTGGCTTTGTGCAGCAGCCAGCGCGGGCCGAGCCAGGCGATGGCTTGCTGGCGTTGTCGTTCAAGGTACTGACTGGCCTTGATGAAGGCTTGGCGGTGCGGTGTGCCGTAGTCGGTGTTGAATACGCCCATGGTCTGATACTCCTCGGTTGAGTATCAGTAAATATACGAGCACGTATTGAATAAGTCAATACGCTTACGTATATTTTTGGGTTTGATGTTTGTAACTAACTAATTTCGTTGCTAGAATTGAGTTAAAACAGGAGGGTAATATGAATGGTTTAATCAAATCGATTCTTATTATCAGCATCAGTTTTTATATGTGGGTGGATGAACAGGGGATAAAGCATTTCAGCACCGTCCCTCAGCATTGTATTCAAGGAAATATAATTAACCCGAATTGCCCACCGATGACCAGTGAGAATTATCAACAAACCAAGCGCGAAAGGGCAGAGGTCCAGAAGATAGCTGAACAGAGTATTGCTATCATGGGGTCTGTCATTTCCGTGACAGATAATGGAGTTTTAATAGGCCAGGTAAAATTAACAAAAGATATTGATGCCGCGTTTGAATTAAAACAGGATGGCACTACTACGACGTACGTTGATGAATTCCATGATGTGGATTTTAACGCATTTATTGTCACGACTGGACAATATCAGTATGTCGATAACGTCTTATTTCGTGGGGTTGTGCAGCATAGTGGGGTTTTTGAATATGCAACTGCGCTGGGGTCACACGCTACGGTGCCTAAATATATCAGCATACACGAGATTAAATAATTACATCTTTAAAAATCCCTGAGCAATTTCTTTCAGCATACGCTGGTGTTTGAGCGCCAGCGGCCGATAATAATTAATGATGTAGTCAAGTTCGTCGGCGTTTGGTGTTGCGTGGTAAATAGATTTTTCATCACGTACTTGCAGCGATAGCCCGGTATTCAATTCGTCAACAGTGTGGCCCAGGTGCACCACGAGTTTCGCGAGAGTAATATTTTTCGGGTCGTACGTTTCCCCGCTCAGAATACGGCCAATGGTTGGCTGCGGCACGCCAGACAATCGCGCCAGTTGGTTCTGATTCAACCCTGCCTCGTCCATCCATTGTTTCAACAATAATCTATTTTTCATGTTTGTAATTATACGTTGCCGTATAAGTGAAAGCTAAAACGTGCGCGTATTGACTTTTAATACGAGGGCGTATTAAATTAAGAGAATGGAAATCTCGAACATGTTGAATGAACTCGTCAGCGCTGGCCTTACCGAACAGGAAATTGCAGAGCAGGTAGGGACTTCGCAGGCCACAATTAATCGTTTGCGTAATCGAGTACATAAAAAAACCGATTTCGATACCGGCAACGCTATCGCCCGATTGCATAGTGAGCGTTGTGTTCCAAAACAAGTCGCCTGAACAATGAGGCACGCCCATGACTGAAATGCCCGTGACTAACATGCAAAGCGAGTCAGATGGTGCGGATTGTGTCATGGGCAGGCCTCGCCAGTTATTGCCACCACACCGGGACTGCCTCTCAAGTGAGTATCCCCTAAATGGTATTCAGTTTGATGCCGGTGTGGTGGTTCCTGATGTTTCATCGATGTTCCTCCTAAGTTGTAACCTTGCTGGCCCGGTTAATCACCGGGCCTTTTTTTTCGAATTCATGCATAGGAATTTTTTTATATGACGCACGAAAGAGCACGAAAAAATTTGCAAATTATATTTCGTGGACTGGATGCCATCGGATTGGAGCAGGCCGGTAAGACGTTGGGCGTGAGTACCGGCACGGTTTCGAAGATGAAGGCGGAGGAGTCTAAGGAAACAAAAACAACGTTTTTTGTTTGAAGACCCGGAGTAATCATATTCATGGCGCCTCCTTGTTCCGAACCGAATTTCCCGATTCACATCATGCCGGATCTGCGCACGCGGGCGCGGGTGCTGGCGAAGGCGAACCGGTTGCCGGATCCGGCGACGGTGATTGCGAATTTGCCGGCGGTGCAGAGTCTTGTATTTGCAGCACTTGAATCACCGAAGTCGGTCGATGAATTGGCCGTGCAGATGGATATGACCCGTGGGTATGTCCATGGGGCATTGTATTACTTAAAGCGCAAGTCTTTGGTGGAGACGATAACGCTGACAAATGATGCCGGTGGCAATCGTTACGCATGGCGGCGCTGCGCATGAGCGAGTTGTGTTCGATTTGCAGTAAGGAGCCGCCGCGGCCGGGGCAGCGAACGTGCCGCCGCTGCCATGCGTTGACGATGCGGGCTTATCGCGCACGCCACACACTGGAGGTGCTGAAAATGCGGGCGGAACTGGATCATTTACGGAGAAAACAGGCATGAGTTGTCATCCCGGCGCCGATCCGCAGGCCTATCGCAGGGTGTTGACGAGCGATATTTTGCAGGCGCTGGAATTCCTGAACACCGGCCGCGCGGACAAGGCGCGGGAGCTGCTGCAGCTGATGATAGACCACGCGCCACCGGCGCAGAACGAGGTGCGCGATGGATGATGATGTTTTGAAATTGATTATGGATGAGGTGCGCGGATCATTGCGTTCCGGCGGCAGCAAATCGTTTGCAGAGTTGTACCAGTTCTGTGAACACGCCGGAAGCCAACAGGAATTGAAACTGGTGCTGGGCAAGATGAGCGCGCAGCAGTTGATTTTCAAACGGCCGCTGGACGGGAAGTATTTCCTGAACGGTGAGATGCAGGCGGCGCCAATGCCAGGTCCGGTACATGAGCAGACCGTCCAGGACGAGGCGGCCGATGAAAAGAAAGTTGATTCACTGGATGCTGGCCTGCGCCAGCATGACGTAGTGCCACAGGTTGCAGTTGAGGAGGGTAAGACGATGACGAAGCGAGAGAAGTTGTTGCGGTGTTTGCTGACCGGCGCGGCGAATAATGAGCAGATCGGGAAGGCCACGCGCCTGACGCAAAATGATATATCCACGATAACGAGCCAGTTGCGTGCCGCGGGTTGTATCAACACCGATGCGGACAAGGTACACAGCATCACGGCGAAGGGCAAACAACGGCTGGAAAAGATAGACGGCAAGGCCGGGAAAGCCGTCAAGGATAAACCGCAGAAGAAATTAACGGAGAAAAAAGCTGCCGGCAAAAAAGGCAACGGACCGGGTAAACATCCTTGTGATAACGATGCGGATGAAGTTGAACTCTTGTTGACAGAGAGATTTATGCAGGCTGAATCCTCGTTATGGCTTTTTCTCAATGCGATGGCTGACAACAATAGTGAATTAAAAGAACTTCTGGAAGCACGCGACAGGATTCGCGATGCGCTGGATGCCTATCGCGGTAAAGCCTGCCCATTCTGAACATGGACAAGATCAGTCTGGATGCGTGGTTTGATGCACGCACGCTGGAGGTGTCTCTGCTGGTGTGGCGCCCGGGGCGGCGCGAGCAGGGCAGCGAGATCACCATGGACGTTCGCACAGCGGAATTACTGCACCACCAGTTCGGCAAGGCCATTACGGCCGCTAAAAAACATTCCGCACAACCCGGCGCACCGCGCTATGCGCATTTGCACGGCGGCAAGACGCTGCGATTGAAGAGGGCGGCAGGGTGAATGCCGTGACCCGACCTCTGGTGCGATATCACGGCGGCAAGTGGATGCTGGCGTCGTGGATCATTTCGCATTTTCCGCCGCACCGTGTGTATGTGGAACCGTTCGGAGGGGGGGGGAGCGTGTTGCTGCGTAAGCCGCGAAGTTATGCCGAAGTCTACAACGATCTGGATAGCGAGATTGTCAATCTGTTTCGCGTGGCGCGTGATCAGGGCGAGGAGTTGCAGCGCCGGCTGCATTTAACGCCGTTTGCGCGGGATGAATTGCTTGCAGCGTATGAATCTTCGGATGACCCCATCGAACGCGCCCGCCACACTGTCGTCCGTGCGTTTATGGGCTTCGCATCTGCGGCGGTGTGCGGTGAGGTCACCGGATTCCGGGCCAATAGTAACATAGGTGGCACTACACCGGCGCATGATTGGCAAAATTTCCCGGAAGCGTTCGCCGTAATTATAGAACGATTGCGCGGCATTGTGATTGAAAACAAATATGCCGTGGACATCATGCAACAGCACGATACACCGGACACGCTTCACTATTGTGATCCGCCGTATGTTCATTCCACGCGTTCCGATAAAACGCGCAACTCCAATACAAAAAAATCCTACAAGTTTGAATTGTATGACAACGAACATCGTGACCTGGCGGAATTTCTGCACGGTCTGCACGGCATGGTCATCGTCAGCGGTTATCCGTCTGCGCTGTACGGTGAAATTTATCACGACTGGCAACGGGTAGAGCGTCCTGCACTGGCCGATGGCGCACGGCCACGCACGGAAGTGCTGTGGATGAATCCGCAGTGTGCTGGGCGGCAACGGAATATGAGGTTGCTATGAAACTCAAAACGCCGCCGTATGCAAAACCGATTATCGAGATGCGCAGGCGCGGCGTGCATCCGGACGTGGTGGATGTGGTCTATTCGCACACCTGGCCGCAGCGGCCGGACCCGGAGGCTGCGTTGATATACATTCCTGCCGGCGAGTATGAGCCGGGCAAATATCATTTTGGCTGCATCGCTGGTCTCGCGGTGACGATTCGCGTGACAGATTACAACACCGGCACGCCGTGGCTGGTGTCTGAAATCGCACATTTGGCGGCATGGGTAGAAGTGCATTGGTGGCAGCGTGATGTTGAATATATTGAGGACGCGGGTCTGCATCTGATTCAGTACCGGTACCGGCCGGAGTACGACGGGATCTGGACGTATGCAATGGACCAGGCTTATGAGGCGCGGCGTGATGCGCTGCAGACATTTTACCTGGCGCAACGGGCGGGGAACGTGGCATGAACGATGTCGTGGATCCGCGTGATGTGGCCTTCAAGGACGCGAATCCGAACGAGGATGGCCGCATCGAGGTCAAGGGCGGCGTTCTGCACGAACTGGCGGACCTGCTAGAAACGGTGCTAATGGAAAAACAGGAGGCGGGCGTG
>Ga0209321_10001528_pt1 | contig 15759 bp, 10 predicted proteins | sample Rifsed16ft4_FD_184012 | JGI IMG/M metagenome (GOLD analysis project Ga0209321, IMG submission 184012) | Soil microbial communities from Rifle, Colorado, USA - sediment 16ft 4 - CSP-I_5_4 (version 2) | ecosystem: Environmental > Terrestrial > Deep subsurface > Rock core/Sediment | place: Rifle... | reverse complement strand
GGGTGGCGGACGCGGTGGCGGTGGCTGCAACGTCTTCAAGCACGATCTGGAGCGCTACTTTGCCGCGCGGGGGCAGAACGCACCGGTGAAGACGCTGCGGGAGATTCTCCGAAGCGGCAGTTTCCACCCGCTCGCCCAGCTACGGTTGCAGCAAGCCGATACCGTGACGCAACCGCCGGAAGAGAATCCCGCCTGCGCGGCCCGCGAGGCGATGCGCGAGCGCCTCCGCGCCGCGGTCCTCGCGCTGATGGACTCGCTCCGGCTCGAAGCGCTCGTCTATCCCACCTGGAGCAACCCGCCGCGCCTGATCGGCGATCTCAACACGCCGCACGGCGACAACAGCCAGCTCTTCTCGCCGACGACGGGCTTCCCCGCGATCACGGTGCCGATGGGCTATACGCGCGGCAACGCCCTCCCGGCCGGGATGACGTTCTTCGGCCGGCCGTGGAGCGAAGGGAAGCTCATCACGCTCGCCTACGGCTTCGAGCAGGCGACGCACCACCGTCGAGCGCCGACGAGCACGCCGCCCTTGCGCGCGCGCTGACGACACTCAGTGCGGGAGGCGACAGCGAGCAGGAACTGCGTTTCACCACGGAGACACAGAGTTCCACCGAGGGCCACGGAGACTTCCTGGGGGAACAGAAGCCCGCGTTCAGGCTGTCGTTCCCCCGAGCATTCCTCCGTGGCCCTCCGTGCCGCTCCGTGTCTCCGTGGTGAATGGCAGTTCCCTTTCCCCCCGTCCCCGTCGCACCGGCCCCGCGACGTGCCGAGCGATGGTCTGCGTCGTAAGTTCCACGACGCATGGCCTTCCTGCTCGTCACCGTTTTCGTCCTCTCCGGCGCGGCCGGACTCATCTACGAGTCCATCTGGAGCCGCTATCTCGGCCTCTTCGTCGGTCACAGCGCCGACGCGCAGGTCATCGTGCTCGTCATCTTCCTCGGGGGGATGTCGCTTGGCGCCGCGCTCGCCGCGCGCTACAGCGAGCGCATCCGCGAGCCGCTCGTCGGCTATGCCGCGGTTGAGATCGCCGTCGGGCTCATCGGGCTCGTCTTTCACGACATCTTCCAGAGCGTAAGCGGCGTCGCGTACGCGACGCTCTTCCCCGCGCTCGCCGGCGGCGCCGCGCTCGTGGCCGTCAAGTGGCTGCTCGCGGGGCTCCTGATCCTGCCGCAGTCCATCCTGCTCGGCGCGACCTTCCCGCTGATGAGCGCGGGGCTGATTCGCCGCGTCTCCGCGGACGGCGCCACCGACAGCGGGCGCGCGCTCGCGGTCCTCTATTTCGCGAACTCCATCGGGGCGGCCGCCGGCGTCCTGATCGCGGGCTTCTACCTGATCGGGGCGTCCGGGCTCCCCGGAACGCTGCTCGCGGCCGCGATCGTAAACCTCGTCGTGGGACTCGTGGTGTTCGGGGCGGTCCGGCTGACCGGGGAGGAGGCGAGCGTCGCTCGTCCCGCGCCGGGCGCGGCGCGCGCGGAGATGCCGGCTGAAGGCGCCGCGAGTCCCGACGCCTCGGCTCCGGCGCTCCACGCGCCACCCTCGACGCCTGTTTCCACCGAGCTCCCCTTCCTCTGGCGCGTCCTCCTCATCGTGGCCGCCGGCACCGCGCTCTCGAGCTTCATCTACGAGATCGGCTGGATCCGGATGCTTTCCCTCGTGCTGGGGAGCGCGACCCACTCGTTCGAGCTGATGCTCTCGGCGTTCATCCTGGGGCTCGCGCTCGGCGCGCTCTGGCTGCGCTCCCGCGCGGACCGCTTCCGTGACCCGATGCGCGCGCTGGGCGTGACCCAGTGGCTGATGGGCTCACTCGCGATCCTGACGCTCTTCGCCTATCTCGCCTCGTTCGACTGGATGGCGACGCTGATCACGGGGCTCGACCAGAACCAGGAAGGGTACCGCTTCTTCACAGTCGCGAAGTACGGCATCGCACTCGCCGTGATGCTCCCGGCGACGTTCTGCACGGGCATCACGCTGCCGCTCATCACGCGCATGCTGCTCGGCGCGGGGAGCGGCGAAAAGGCGATCGGCACCGTGTACAGCGTGAATACCCTCGGCTCGATCATCGGCGCGGCACTCGCCGCCCTCGTGCTCCTGCCGATGGTCGGGCTCAAGACGCTCCTCATCGTCGGCGGCGCGATTGACATGCTCCTCGGGGTCTGGCTGCTCTTCCTCGCGGGGCGCTCGAGCGCGCAGACGCAGCGCTTCGCCATCGGCGTCGCCGGCGCGAGCGTGCTCGTCGTGCTCTCGGCGGCGATGAACGTGCACTTCGACCGCGGCATCCTCATCAGCGGCGTCTTCCGCTACGGCCGCGTGCCCGAGGCGGGCTCGCGCACAGTCGTCTTCTACCGGGACGGCCGCACCGCCACGGTGAGCGTGCGCAAGGCCGAGGACGGCGGCTACTCGCTCGCGACGAACGGCAAGCCCGACGCGTCGCTGGGTCCGATGTGGTTCGAGCCGGTGACCGACACGACGACCATCCTGCGGCTGGACGGTGACGAATCCACGCAGGTGCTGCTCCCGATGATCACGCTCGCGCACGCGCCCGGGGCGCGGCAGGGCGCGGTGATCGGCAACGGGTCCGGGATGTCGAGCCACCTCCTGCTGGGGAGCCCCGCGCTCCAGAAGCTCGTCACGATTGACATCGAGCCGGAGATGATCAACGGCTCGCACACGTTCTATCCGGTGAACCGCCGCGTCTTCGACGACCCGCGCTCGGAGTTCGTGCACGACGACGCCAAGAGCTACTTCGCCGCGGTGAACCGGAAGTTCGACCTGATCCTCTCGGAGCCCTCGAATCCGTGGGTGAGCGGCGTGAGCGGGCTCTTCACCGACGAGTTCTACCAGCGCATCCGCGCCTACCTGACGCCGGACGGCGTGTTCGGGCAGTGGCTCCACCTCTACGAGATTGACGACGGGCTCGTCCTGAGCGTGATCAAGGCCGTGCACAAGAACTTCGCGTCGTACGACGTCTATCTCACGGCCGACGTGGACATCCTGATCGTCGCGTCGAACCGGCCCACGCTCCCGGCGCCCGACTGGTCGGTGTTCCAGCTGCCGCGCATCAGGAAGGACCTCGCGCGCTTCCATCCGATTGGCGGTGACGCCCTTCGCGCCGCGCACCTCGTGACGCGCGAGGCGCTCGTGCCGATGATTGACGACGCGATCGGCGCGAACAGCGATTTCTACCCGACGCTCGACCTCCTCACCGAGCGCACGCGCTACATGAAGGAGTACGCACGCGGGTTCAGCGGCCTGAACGACGGCCGCTTCGACGTCGCGTCCGCGCTGACCGGTCGCCGCCTGCTCCCGACGAAGGCCACGCTGGCACAACTCGACATCGGGCGCGTCACCGCGCTCGCGCTGGGCGCGCGCCTCAGAGGCGGCGAGCGGCCCGATCCGGCGGAGGGCGACGAGGACCAGAAGGACTTCCGCCTGGCGGCCGAACGCGGCCAGACGCTCCGCGACCGGATGGCCGCGAACCGTCCGCCCGCCGACTGGCTCACCTTCTTCGAGCTCGTCGCCGAGGTCGAGAACGACCGCCACGGCGGCACGATGGGGTGGGCCGACGAGGCGTGGTACGCGGACGTCACGCGGTTTCTCGAGCGCCACAAGGCTCCGGCCGAGTGCCGGGCGGCCCTCCGCTTCATGCACGCGATCGCCGCGTACGACTGGCCGCGCGCGACCGCCGAGGTGGACGCCCTTCTCCGTGCGCGCCAAGCCGGGCGCGCCTGGCTCAGCCCCGACCTCTTCCGCGACGGCGCGGTGATCGCGCTCCTGCACACCGGCGACGTCGCGAAGGCGCGGACGGTGTTCGACCAGATGGGAGAGTACGCCGCACGCAAGACGGGCGACCTGCGGGTGCGGCTCGTCGAGGCGCACATCGCGGAAAAAGAAAGAACAACAGCGAGTAAACAGTAGACAGTTCAGAGCAGACAGTGGACGGTTCACGACGTGCGCGAACCGCCCACTGTCTGCTGTGAACTGTCAACTGTCTACCGTCTACTGGGTTCGCCGTTGTTGTTCACGGCACGATCTTCGGCGGCTTGTTCTTGAAATCCCCCGCCTTCACCGCCGTGAGCTTCGCGGGGTTGATGTACTTCTTCATCGCCGCGTTCACGTCGGCCACGGTCATCTCCGACACCCACTTCTCGAGCTGGATGTTGTAGGCCATCGTGCGGCCGGTGAGGTACTGCGCCGCGAGCAGGGAGGCCAGCTGCCCGTCGTTTGCCCGCGACTGGAGCTGCTGCTGCAGCCACCCCTGGCGCGCCTTGTCGAACTCCTCCGCCGTGAAGCCGTCCTTCACTGCGCGGCCGAGTTCCTCGGCGAACGCCGCCTCGAGCCTCGAAACGTTCTCCGGCGCGTAGATGGCCTGCGTCGTGAACGTGCCCACGCTGTCGAGCGACTGCGCGCCGAGACCCGAGCCGACGCCGTAGCTGATGCCGTCCTTCTGCCGGATGCGCACGGCGAGTCGTGAGTTGAGGAATCCGCCGCCCAGCATGAGGTTCCCCAGCTGGAGCGCCGCGTAGTCCCTGCTGTCGTCGCGCAGCTTGAGGTTCTGCCCGGCGAGGAAGGCGGCGTTGGCCTTGTCCGGCGTCTCGATCTTCGCGTCGCTCGCGGGTTGATCGAAGTACCGGCGTACCGCCCGCGCGAAGGGCTTCGGGCTCTTCCAGCTCCCGAACAGCTCCGTGGCGAGCGCGGTAATCGAATCCTTCGCGAAGTCGCCGACGGCCACGAGGTCGCCGTACGATCCGCCCACGACGTCCGCGTACACCCGGCGCACGTCTTCGACGGTGAGCGCCTTGTACTCCGCGATCTGCTCATCAATCGTCGCCGTGTAGAGCGGATGCTCCCTTGGATACGGCGTCAGCGCGCGGTTGAACGCGATGAACGCGAGCATCTGCGGTTCCGTCTTCTGTTCCTCGAGACCGGCCAGCCGCTCCGCCTTCAGCAGCTCGAACTCCTTCGCGTCGAACGCCGGCTCCTTGAGCACTTCCGCGATGAGCCGGAGCGTCGGGGCGAGGCTGGCGCGCTTGGTCTCGATGGACACCGTCGTGTTGTTGCCCGCGCCGCTGAAGAACACGCGCGAGCCCAGCTTGTCGAACTCGTCCTTGATCTGCTGGCGCGTGTGCTGCTTCGAGCCGCGCTCGTACATGCTCGCCATCACCGCCGCGGCGCGGTTTCGCGCACCCGCGAGCGAGGTCAAGTCTCCCTGCCGGATCGTCACGCGCGCGGTCACGACGTTGCCGCGCGTCTGCTTCGGCAGGAGCGCCAGCTTGAATCCGTTCGCGAGCTTCGAGCGCGTGGTGCGCGCGTCAATGTTCGTGGGTGACGGATCGAACGCCTCACCCACGGCGAGCGTCACGCTCCCCTTGTAGTCCCTCGTCATCGCGACGATCTGCGCATCGGTGACGGCCGGGATCTCGGCGCGATCGGGTTTATCCGTCGGATGAAAGAGGCCGACAGTGCGGTTCGACGGCTTCAGGTATGCCTGCGCCACGCGCTGCACGTCGGCCGGCTTCACCTGCTTCATCCGGTCACGATGGATGAAGATCAGCCGCCAGTCGCCGCCGGCCATGTACTCGGAAAGACTCAGCCCCACGCGCTCCGAGTTGTTGAGCAAGAGGTCAATGTCCTTGAGCAGCGACGTCTTCGCGCGCTCGACCTCCTCCGCGCTGGGCGGCGTGCTTGCCGCTCCCTCCATCGCCTGGATCAGCGCCGACTTGGCCTCGTCGAGCGACTGCTCCTTGCGCACGTTCGCGTAGCCGATGAGCGCGCCCGGCTCCTTGAGCTGGAAATCGAACGCGCCCGCGTCGGACGCCTTCTTCGTCTCGACGAGCGCCTTGTACACGCGCCCGCCCGGCTGGTCGCCGAGCACCTGCATCAGCACGTCCACCGCGGCGAAGTCCGGGTGCGCGCCCGCGGGAACGTGATACAGCGCCAGCGCCACCTGCACGTCGCCCGTGCGGCGCAGCGACACCTCGCGCTCGCCATCCTGCACCGGTTCGGCCGTGTAGGTCGGGAAGAGCATGTTCCCGCGGTCGAGCGAGCGCGCCGGCTTCGGGATCGCGCCGAACTTCTCCGCGATCAGTCGCAGCACCTTCGCCTCGTCAATCTTGCCGGCGACCATCAGGATCGCGTTGTCGGGCTGGTAGAACCTCCGGTAGAACGCCTGGAGCCGCTCGATCGGCACGTTCTCGATGTCGCTCCGCGCGCCGATCGTGCTCTTGCCGTAGTTGTGCCAGAGGAACGCCGTGCTCGCCGTGCGCTCGAGCAGCACGCTGAAGGGCGAGTTCTCTCCCATCTCGAACTCGTTGCGCACCACGGAGAACTCAGTCTCGAGGTCCTTCTTCGCGATGAACGAGTTGACCATCCGGTCGGCCTCGAGGTCCAGAGCCCACGCGATGTTCTCGTCGGTCGCGGGCACCGTCTCGAAGTAGTTCGTCCGGTCGTACCACGTGGTGCCGTTCGGGCGCGACCCGTGCTCGGTGAGCTCCTGCGGGATGTTCGTGTGTTTCGTGGACCCCTTGAACACCAGGTGCTCGAGGAGGTGCGCCATTCCGGTCTCGCCGTAGCCCTCGTGCCGCGAGCCCACGAGATAGGTGATGTTGATCGTCGCCGTGGGCTTGCTCGCATCCGGAAAGATCAGCACGCGGAGCCCGTTGGCGAGCGCGTACTCGGTGATCCCCTCGACGGTGGCGCCCTTCGTGAGCCCCGCGGGAAGTTGCGCCACGAGATGCGCGAGCGGCGCGAGCGGCGCGAGCGGCGCGACGGCGAGCGGGAGCAGGAGTGCCGCCGCCAATCGGCGGAGGCGATACGGGGTTACGGGAGTCATACGGCCCTCGGTGGTGCTGGGTGGCGCGCGTCCGGTGGGAGGGTGGGGGGCCGGGCGCGAGACTCCTAAGCTGTCACGTCAGCCGCCGCGACTCAAGATCGCCCCCGCCCTGAGTGCACCATCGCCGCCGTCTCGATCGCCTGCTCGAGGTCCGCCCAGATCTCGCCGACATCCTCGAGCCCGACGCTGAGCCGGAGCATCCCGGGCGTCACGCCGCTCGCCGCGCGCGCGTGTTCCTCCACCGCGTGGTGCGTGAGCCCCGCCGGGTGCTGGATGAGCGTGTCGCACGAACCGAGGCTGACCGCGGACGTGATCAGCTTCACCGCGCGCATCGTTCCGGCCGCCGCCTCGTGGTCCACCAGCTCGAAGGCGATCATCGCGCCGGGCCCGCGCATCTGCCGGCCGACGAGGCTGCTCGGGTCGCCACCCGGCAGCCCCGGGTAATGCACGCGCTGGACCGCCGGATGCGCGGCCAGCCGCTCGGCGATCGCCATCGCGTTCGCCTGCGCGCCGCGCACGCGCACGGGAAGCGTTTGCAGCCCGCGATGCAGCAGGTACGCGCCGAACGGGTGCAGCAGCGCCCCGGTAAGGATGCGCACCTGCCGGAGGCGCTCCGCCCACGCCGTCGTCGTCGCGATCACCCCTCCCATCACGTCGCCGTGCCCGCCGAGGAACTTGGTCGCGCTGTGCAGCGAGAAGAGCGCACCGTGCGCGAGCGGCTGCTGCAACACCGGCGTGGCGAACGTGGAGTCCACGAGGAGCGGCACGCGTCCGGCCTGGCGCGCGACATCGGCGATGTCCACCAGCGCGAGCGTGGGATTCGCCGGCGTCTCGATGATCACGAGCACCGTGTCCGCGCGCACGTGGTCTCCGACCGTCGCGGGCGTGGCCCACGAGACGTCGAATCCCAGCAGGCCGGTGGCGAGGAGATGATCGCTCCCGCCGTAGAGTGGACGCACGGCGACGAGGTGGCGGCCGTCACGGCGGGCGGCGAGGAGCGTTGCGGTGAGCGCGGCCATTCCCGAGCCGAATGCGACCGCGTCGCCGGCGCTCTCGAGCTGCGCGAAGGCGCGTTCGAACCGGTCTACCGTGGGGCTCGCGAGGCGCGCATAGATGGGCGAGTGCCGCGCGCGTGCGCCCGTGAGCATCGCTTCGATGTCCTCGCTCGCTTCGCCGAGTTCTTCGACCGGATACGTCGTCGAGAGATCGAGCGGCGGCGCGTGGACGCCGAGGATGCGAAAGTCCTCACGTCCGGCGTGGACGAAGTCGCTGTCGGAGGGAGGCGTGAGCATCGAATGAATGTCGGCGAAGCTCCTGCTTGACAGTATCATGTTCTGGGTGTTGATTCGTCAAACGAATTCTCTTCGGAATACTATGAACCCTCGCCCCCTCGACCGGACGGATCGCGAGATCCTCGCGGCGCTGGCGAACAATGCTCGGCTCTCCAACAAGGAGTTGGCGGCGCGGATCCGTTTAGCGCCCTCGAGCTGCCACGAGCGCGTGAGGCGGCTGACGCGATCCGGCGCGCTCCGCGGCTTTCACGCCGACGTGGATCCTTCGGCGCTGGGCTTCGGCATCGAAGCGATGATCGCGGTGCGGCTCCGCACGCACACGCGCGAGAACTACGAGCGGTTTCGCGCCTATCTCCTCACCGTACCGGAGGTCGTGGATGTCTTCCACACGAGTGGGGAGAACGACTTCCTGGTGCACGTGCTCGCGCGCGACGCGCACCAGCTCCGCGATTTCGCGATTGACAAGATCATCACGCGTGATGAGGTGGGGCACATCGAGACGGGGCTTGTCTTCGAGCACGTTCGCGGACGCGCGGCGGCGGGGTAGGCGGCTCCCGACGAGGGGAAGCCGCCAGGCGCCGGTTCCGCCAACGGACCGGCTCCAGCGCGCGGCGCGACCGAGCGCGCTTGCGTCCCCGCTCGGCGCTCGGCACTCTACGGAGCTGTCCGTCGGGGAACCCCGCCTCGACCAGAGGGCGCGCGGATGCTCCGTCTCAAGACGCTGGGAGAGCTCTCGCTGTGGCGCGGCACCGAGCCGGTCGCCGCGGGCGAAGGCCCGCCGTACGCCCTGCACTGCCTCGCGATTCTCGCTCTGGCCGGCGACCGCGCCGTGTCGAGCGACGACGTCATCGCGCTCCTCTGGCCCGACGCGTCGCGCGACGAGGCGCTGCGCACGCTCGACGCGCTTGTCGCCGCGCTTCCCGCGTCGCTCGGCGGAGCGCGACCGGTGCAGCGCCTCGCAGATGGCCTCCGGCTGGACCGCGGTGAGATCTCCAGCGACGTGCGCGATCTCGAATTCGCCGCCGCCAGTGGCGCCCCGGACGAGGCAGCGCGGCTCTACGGGGGCTCGTTCCTCCACGGCGTGACCCCGCCGTCCCGATCGTTCGAGCGCTGGCGCGAGCGCGAGGCGGCGCGGCTCGAGCAGGTCGCGAAGTGGTCCCGCGATGCTGTCCGTCCGCGCCGCTCCGCCGCGCAGCTCGTTCCGGGCGCGCAGATCGGCCACGGCGGCCGCTACCGCATCGAGCGCGAGCTCGGCGCCGGCGGCGCCGCGACCGTCTACGTCGCGCACGACGCGCGGCACGAGCGCCCCGTCGCGATCAAGGTGCTGCGCGAAGACGTCTCCGAAGCGATCAGCCCCGAGCGGTTCGAGCAGGAGATCCGCATCCTCGCGCAGCTCCAGCACCCGCACATTCTCCCGCTCTTCGACTCGGGCGAGCTCGGCCCGGTGCTCTACTCGGTGATGCCGTACGTCGCGGGCGAAACGGTGCGCCAGCGGCTCGACCGGGAGGGCGCCTTCCCCGTTGCCGACGCCGTGCGCATCTGTGCCGAGGTCGCCGGCGCGCTGGCGTACGCGCACGAGCGCGGCGTGCTCCACCGGGACGTCAAGCCGGAGAACATCCTCCTTTCCGACGGCCACGCGCTCCTCGCCGACTTCGGCATCGCGCGCTCGGTGGACCCGAAGCTGCCCATCCGCACCACGCTCCCCGGCGTCGTGCTCGGCACGTTGCCGTACATGAGCCCGGAGCAGGCGAGCGGCGAGGCGGAACTCGACGGGCGGACCGACGTGTACGCCGTGGGCGCCGTGCTCTACGAGATGCTCTCCGGCCGGCCTCCCTTCGCGGGCGAGACCGCACGGCAGATGATGACGCTGCGGCTCACGGAGACACCGCCCCGCGTCTCGCTCAAGGGAGTGCGCGTCCCGAGTGCCGTGGACGCCGCGTTGGAGCGCGCGCTCCAGCCGCTCCCCGAGGAGCGCGCGACGGCCGCCGAGCTCGCGGACGCGCTGGGGAAGGCGTTGCGTCGCCTGTCGGAAGGCACGGTGGTCCAGCCCGAGCCGCGCCGATCGAAGCTCGTGACCGGCATCGTAATCGTGGTGCTGGCCGTGCTCGCGCTGCTCTTCACGCCGAAATGCGCGGGAGCGCAGCTCTCCGCGGGCCGGCCCCTCGACGCGGCGCTTCTGCGGCGCCTCCTCGCGGCCGAGGACGCTCGCGGGACGGGAGCGGATGGGATCGCGCCGCTGCTGGAGGGCGCACGGAGCGGGGACACCGCGCTCGCGCGTGTCGCCGTTCGCGCGCTCGGCCGCCTGCAGCGACCGGAACTCATCGGCGAGATCATGCCGATGCTCGCCGGCCCGTCACCGGCGCTCCGGTCCGAGGCCGCGAATGCAATGGCGCAGAGCGTGCACGCCGTGCCGCGTGGCCTGTCCACGCCGGAGGCCCGGCGCGATACCGTGGCGCGCGTGCAGCGCGCGCTCGCGGACCGGCGCGCAGCACATCCGGCCAGCTTGCCCGGCACGATCCAGTTGAATCCGCGCGGCGCACTGGCGTCGCGAAGAACGAACTCACCCACTGCGGAAGCAAGCTCGACTCCGCTGCCACTGGATAGCGGAATTCCGGCAAGCGCGCTACGTTCCGAGCCTGCCAGCGGTTGGCGGCTGTCTTTTGTCCAATGCCGCGACACAGTTGCGCGACCAGCGGCGAAGGCATGGAACGATCCCCCCTCGCCGGATACCCCGGCCGCTTTCGCTTTTTGACTGGCCGCAATGCCCGGAGGCGCGGAAAAAGACTGGATCGCAGCCTCAGCGGCTTCCGAGAGCGGCGGCGGAGCTGCAACATCGTCAGCCAGATCCTGGGTTCGTGCATCCGGTGCAGGCAACGTCAGACCGCCTGTGCGGATGAATTGCGCAACCCACTCATTGGCCGGGCGTTTAAAAAACGCCAGGGTCTCCTGATGCGCCAGCAACCGGCCGCCGCCGATCAGCACGATGCGATCTGCCAGCTTTCTCGCCTGCACCTGATTATGCAAAACGACCCATAGCCTGCAATGCGACGACAATCTCTTGAGCCAGTCCACCATCCATGCTGCGTCGGCGTCCTTCAGGCCATAAGTCGGCTCGTCGATCAGGAGCAGCGACGGCCTCAGCAGGAGCTGCGCCAGGATATGCACGCTACGCTGGACGCGTGTATGGCAGTGCAACAGAGGCTGGTCGGCCTGGGCAGTAAAGTCGGCCAGGCCGTATGCGGCAAGCCACTGCAACCCCGCCTCTCGCCACTCCGCCGTGCTGCGCTGTTCGGTTTGCCGAACAGGTTCCAGCAAAGCTTGCAGCAACGATGCATCAGGTGTTTTGGCGTGTTGCTGGACCAGCCTCGGGCGGTTTTCGTGCGACAGCCGGTTGCCCAGAACGGCCACATTCCCCCAGCCCTTGTGGAGCGCATGTCCCTCATACAGACCAGACAGGGTGCGGAACAAGGTCGATTTGCCGGACTTGACCGGCCCCATTAATACATCGACGCCATCGTGCGGTAAGGAAAGGGTGACGCCGTCCAGCACCACCCTCTGTCCGAATGACACGCCGAAACCGTCTAATTCCAGTGCCGCTTGGTTCTTGGTATTCAATGCTTAAACCACGGCTTCGATGTCGGGCATCGCTGCTCGCGCTTTGGTGAGAGCCATGCCCAGGTTTGCTGTCTTGCGGCATACAAAACAGGCCACGTAATCGGGATAACGTTTTCCGCGCATGAAGACGTGTATCAGGTTGTCGCTGTTGACGATGATTTCCTGAAAATAGTGGTGATTATCGGCTGGCAAACCGCGTGCTTTCTTGAACAGGCTTTCGATCGCCACGACATTCTTGCCCGCAAACAGATCGCCCGTTGCCGCGGCGAGCATGTCTATCACTTCCGTCGGATGAGAGTCCACTGTTTTCACGGCCAGCAACAAGCCGGAAGAAATGTCGATGTATCCGCCCGCGAGACATTCCGGAATCGTGTTGCAGGCTGTTGCGATTTGCTGATCTAGGTTTGCCACCAATTTCCTCCAAATATTTTGACCAAGCTTTCAACGGCAAAATAGTAAAGAGGCAGGGAGGCCGGAAGACAAGGGGAAGAAGCCCTCTTTATCGCGGTCCCGCTACCATAGTTACCGTTAGGCCGGAGACTTTGCGTCCATACTTTTCAGTATGTTTGCCAAGGGGCGGCATAATACCTTCAGATTCAAATTGTTCAACCTTGTCTTCGCAGTGGGTAACCAGGAAATCAGAGGTGGCGGGCTAGTTGAACAACTGCGCCATTTCCCGCACGCGCAGTGCTGGCCGCACGTTGCGAATAACGAGACTGCAACTGCCGAGATCACTCGGCCGCTGGCCACTCGCTGAACGGAAACGGTATGTCTTCCGTGGCGAAAGTCAGGAAGGTGGTGATCTGCCGCAGGTAGTTCCCCATGCTGCGGCCGAATGACGCCAACCGGACGTTGGGGGTGTCGTTCATGAGCACGACCACGAACTGGATGAGCGTTACGACACCCAACACGGTCACGCAGACATGAAACGCCAGGGCAAGCAGCAGCATGAACAAGACGCGCGTCCAGATATTGCGCTTGTTGTCAGGTACATCGGGATTCTCTGTCATTTTTGCCTCCTGATCGTGCGTCGAAGAAATTGAAGGGGCTCGAAATTCTTTCCGGCCGACATTTGCGTCAGGCATCCGGAATATTGAAAAGCTTCTTTGCTTCTGCTGCGACCTGATTCGCTATCGGCCTGCATTCGGCGACCGGTTTGCCGTTGCACTGCAACCAGGAAGGCGACCAGTTGCAGCCTTCCGCATCCGGCTCGGACAGGCGTGTGACGGTTGAGAAGCGGCAGGTGGCGCAGTCCTTGTGCTCGCCCAGCTTCGAATTCATCCAGTTGATAAGCTCTTCCTGAGATACGATGGTGCGTGACATGAGTCGTGTCCTTCCTTTCGTTTTCCAAGCTCGAATAAGGTCAATCAAGAAACCGGAACGTGTCCAGAAAGCGCCGGGTGACTCATTCGCTCTGCCTGTAGCATGCCCTATTGGCCAACGGAAGAGTTGATCTTGGTCAGTTCAACTGTCGATAATTGATCGACGCTGAAGTATTCGTCGGTTACGTCCAGCGCTGAAACGACCACATTTTCGCTGCACCAGTTGCTCCATGCGCCTTTTCCGAGGCGGGAGTTGCCTGGCACGCCCAGCAACCGATAATTCCTGCCGCTGCGCGTGATGGCGGTCATGGCATCCAGATGGAATTCCATGATGGGGCTGGAAGCGCGACCCAAACCATTTTTTACGTCATGCCCCCAGACGTGGCGGCTGCGAGTCCCATCCCGGACTTCGACTTCCATCACTCGCCAGCGGCGCAATGTGATCTCTTGAGTATCATCTGGAACGTTCTTGGTCGGCATCGCACACCCCAATCAGTGAATCAATGGGGCCGGACTTGAGATACTTTGCGCCCGCTTCCCCAACACATCGTCCGCCTTGCTCTCCTGCCAGCATAATCTAGCAGCAAAATTGCTTCCTCACCATAGGCAGGAAAAAAGGGGGACTTGCGTCGGTCGCGGCGACTGAGACTGTTCGGCAATGCTACGCTGAACAAGTCCTCCGCCGTAAGGATCAGGGCGAACGGGGGCTCGTTCAGCGCAGCCTTGAATCGATTGCCGGGATCAGACCGAGCTGACCTCTTTGTTTTCCTCATCGGGGAAAGGCCAGACTGGCTCTGGGGGAGCCAATGCCGCTTTCCTGGCGGCTGCCTCCGCTTTTTTCAGCGCTGCAGAAGCTTTGCGCGCCGCGGCTTCTTCCTGTTTGATCCGTTTTTCTTCGGCGGCGGCCGCTTTGCGTGCTTCGGCTTCCGCCTTCCTGGCGGCTGCCAGTTCCTGTGCTGCTTGCCTGGCTTGTTCGGCAGCCAGCTTTCTTGCTGCTGCGGCTTCCTGCGCGGCGATTTTTTTGGCTTCGGCTTCGACCTTCCTGATTTCGGCGGCTTCCAGCGCGGCCTGCTTTCTGGCTTCCGCTTCGGCCTTCTTCTCGGCAGCGGCTTGCTGTGCTGCGATCCTGCGCGCTTCGGCTTCGACTTTCTTTGCCGCCGCCGCTTCTTGGGCAGCTTGCTTCATAGCCTCGGCTTCTGCCTTTTTCAAAGCAGCAGCTTCTGCTGCGGCTTTCTTTCTTGCTTCGGCTTCGGCTTTCTGGGCCTCTGCCTCGGCCTTCTTCAGCGCGGCGGCTTCAGCAGCGGCCTGTTTCCTGGCTTCTGCCTCGGCCTTCTTGGCGGCGGCTGCCTGTTGCGCGGCAAGCTTCCTGACCTCGGCTTCGGCTTTCTTTGCGGCAGCAGCTTCTTCTGCGGCATGCTTCTTTGCCTCAGCTTCAGCCTTTTTCGCTGCCGCTGCTTGTTGCGCAGCCAGCTTCCTGGCTTCGGCTTCGGCTTTCTTCAAAGCGGCGGCTTCCGCTGCGGCCTGTTTCTTTGCTTCTGCCTCAGCCTTCTTGGCTGCTGCAGCCTGTTCCGCGGCAAGCCTCCTGGCTTCGGCTTCGGCTTTCTTCAAGGCGGCGGCTTCTGCGGCAGCCTGTTTCCTGGCTTCCGCTTCGGCCTGCTTGGCCTCTGCCGCAGCTTTCTTGATGGCGGCAGCTTCTTCCGCTGCTTTCTGCTTTGCTTCGGCCTGGGCTTTTTTCAATGCAGCCGCTTCTTCTGCCGCTCTTTTCTTCGCTTCAGCCTGGGCCAGCTTGGCTGCGGCCGCTTCCAGGGCTCGTTGCCTTGCCTGTTCCTTCGCCAACTCTTTTGCCGCCGCGGCTTCTTGCGCAGCAAGGATCTTGGCGATCCGAGCCGCCTCGGCATCCGCGCGCGCTTTTTCGCCCGCTTCCCTGGCCGCATTCATATCCTGTTCGGCCAAGGCTTTCTGCTCGGCGGCTGCTTCATACGCAGCGCGTGCCTGATCCGCCGCCTCTTCTTTTTGTGCGGCGATGGCATGTTTGGCTTCCAGTATCTGTCTGGCTTCTGCCGCTGCCTGATCGGCGGCGAGCATCGATTTGTTGGCGAGGGCCAGGGTCTTTTCGGCTGCCGCTGCGTTCTTTGCAGTGCGAATCTCTTCGGGCGTCAATTTGACCTTCTTCACCTCTGACATCTAACTCTCCTCAATTAATACGTTAACCAGATCCGGAATGCTGCAACTGCGTGGAGTATGAATCACGCGCCCGGGAACGATACAGAACGAACGTTCTGGTGTCAATTTCGTTTGCGATCCACAAAACCGGCGCGACATTCAGGGCACGCTGACACCGGCCTGCAATGCGAGGCCGCTTTGGGCTGCGAGGCTTATGGTCGCGCTGCCGCTCGCATCCACCGTGACGGTCTGGCCGATGCAAATCTGAGGGAAGACCGTGGTGTTGACGCCGCCGGCGATCACGTCGCAATACTTGCCCGGCACGAGGCCAGTGGTGAAGGTGCGCGAAACCGCGGAGGTTTCGCCGTTGATGGCGATAAAGCCCAAGTTGCCGCGCGAGAACGCGATGGCATTGGCGCCGTTGCTCCACCAGTTCGACTGCACCGTCCCCGCCACCGCACGACGGAACGCAATCATGTTGGCGATCGCCGCGTCGCGGTGTTCGCACACCCACTGGCCGCTCGTTGTCACGGCCTCA
>Ga0209321_10001525_pt1 | contig 15785 bp, 19 predicted proteins | sample Rifsed16ft4_FD_184012 | JGI IMG/M metagenome (GOLD analysis project Ga0209321, IMG submission 184012) | Soil microbial communities from Rifle, Colorado, USA - sediment 16ft 4 - CSP-I_5_4 (version 2) | ecosystem: Environmental > Terrestrial > Deep subsurface > Rock core/Sediment | place: Rifle... | reverse complement strand
CGTAAAAGTAGTATACGGCTCAAGAGTATTAGGCAAAAATAAACCTTCTCATTGGACATTTGACATTGGTGGAAGATTGGTAACCTTGATTACTAATCTCCTTTATGGTACCAAGATTACTGATGAGCCAACAGGCTACAAGGTTTTTAGAAAAGAAGTGTTAAAAGGTATAAAGCTTAATTCAAAAGGCTTCGAATTTTGCCCGGAAGTTACCGCCAAAGTTGCCAAAGCGGGCATAAAAATTACCGAAGTGCCAATAAATTATCAGCCCCGGCCAGTATCTGAGAAAAAAATTAAGTGGTATGATGGTCTAGCAGCTATTTATTATTTATTAAAGTATAGAATCTCCGATTAACTTCGACTCAATCATTTTCTATAACATAAACAACAACATCTCCGGATTCATAGGAAGCTATAATTTTTTCTCTGTCAGGCGATTTATCGCCTAATGTCCCAACTATAATAGTTTTTGTTACATCGTCTTTTATTGTAGACGTAGGAATCAAACTGTACGCTTGATAAAGCCATTCGAGATACTCATACCAAGAGCTGCTGGCGGGTATTTGTCCTTTTACAGTGTATAATTCGGTCCAACCGCCCTCAATTTGAGATGAATTTACAACTAAATAATAATTTTCTCCTTTTACGTGTTTTATGCTATTTTTAACGAGCCCGATTTTTTTATAAAGGGGATTACTAACCGCGGAGTTTAAAATTGTATAAGAGTTAATAGCCAAGTAAGCAAAAACAAGCAAAAAAAATAAAGTTCTGGATTTGTTTTTGATACTGGCCAAAAAACTCCCTGTTAATAAAGCAAAAGTTGGGAATATTACGGTAAAGTAACTTTGACTGAAATTTCCATGAAATATTCGATTAAAGATTAAAATTCCCAAGATAAAACTTATCATCATTATCCATAAAATTCCAAATTTCCTCTTATCAAAATTCTTGTCTCTGAAAAACAAAACAATACTGCCGATAAATATTAAGATTGTTGCGATTTGTGTTAAAGGAGAAAACAATGGCTTTGGATAAAAACAATACCCATGGCAAATATTTTGTTCAAAAGATTTACTCGGCTGGGAGGCAATCATTCTTGAAAGGGTATTAAGAAAATCAGCTGTTTGAAATTTTTGAAAATAACCTGGAGAAATAGCTTGCTGGTCGAATGGTTTACTAATTGTCTTTAATAGCGGTCCAGAGACTGCATGGTTATACATAATTTCTGCCAAGATGAATGGAGCTATAAACAGTAAAATAATTGATAAAAAATAAAAGGTATATTTGGTAATAAGTGGCAGTTTATAAATTACCCATATCACAGAAACCGCAATAATCACTACTAAAAGAGAAAGGTCCGAATTAAATGTAAATCCAATGGGTAAGGCTAAAAGAGGTATATATTTATAATTTTTGTCGATGATCTTCAAAAGGCACCAGAGTGCAAGCACAGCCATCAGTCCGTTCAAGGTGAGTGGCCATATTCTTCTCTCTAGAAATGCAACAAGAAAGGAAGATGCATACAGATAAGCTGCAATAAGACCCACGTTGTTATCTTTTAGAGACCTTCCTGCCAAATATATAAAATAAGTAGTTGCCAAACCGATGACCGATGCAATAATCCTCAAATTAACAAGGTCGAAGTTCGTTATCAAATAAAATGGTGTTAAAAGATAATAGAAAATGGGACCAAGACCAAATTCAAGAAACAAATTAGGAATAAGAAGTGTAGGAGATTTATCCCAAATGATATGTCTTATGGTAGCGGTTAGAATCTCATCATCTGCATTCCAGAATTGTAACTCTTTGAAATTATAAAACCTAAAAAAAACGGCAATAATAATTATGAATAGTAGAAGGATGTTAGTTTTCCTCAGGAGCTTCATAACATGCATATATTATAATTGATTCGCAACCAGCGGATATTTCAAATGGAGAGGATCAACCGAACTAAAATTCTTGGTGTAAAAATAGATTTTTGGATCATCGTTTTTATTTTTCTTTTATTTTCGACACTGTATAGTCTACTTGCAGTTATTCGCCACAATCATTTTCAATCCCAAGGAATCGATTTTAGTATTTATGATCAAGCCTTATGGTTATACAGTAAATTCGAATATCCTTTCTCAACTATTACCAACTTACCCGATTTAGCTGACAGGTTTCGGCCAATAATGCTTCTTTTGTCTACACTTTATTGGTTTACTGAAAACGAAAGGATCTTATTATTATTTCAAGCCACGATACTTTCTTCAGCAGTTTTCCCCATATGGTTAATTGCAAGAAGATGCCTCCCTAGAATATTAGCGATAGTAATTGCATTTCTTTATATCGACTTTATAGGAATTCAAGCTACTGCGGTTTATGACTTTCATGAGATGTCTCTATTGCCATTTTTACTCGCATGGCTTTTTTACTTTTTGCAAAAAGAACGGTGGATTTGCTATTTTTTCTTCCTTTTTCTTGGCCTTGCCGTTCGTGAACATGTAGGGTTCTTACTCTCAACTTTGGGCATTTATATTTGGTTAGTTAAAAGAAGTTGGAAAATGGCGTTTGCTACCGTTGTTATTTCATTCACTTGGTCAATCTTAGCAATTAAAATTTTTATGCCAGCATTAGGCCAAAACGACTACTCTTCCTTTGTACAAGAGAACGAGAGTCTAGAGAGTGCCCTGATTGGATATTTAACAAACCCGCAGTCGATTGTTAGCAATTTCTTTCTACCAATTCTCAAAACTCAAACTTTAATCTGGTCTCTTGTTTCGTTTGGATTAGTGCCAATTATCTACATGCCTTTAATGCCCGCTAGTCTTTTCCAATTTGCAACTCGTTTTTTAGATCAACTGCATCCTGTCCGTTGGACATTGTTTTTCCACTATAGCGCTGAATTGGCAGTGGTGCTTGCAGTCGCCACTATTTTCGGTTGTGTAATAATTTTGCAAAAATTTAGAAGTATTAAATACATAGCGTTAATTTTGGCGATGTTATTAATGTTTGCTCATATAGGGACAAATCTTCTTTTAGATTCTCCTCTGAAAAATTTACTTAAGCCTCAATTCTATAAACATCAGTCGTGGATGGACAATACAAGATTGGTTTTGGCTCAAGTGCCCAAGAATACCTCCGTAGCTTCTCAAAATAACCTTTTACCTCACCTTTCACACAGAAAAGAAGTATATCTTTTACCAAATGTGAATAACGCGGAATATGTGATTGTTGATTTGCATCCTGGACAGAATGCTTGGGATTTTTATAACCAAGGCTTAGAAGGAACTAAATCAATACTTGTTCAACTAGTAAAAAGTAATTCTTACAAAGTAGTTGTATCCTCTGGCGATGTTTACCTCTTGAAAAAATTTTGATAAACTTCCGAGGACTAAGAGTCCCCGGTTAGGCCCGCAGTCCCGATTTAATCAGGACGAGGACCGCAAGAAAATTTCATAAACTTTCTTCTTCTCCTTCAAGTTTACATGAGCGAGTAGATACTTTAGTGCTCGCAAGTATGTATTCGCTTTCGCATTCATCCCCGCCTAAATATTCAATTTTTGGCGGGGTGTTCTGCGAGCGAATATAAAAATATCTAAATCTGCGTAAGTAGCTAGTTAATATTTGACTTACTAAGCCGACTTTTTAATACTAGAGATAGATACATGAATTTGAAGAAAGGGATTAGTCAGCTAGCCACTTTAGCTGTAATATTTGCCATCTTGATAGTTTTAGCCTCACCGGCCAGAAGATATATTTACTGGTCCTACCAGCATTTAGGGGTAAAAATAGGTATTAATTTCAATAACATCGCTTCGAAAAGTTATGTTAGCTTTATTAAATCCCAGTCCGGCGAGCTTGAAAAAGATAATCAAGCAATATTTTTAAATAGAAATGTGGCGTTTAAAGATGCCATTGCCAGCAAAAGAGTTGATATTTTGGGTGAATCGACTGCTGCTCCCGGCGAAAAGTGGATTGAAATTGATCTCTCAGATCAGCGGCTTAATATGAAAGAGGGAGACACAACAGTTGGCAGCTTTTTAATTTCCTCTGGAAAGTGGGCCCCGACTCCGACAGGCGAGTGGCGCGTCTGGACTAAACTTCGCTATACTCGCATGCAAGGGGGCTCCAAAGCTCTGGGTACTTACTACAATTTACCTAACGTTCCTTATGTGATGTATTATTACCAGGGTTACGGTGTCCATGGAGCTTATTGGCATAACAACTTTGGCCAACCGATGAGCCATGGTTGTGTCAATATGAAACCGGAAGAAGCCGGAATTGTCTTTAACTGGGCTGATGTTGGAACTCGCGTCGTTGTCCATAACTAATAAACTGTTGCAACTCAAATATCATTGCGCTATCATTTCTTTGTATTCTGATAACTGCCCCTAAATCTCCTGCCCCGAGGGGGTGAGAAAACTTGGGTCAAAAAGGCTTAATAGCCGGATTTTACGCATCGATAATCGCTTTGATTTTCGGATCGCTTGTCGGTAGCTTAGGCGTTTGGTCGGTATTTGCGGCAACTTCAAAAACAGTTTTAGGCGGCTGGCTAATTCTTTTAGTTATCGGGTCGGCATTGGGATATTTATATTCCTTTGTTAACTACGACAAATTTTTCAAAAAAGAGTTTGTAGTCAAAGGCGCGGCCTACGGAATAGTCATTTGGATTATCACATTAATTTTAGCAGGCATCTTTCCTATTTTAGGTCAGGTTGCTTTTGCTCAGCCACTGCGAACAGTTTTATTTGTCCAAGCGTTAACCCATCTGGTTTGGGGAGCGATACTTGGATATTTATTCCAGCAGCAATAATTTTGACGAAGGTCAGCTATTTTTGGCATGATTATAGTCAGTGACTTATCTTTTGGCAATTTTAGCAGGTGCACTTCAGGGGCTGACGGAATTCTTACCGATTTCATCAACCGGCCATTTAATTATTTTTGAAAATATCTTCCGAATATCACAAAAAGATTTTGGCCTTGCCTTTGACGCTTCACTTCACTTGGGAACCCTTCTTGCTGTTTTGATTTTCTTCTGGAAAGATTACTTACAAATCTTAAGATCTAAAAATCAACTCTTGTTCAAGTTGGCTATAGGTACTGCTCCTGCTGTCTTTTTTGGTCTTTTATTTGAAAGCCAAATCGACTCATCCCTTCGCCAGATTTGGATTGTCGGTGTGGCCTTGATTTTATTCAGCGCTGTTTTTATTTTGGCCGAAAAACTAGGCAAACAAACTCGGTTCAAAGATCACACCACACTTTTGGATGCTTTAATCATTGGTGTTTTTCAATCAATCGCCCTAATTCCCGGAGTCTCCCGTTCCGGCTCAACAATTTCCGCCGGCCTCTTCTTAAATCTCAAAAGAGAGGAAGCTGCCAAATTTGCCTTTATGCTTTCCGGTCCGGTGATTTTCGGCGCCGGGGCCAAAAAATTTTTCGAGGTAGTTTCAACGTCGACCCTTAGGGGATCTGACCTTAACTTCTTTCTAATCGGCATGGCAACCTCCGCCATTTTTGGCTATCTGACCATCAAATACTTCCTCAAATACCTCTCCACCCGCACCCTTTACCCATTTGTATTTTATCGAGTTGCAATCGGTTTGATTCTTTTGGTATTTTCCTTTCTATCCCAATAGTTTGATAACCTGATCTCCATCTGACCTGGATATATCAGCAGGTCGCCTTGGCACCCTTCGTCGAGTCTGACTCGACTTCGGTCATGCCAATGGCGCTCCTCTGATATATCTCTAATGAGATATAATTCACTTGCTATGGATTACCAACAAAAGCTCAAAGAGCTGACAGATCGCTACAATTTGATCAGGAAAAATTTTAGCAAGGACCAAAAAGGCCAAGATTTGGACGATTTGCAGGCTCAAAGTCAAAAGGCTGATTTTTGGCAGGAGCCGCAAAAGGCCCAATCTGTCATGAAGAAAATTGCTGTTCTTGATGTGGAGATTAACACTTTTGACCAAATCGCCACAGAACTGCACGGTCTTGAGGCTATGGTACCTCTAGCCGAATCGGATCCCCAAATAGCTAAAGAGCTGGAAGAGATTCTTGTCAACATTGAAAAAAAATTAGAAGGTCTGGAATCTAAAATGTTTTTGTCAGGGCCATATGATGCCAATTTTGCCATTGTCTCTATCCATGCCGGTCAAGGTGGGGTAGAGGCTATGGACTGGGTAGCTATGCTTTCTCGGATGTACCAAAAATACTTCTTAAATCAAAAATGGAATTTTGAGGTTATCGACGAAATTCCAGGTGAGGAAGCCGGTTTCAAGACCGTCTCGATGACTGTCAATCAGTCTTATGCTTATGGTTTGCTTCGGCGCGAAGCCGGTGTCCATCGTTTAGTTCGTCAATCCCCATTTAATGCCGCGAGTCTTCGGCAAACCTCCTTTGCTCTAGTTGAAGTCATGCCCGAAATCGAGCAAAGTGATGAAATTGAAATCAAACCCGACGATATTGAATTTGAAGCTTTCCGTTCAGGCGGTCACGGAGGCCAAAATGTCAATAAAGTCTCCACAGCTGTGCGAATCAAACACAAACCAACCGGCATTGTCGTTACTTGCCAAACCCAACGTTATCAAGCCCAAAATCGCGAAAATGCCATGAAATTACTCGTTGCCAAACTTTGGGTTCTCAAACAGACGCAAGATAAAGAAACTAAAGAGGCAGTCAAAGGAGCCCATGTAACCCCCGGCTGGGGTAATCAAATCCGCTCTTATGTACTTCACCCCTACAAAATGGTTAAGGATTTACGCACTAACTGGCAAACAGCCGATGCTGCAGGGGTTTTAGATGGTAATTTGGACGAATTTGTCAAACAGGAGCTTACCCTAAGTGTTCCTCTTTAATTTTTCAATCAAACTTGTTGTTCAAAACTTACTCTTGATATAATCAGAAGACTAGGCTAAACTTTATTGGCGGCACACTATGAAAGAACTCAAACCGTCCCAAGATCAATCACAGCCTCAGACTGGATCACAGTCACCATCTTCTTCGCAAATCCAATCTAAGGCAAGGCTTATCTTAAGAGCCGTTCCCAAAAGAGAGAATTTAGGCAAGTTTCTTCCGATTATTATTGTAGTTGTCGTAGTAGCTGCCGGCATATTTTCCGGCCTTGTTTTCTCATCACGAAATAAGAATGCCAAAATCCAAACCAAGGCTGCAATTGATGAAGAGCAATTAACCGGTGAGCAGAAACAATCATTTGCCCAGACTTTTCGCGACGAGGCCGAGGGTGTTATCGAAAAAAATGACGAACTTGATAAATTTGCTCAGGGACCATGGAAACTTATTCGTCCTGGAGGAGAGAGTCAAACAGCATACCTTACATCTTCCGTGATGGATTTAGATGAATACATTGGTAAAAAAGTAAAAGTGTATGGTGAAACATTCGGTTCGGGTCAAGTAGCATGGTTAATGGATGTCGGTAAAGTCGAAGTCATCCAATAATCCACCAGCCTCTGCCTCATGATACAGTTTGAAGAAGTCATAAAAAAATACCCCAACGGACAAGTAGCTCTTGAAGATATTAATTTAAAAATAGAAGACGGGGAATTTATTTTTATTGTCGGTCCCTCAGGCGCCGGTAAATCAACGATGCTTAAATTAATTACTCGGGAAATTTTGCCAAGCTCCGGAAAAATTTTATTTAATGATGAAAACATTCTGCAGTTTAAAGAAGGCAAAATTCCCCATCTGCGCCGAAAAATCGGGACCGTCTTTCAGGATTTTAAACTACTCTTAAATAGAACCGTCTTTGAAAATGTGGCGGTTCCACTGGAGGTTGTTGGCAAAAAAGAAAGCGACATCGAAAAAGAAGTTTCCTCAGTTCTGGAAAAAGTCGGACTTTTGGATAAGGCAGAGTATTTTCCCTCTCAGCTTTCCGGCGGCGAAGTTCAAAGAACAGCCATAGCGCGCGCAATTGTTTCAATGCCCCAAGTCTTACTTGCCGATGAACCAACCGGGGATTTAGATCCCAAAACCGCACGTGAAGTAGTTAAGGTTTTGGAAAAAATTAATCAGGATGATAAAACGACTGTTATCATGGCAACCCATAATGCGGCGATTGTAAACCATTTTAAAAAACGAGTTGTAGTTTTAGAAAAAGGTAAAATAGAAAAGGACGAAAAAGAAGGGAAATATGAGTCAGATTAAAAGTACCATTAAACTACTTCGGAGAAGCCCATATCAGGCATTGGCAGCGGCTTTGGCAATGTCCCTGACATTTTTCGTTGCCTCAATTTTTGTGGTACTCGTAATCGGCGGGCAATTGGTTTTAAACTACATTGAACAAAGGCCGCAGGTGATTGCGTTTTTCAAAGATGATGTCAATGAAACTAAAATTAATGAAATTATCGCATCCGTTAAGTCGACGGGTCTTGCGCGTGAAGTCAAATATGTTTCCAAAGAAGAAGCCCTGGCAATTTATAGGGAGCGCAATAAAGACGACCCGCTGCTTTTAGAATCGGTTTCTGCCGATTTTTTGCCGGCTTCAATAGATATATCTGTAAGAAAAGCGCAAGATATCGAGCAAATCACCAAAGTTGTTAAAGACCGGCCGGAGGTTGAAAGGGTTATTACGCCCGAAAACTTAGTCGAGCAATTGGTTAAGTGGACAAAAACAATCAGGCTTGGAGGGATTATTTTTGTGGCAACGTTAATGAGTGTTTCCTTCCTTATTATTATTATGGTGATTGGTATGAGAATTGCTATTCGCCGAGATGAAGTTTCAATCATGAGCTTAGTGGGGGCAACGCGCTGGTATATTTCAAGGCCGTTTTTTATCGAGGGTGCGCTTTACGGTATTTTAGGTGCCAGTATTGCGGTTATTTTGGTTTATGCGGCTCTCCTTTTCTATTCGCCGAAAATTCAAGACTTCCTAGGCCCAATTCAGGTTTTTCCTGTATCGCCGCTTTTCTTTATTTATCTTTGGGCTGGGGAAGCTTTAATTGCCGCGGCAGTTGGCATAATCGGGGCAGCGATTGCTCTTTTCCGCTATCTTAAAGTTCGATAAGATTATATTATGCCTATAAAATACCTGCTGCCCAAGGTTTTAACTTTTGTTGTCCTTCTGGTTTTAGGACTCTTCATAAGCAATTCAACTTCTGCTGTTAGTCTTGAGGAGTGCGAAAAAAAAGATATCCCTGCTGACAAAGTTAGTGAATGCATCGAAGTCCTTTCAAATAAAGTCACTGAACTTGGTGAACAAAAAAAGACACTTTCCTCGCAAATTGCCCAGTTTGACAATCAAATTCGTCTTACTCAGCTAAAAATATCGGATGCCCAAGCCACTATTGATAGACTCGAAAAGGAAATAGGCGTTTTGGGCTTTAAAATTGGCTATATTACTGATTCGGTAGAAAGACTTGAAGTTCTTTTAAAACAACGTATCGTTGCAACCTATCAGCAAAGTTTTATTTCCAATTTTGAACTTCTGTTGACTTCAAGAGATTTTTCCGATCTTGTCTTAAGGGTTCAATATTTAAAGCAAGTTCAGGAAAACGACAGAAGACTTTTGGCAAACTTGCAGGAGACCAAATCTAACTATGCCAATCAAAAAGATGAAAGAGAAGACAAACAGGCAGCGATTGAAGAAAACAAAAAGAAGCTTTTAGGTCTAAAAGCAAGTCTTGACACTCAAAAAGCCGAAAAACAGACATTTTTAGAGGTAACCAAAAATGACGAAGCAAGATTCCAACGTCTTCTTCAGCAAGCCTTAGCCGAAAGAAAGGCGATCGTTGCGGCTTTTAGTCAAGCCGTCAGCAGGCTCAACAGTGGTGAAGGTGATGGTGTGTCAGAAGGCAGTACAATTGCTTTACTTGGCAATTCCGGCGGGCCTGATTGCTCAAGTGGTCCCCATCTTCATTTTACTGTCCTTAAAAATAGTTCACCTCAAGATCCAGCTCAATATTTAAAGGATGTTTCACCTGGTTGGGACAATTCCCCAGATGGACAATTTGGTTTTTCGGGATCGTGGAATTGGCCAATATCCAGTCCAAGAATCACTCAGGGTTTTGGGATGTCGTATTGGGCCAAACTTGGTTGGTACAATGGCAATATTCATGATGGAATTGATATGACTGGCGGTTCAACAATTTCGGCACCTCGTAGCGGAAAACTTATCTATGGTTCAACAACTTGCGGTAATAGTGCCTTGAAATATGCAGCCATCAAGCACAACGATGATTCTTCAATTATCACTCTTTACCTTCATATTCAATAAAACACGACAACGGCCTGGTTACTCTGTACTGGCACATCCCTTAAATCAAAAGGATTATTCTAATAGACCGCTTTAAGGTCTGACCTTTTTAGTTTTTTAGTCACACTGAATCACACACCAGGTGTGTGTCAGGTAGACACCTAAGGATATTTTTAATCATTGACAAAATTTCCCAAAAACTATATTTTTTTGTCTAATGCTCAAAATAGTTGCCTGTCTTTTTGTTCTTGTATTCTTTCTGTCTTTTCACCCACCAGTTTTTGCTGATAGTAATGTCCTCATCAATGAATTCTATGCCTTAGGATCAGGTGATGATCCGGATTGGGTAGAGCTTTACAATAAGTCCGACAGCCCCATCAATCTTGAAGATTGGGTTATTAGGGACGAGACAGATTCAAACAAAATTGACTTGGACGGTTATATTTGCCAAAAGAATTTTCGCCGATTTAATTTTTCCAATAGGCTAACTAATGGTGGTGATAAAATTCGACTTTTTGATCTCGAATCAGCCACATTACCGCAAGACGAAATAGTTTATTTTTCTGATGCCATTCCAGTCCATTCACAAGGTCAATCAACTGGCCGAAATCCCGATGGGGCTTCAACGTGGGTTTTAATGACATCCCCAACGCCCACAGATGACAATTCCTGCACTCTAGCCCCAACACCGACTCCCACTCCAACACCCCAAAGCTCAACATCTCAATCAACATCGACAGCTACACCAACACCCACACCAAAGACTACATCGACAATCGCCACAAAATCACCCTCACCAACATCGGCAAAGCAATCTCCTTCGGTTCTATCAGCAAGTGATCAAGATTCTTTGCTTTTGGCTTCGCTAAGCGCTGAAACATCCTCACCTTCCCCCTCGCCCGAAGCAACTCCAAGCGCAATGTCAAAGACCAAAGTGGCGGGGATTCTGGCGGGTTCTGGCATAGTCTTAATTAGTTTATCTTTCGGATTCTATTTGTGGTATAAGAAAATCTTGCGGTCCTCTCCCGCTGAGCGGGATGCGGGCCTAAACAGGATTTTGGGAAATCCTAAAAAGGAGCAAAGTGAAGGTCAATCTTAAATCCTCTTTGGGCAGATGGCTGCCTGTTTTTTTATGGGCAGTGATAATTTTTGCCTTCTCATCACTACCACAAATTAAAGTTAGCGAATTTTTCCTCTGGGATTTTATTGCCAAAAAAACTGCCCATGTTAGTGAATATGCGATTCTGTTTGCTTTAATTTTTAGAGCGACTAAAGGCAGTTGGATTTTGTCATTTCTTGCAACAATGCTTTATGCCGTCTCGGACGAATTTCATCAAAGTTTTGTTCCGGGCAGAACCGCAACCTTTTTCGACTTGGGTTTTGATTTAACCGGTGCTAATATAGCAAGCTATACAATATGGAAGTTAAAACAAATACACCTTTTGCAACCCAAAAAATCGCCCAAGATTTAGCTAAAAATCTAAAAGGAGGAGAAGTCATTGCTCTTTTTGGTGATCTTGGTGCGGGCAAAACCGTTTTTGTCCAAGGACTGGCCCGTGGCCTTGGTATTAAAAGAAGAATTATTTCTCCCAGCTTTGTCTTTATGCGGACTTATCCGATAATCTTAAGTCATCAGACATTGACCTTTTATCATTTGGATCTTTATAAGGGGGAAAGCATGGCTGATTTGGCTTCTTTAGGTCTTGATGAGATTTTTTCGCCCGAATCGGTGGTTGTTTTGGAATGGGCAGACAGAATCAAAAAAGAGCTACCCAAAAAAAGAATTAATGTTTTTTTTGAGACTATCGATGAAAAAACCAGAAGAATATCGATTAAAAGATCTTAAAAAAGCTGTCACCATTTTTAAAAATGGGGGAGTAGTCATTTTCCCAACAGATACCGTCTATGGCATCGGCTGTCGCTTCGATGATCAAAAAGCCACTGAGAGGATTTACCAAATTAAAAAAACCCCAAAAAATCAGAAATTTCCGATTTTGGTGTCAAGTATTGGTCAAGTTAGAAAACTTGCTAAAGTAGGAAAAGTTGCTCAAAAATTAATCGAAAAGTACTGGCCAGGAGGGTTGACCATTATCCTTCCTTCCCGTCATCCTGAGCGTGAGCGAAGGATCTATTCAGATTCTTCGGCTACGCCTCAGAATGACACTAGCAAGGTGGGCTTTCGTATGCCGGACTCCAATCTCATCAGGTTTCTTATCGAAAAAATAGGTGTTTCCATTATCGGTACTTCCGCCAACTTTTATGGCCAAAAGCCGGCCAAAAGCTTTAAAAATCTAGACTCACAAATTCTAGAACTTGCCGATTTAGTTATTAAGGGTAAGTGTCGAAGGGGAATCGAGTCAACAGTTGTTGATGCAACATCCGATCCGCCCAAAATCTTACGACAAGGAGCAGTTGACATAAACTCAATTAACCAATTAACTGATTAACTTAATTAACTATGTTATTAAAGATTAATACAACTGAAAGAGAAAAAGTGACTGTCGAGCTTACCGATCAGAAATCCGGCATCAAAGATCAATTAGTCCAAACCCAAAAACTCGGTTCCCAAGTTCTCTTGCCGATGATTGTTAAAATTTTGAAAAAGAATAAATTGAGCTTTTCTGATTTAACCGGAATTGAAGTTAATGTCGGCCCCGGTTCTTTTACCGGTACCCGTGTCGGTGTGGCCGTAGCCAATACCCTCGGTTTTGCTCTTGATATCCCAGTCAATAGTAAAAAAGGTAAAATAGTTTTGCCCGTATATGAAAAATCAAAGTTCGATTAGATTATATCAGCAGGTCGCCTTGGCACCTTTCATCGAGTCCGACTCGATTTCAGTCATGCCAATGGCGCTCCTCTGATATAATTTTTCGTAATTGCTCAAAATTATGAAAATTCTCGTTACCGGCGGCGCCGGATTCATCGGATCGCATGTTACAAAACTGCTTCTTGATAGAGGCTACCAAGTGGTCGTTTTGGACAATCTCTCTCATGGATTTGTCGAAAATGTCGACCCGCGTGCCAAGTTAACTGTCGGCGATATCCGCGATCGGAAAAAAACTAAAGAAGCATTAAAAGGAATCGAGGCGGTAATCCATATGGCTGGTCTTATTAGTGTTCCTGAGTCTGTCGCCGATCCAGTTAAATACTGTGACAATAACGTACTTGGCGCGGTTAATCTTTTGGAGTGTATGAAAGATGCAGGCGTTAAAAAAATCATTTTTTCATCAAGCGCCTGTGTTTACGGGACGTCGGATAAATTGCCAATTAAGGAAGATGCGCCTATTCATCCGGATAATCCATACGGTGCGACTAAGGCCTCAATTGAAGTATTCCTCAAGACCTATCACGAAATTTTCGGCTTTGATGTAGTCATACTTCGCTATTTTAACCCTTACGGTCCGGGCAAAATGGGTAAACCTACCACCCTTGCCATTCCCAATTTTGTTAAGGCAACCTTGGCCAAAAAGCCAGTCCCCCTTTATTGGCAAGGAGAGCAAATCCGTGATTTTATCTATATTGATGATCTGGCGCAAGCCCATATTGATGTTTTGGGTCTTTCCGGTTTTAACATTTTTAACATTGGTACCGAAAAGGGGATTAAGGTTAAAGACGTGGTGGATGAGATTTTTAAAATTGTCGGCTACAAAGTGCCGATTGCCGATTTAGGCAAACGTCCGGGCGATGTTGCCGCTACTTATGCCTCAAGCGAAAAACTCAAAAAAGCTGTTGGCTGGAAAGCCAAAGTTAATCTTCGCGAAGGCTTAAAGCGAACGATAGAGTATTACAAAAGTAGTCAATAACTTCTTCTTTTTAAACCTAAGGTTCGAGCTTGTTTTCTTGATTGTCGTCCAAGACTTTCCTGGTGCATCATTTGTTTCCAAGACATCCCTTCGACAATAGACGTACTACCACGAATTTCAAAAATTGAACCGTTATCAAAAGTAGTTCTAACTGTCGGGTCAAGATGTATGCCCTTGGGATGAGTAGCATCTCGTCTTTCCATATCAACATTATGCCTCAAAATTAACCCATAGTCAATAGAGGATTTTTTTAACTTTCCCCCATTTGACAACTTATAAAAACTACTATAAAATACGCAAACTGCTTCAAACCACTGCCTAACTACTGCTTGAATATATCTGCTCTTCGCGCAAATTATGAAAAGAAAATATTTTGGAATTCTTTTTGTTCTTGTCGGTTTGATTGTGATGTCATTTATCACGGCATCAGCTCTGGCAACTCAAACCATCATTCAGCAAAACCAAGGGGTGGTTAAAAATATTGTTGGCACCCAATGCAATACGGGCAGTAATCAAGTCAGCGGTGGTAATGTTGGTAGTTCGTCAATTGATACCGGCGACTGCAGTGCAGGAGCCGATGTATCCAATCAAGTAAATACTAACGTAGTTCAAGTTGGTTGTCCCACTTGTCCAACACCCACGCCAACACCTGGAGCCTCGCCAGCTCCATCAGCAAGTCCAACTACTCCGCCGAGTGGAGGCGGTGGGGGCGTTACTGAAGGTGGAGGCGGTGGCGCAGCTGGTCCGTCAGAACAAGGCCAGGCCGCTCCTCAAGTACTGGCCGCAGCCGGTGTTGCCCAAGATACATTGTTATTTTTGACGGGATTTGGGTTATTGATTTTTGGTCTATGGCAAGCACAAAAAGTTCTAAAAAGACAAACGGTCTAAAATTTCCCTACACCTACCATATCCTTAGCCTGATTTTGATTATTTTGGGTGCCGCTCTAATAGTTTATCCCGTTGCCAATAAGGCTTTGGCAACAATTACTCCCACCATCAAACAACAGGTGATATCAACTAATACTTCGTCCAAGCCAGCCAAGCTTTACATCCCAAAATTGACCAAAATTTTATACATTTCTAATGGCCAAGTAGTCGGCGACCGTTGGGCTATTTCTGAAACCGGAGTCTCCTACCTTGTCTCCTCGGCACTGCCCGGCCAAACTGGTAACAGCGTTATTTATGGCCACAATCGCAATGACATCTTGGGATATTTACCCAAGGTTACAAGCGGTGATCCCGTCTATGTGGTCTTAGCAAACGGGGATTATGTTAAGTACGAAGTTGCCGAAACTAAAGTCATCCAGCCTTCACAGGTTGAAATTTTAAATCAGTCGCAAGATTCTCGCCTGACCATCTACACTTGCACCGGCTTTTTGGATACTGCCAGATTTGTTGTTGTGGCCAAGAAGGTTGCAAGTAGTATATAATATCCTGTTATGAAAAAAAGACTGCTGATAGCATTTTTCGCAGTTCTTCTGTCTTTATTTACTTCGCCTGCTTTAGCGCAAGCGCCTACTATTCCTCGCAGCAACCAGCGGGTTCCTGGACGAATTCTTGTCAAGTTTAAAGAAAGCACACCACAAAATATTGTAGACGAGCGTCTTAGTGAGCTTAACGTGCGAATATCTGCTCGCATCAATAAACTAAATGTTTTGGTTCTTAACGTCCCCGAGTCTCAAGAAGATGCAATTATTTCGGCTTTTTCCAAAATTCCCAATGTTGAATTCGCCGAAGCCGATTATCTGGCTTTCGCTACTGCCGCCCCAAACGACACTTACTTT
>Ga0209321_10001524_pt1 | contig 15807 bp, 10 predicted proteins | sample Rifsed16ft4_FD_184012 | JGI IMG/M metagenome (GOLD analysis project Ga0209321, IMG submission 184012) | Soil microbial communities from Rifle, Colorado, USA - sediment 16ft 4 - CSP-I_5_4 (version 2) | ecosystem: Environmental > Terrestrial > Deep subsurface > Rock core/Sediment | place: Rifle... | reverse complement strand
GGCGGGGTTTTCGGCGTCGTAGAGCCCGGAGCCCATGAGATCCGCCGGGTAGGAGTACTTCACGTAGCCGGTGACGTAGAGGTCCAGGAACCCGTCGCGGTTGAAATCGCCCCATGCCGCGCCGGACCAGAAGGCGCGTTTCCCACCCACGCCCGCCTGCTTGGTCCGATCGCTAAAGGTGCCGTCCCGATCGTTATGGTAGAGGACGTTTTCGCCGTACGCCGTGACAAACAGGTCCGCCCAGCCGTCGTTGTCGTAATCGCCCCATTCGGCGCCCATCCCCAGGCCTCGGTAATCGACGCCAGCCCTGGCACCGACCTCGGTGAAGGTGCCGTCCCCGTTGTTATGGTACAGGGCAGCTTTCGCCGGTGACTGGCCGATCTCGTCCGGGGACAGCGTCATGGGACCCACGAGGTTGACGACGAACAGGTCCAGCCGTCCGTCGTTATCGTAGTCGCCCCACGCCGCGCCGGACCCCATGTCTTCAGGAAGTTGCGACGTCCGCCTGCCCCAGAAGTGCCGGAAGGTGATTCCCGCCGATTGCGTGACGTCCAGGAACGTCACCTTGGGGTGATCAGGGGGCAGCGACCGGCTGAGCTCGGCGGTCAGTCCCTCCACCTTCTCACCGGCCTGATACCCCGGTTCCGGCTTCAGGGCGACCAGGGTAACCGCGGCCGCGGCCGCGAGGAAAACCAGGGCCAGGCCCGCCGTCAGGAGCAACCGACGCTTCCGGCGAGGCAGCGTACCGAGCAAGAGGGCTACTGCGGTCCCAGCGAGGTCACCTCGATGCTCTTCTGATCTTCCGAAAGAACCGTGACCGAGGCGGTGAGTCCCGCGGCCTCGCCGAAGAGGAAGTTGAGAAGGAACTGATCGATCTTGCGATACATCAGCTTGGCCGAGACCCGCAGGTGGGCACCCGATCCATTCCCGACCAGCGTCGCGGGGGCGCGAAACGCGAACTCGGCCTTATCCGAGAACCCGGGGAACATGGCCCGGCGGTACCGGACGCCCACCATCTCCCAGAGGTTATGCCGGTCGATCAGCTTGCCGTACTGGTCCACCGGTTCAGCCTTGAAGATGAAGGACCCAGGCTCAATGAAGTGGCGCTCGTCTCTCCGGCCCGACGCGAACACCAGGTTGCCGTCCTGGTCCGTCACGGTCAGCTCCACCCAGGACTGGATGATGTCCAGCGGGCCGGTGGGAAAATCATGGCCCACTTTGTTGCTCGTGATCAGAACCTGGACCCTCACGTCCTGGCCCGGCTTCACGGCTTTCGGCGCCACCAGCTCGATCGGCACCGCCGGGCCGTTGCGCCACTTGTCGGCGATCTCGGGGATTTCGATCTTCCCTTGAAGCCACTTCTCCGTGAGTGCCACGTGTTCCTCGGCCCCGGGGAGCTTCAGGGCCAGTGGCATGAACTGATTGGCCGCCAGGAAACGGTGGCTGCGGTGCTTGCCATCGCCGCCTGAGCGATTGTAGTCCAGATCGTCACCGCCGGCCGGGTCGTCCGAGTCCTGAAGCGGCATGTGGCACTCCCGGCACTCGATCGTCTTGCGCGCGTTGGTAGAGTCGTTCCAGCGGCTCTTGCGCCAGTTGTCGTATTGGTTCTGCAACTGCACCCACCCCACCTTATTGATCTCTTCGTCGATGAACTGCTTGTGACAGGCGGCGCAGAACTCCGGGCTCTTGAACAGCCGATGCTGAAGCGACTTCACATGGTGGCGCGGGTAGGCCCGGATCAGGAAATCTCTGAGGGGCCGAGTCGCGCTATCAGCGTTCAGCTCAAACAGGTAGCGCTGGGGCTGCGCGATCAGGTAGCTGGCGTTCCCCTTGACGTCGGTCTCTTTGATCGAATGGCATACGATACAGGACACCCCTTCGTCCTTGCCGATGGGACTGCTGAGTTCGTCCTGGAACAGATTTTTGACGCCGGCGAACAAGGATATGGGGTCGTGACACCCGCCGCAGTACCGGGTGGACTCCGGCCCGTTCTGCTTGCCCATGGTCGTTTGAATGGCGCGAAAGCCGAGATCCATCGCCGAGTAGCGATGGGCGCTCACCGACCACTCCCGGTAGATCTGCTCGTGGCAGCCGGACGTCCCGCAGGATTGGGAGCCGCCCATCGACCTCGCGTCAAACGCTTGGCCGGTATTGGTGCGGGCCAGGCTGGGCGCAAACGGGCGGTCCGGACCCAGGACGTAGCTGTAGTCGTGGGGCAGCCGGTTGACGAGCCTCGGTGGTTGGTAGGCATAGGCCGCCAACGCCAGCACTCCGCATAAGGCTCCCGAGACTACCAGCGTGTTCCGGCCAAACCGCCTCTCAGCGGCACGGAGGCTCAGGAACTCTTCCTTGCGTCCCCGGAAGCTGTAGACGACCAGGCTCAGCACGTGCGGCAGCGCGGACGCGATCAAGGCGAAGGTCGCCACGATGTGGACCAGGTCCCAGGCATAGCCGATTCTGGTCTGCAGTGCCGCCTGAGCCGTCAACACCAGGCCGGAAGCCGTCACTGCGACCGCGGCCACCATGGAGAAGTACCCGGTCAACTTCACATGCGTCATCGGCAGCGAGCGGTACAACCGCCAATGGCGGAGCTGATACCAGGTGTAGGGTACCACGAACACCAGGCCGACCACGGTGTGCAACAGAACCGCCACCTGGTTGGGGACGCTGAACGGGAGCAGATAGATCGAGAGGCCAGTCAGCGTCTCGAAGACCAGCAGGCCCGAGACGGTCAGCAGCAGTCGGTGCCGCCACTCGGCGGTCGTAAAACGGGGTATCGCCGGAGCTTCCATCCGAGACCTCCGCCTTCCTGCGTATCGTGCTGGTGAGGCCCCATGGTAACCGGCTGCCCCTCGAAGCGCAGCCCTGCGGCCACGACGGCCACCCTAAGGTGCAGACACTGGCCGTAAAGCTTTCATGAACTCAGTGTGAGCCGTCGCTCACGCTCGGGCGGCTCAGCCGGCGGAGACGACCGGATCATACTTCCGCCAGCGCCTGCTCCAGGTCCGCCACGATGTCCTCGTAATGCTCCACTCCCACCGACAACCGCACCATCCCCTGCGTGATCCCCATTTTCCGCTGCTCTTCCGCCGACAGGTCCGAATGCGTCATGGTCGCGGGATGCTCTGCCAACGATTCCGTTCCGCCTAAGCTGACGGCGAGTTTCACCAGCTTGAGCGCGTTCAAGAACCGGAACGCCGCCGGCTGGCCGCCCTCGATCTCGCAGCACACCAACGACCCCGGCGCCAGACACTGCCGCTGATAGGTGCCGTACATGGGATGGCCTTCCTCGATGTGCCCCAGGTAGTGCACCGCAGCCACCTTCGGATGATCGGCCAGGAAGTCGGCCACGTAGCGCGCGTTTTTCATCTGCGCCGTCATCCGCATCTTCAGCGTCTCCAGGCTCCGAAGCAGCAGCCATCCAGTCCACGGGCCGGCCATGGTCCCCATGAACGTCCGGAGCGTGCGCACCCGGCTCATGACCTCGCGCTTCCCCAACGCGGCTCCCGCGATCACGTCGCTGTGCCCGCCGATGAACTTGGTGGCCGAATAGAGCACCAGGTCGGCCCCGTGCTTGAGCGGATGCTGCCATAACGGCCCAAGAAACGTGTTGTCCACCATCACCACCGGCCGGTGATCGCCGGACGCCAACGATCGCGCGAAGCGCGCCACCTCGGCGATGTCCACCAGCGCGTTGGTGGGATTGGCCGGGGTTTCGATCAGCACCGCGCTCACCCGGCGCCCCTGAATGCGCGCGCGCAGATCCGCCTCCAGGTCACCCAGCGGCTGGCCCGCCGGGAACCCCATGGGCGTCACGTTGAACTCCGGAAGCACATGCTCCAGGAAGTACTCCGACCCGCCGTACAGCGGGTCGCTGTGCACCACCACGTCACCGGGGCGAACCAACGCCAGCAGGCTGGTCGCGATGGCCGCCATCCCGCTTTCGAATACGGCGGCCGCCTCCGCCTCGTCCCACAGCGTGAGCCGATCCTCCAGGATCTCCAGGTCCGGGTTGTTGAGCCGGCTGTAGATCAGGCCCGGCTCCTCCCTGGGCCCCTTCTCCCGGAGCCCGTACGCCAGCTCGAAGAAGGCCTTCCCCGCCTCGGCGTTCTCGAACACGAACGTGGAGGTCTGGAAGATGGGACACTTGATGGCGCCCTCGGAGAGCATCGGATCGTACCCGTAGCTCATCATCTGGCTCTCGGGCTTGAGCCGGTGGGCGCCGATCTTCGTTTCCTTATACTTGGGGTGTTGCGACCTGCGTCGAGACACGGTGCGCTCCGCGAGTCGTTCTATCTTCCAGCTTACAGTCACCCGCGCCGGAATGCCGCCCCGTTAAGGAGGACTCATCGGGAGCTTAGAGTGCGGGGAATCGGCGGGCACGAGGGGCGGTTATATTGCCGACCGCGGATAGAGGATCGCGCATCACGGACAACGGATAACGGATAACGCCTTTATGGCTATTGTGACGCTGGCTTGCCAATTCTGCACCACGCTCAACAAAGTCGACCTCGATCGCGCCGACCAGCGCCCCAAGTGCGCCGAGTGCGGCAAGCCGTTCCTGCTCGACCGGCCCGTCAAGGTGACCGAGGAGCACTTCGACACCACGGTCCTCAAGGCGGAGGTGCCTGTGATCGTGGACTTCTACGCCGATTGGTGCGGTCCCTGCCGCATGATGGCGCCCATTCTGGACGAGATCGCCCAGGCGCAAGCGGGGAAGCTGCTGGTCGCCAAGGTAGATACCGACCGCGCCCCCAGCGTCAGCCTGCGCTACGGGATCCGCTCCATTCCGTTCTTCGCGCGGTTTGAACACGGGAAGCTGGTGAAAACTGCGGTGGGAGCCGTCGGTCGCGACGGATTGAAAGACCTCGCCGCCTAGAACCAAGACTGCGTAAGGGGTGAGGGGTAAGGGGGGGCCCTACCCCCACCCCTCACCGCTCACGCAGTCGAGCCCGGCCATCACGCCAGCCCGTTCTTTATGACCGCCTCCATCGCCGCCACGAAGGTGTCCACCTCGTCCAGCGTGGTGTAGACATTCGGTGTCACCCGAAGCCCGGTGCACGCCGGGTGGCCGATGGGGGTCACGATGATGCGCCTCTTCTCCCACAAGTAGCCGGCGATCTTCCCCGGGTCTAGACCTTCGATCTCCACGTTCGCCAAGCCGCAGGACTGTGCCGGATCGTAGCTGGTGTGGAGCTTCACCCGGGGCTGCCCGTCGAGCCGCTTCATCCAGCGGTCCCGCAGGTAGCGGAGCCGCGCCGCCTTGCGCTCGGCGCCGATCCCCTCGTGGAAGGTGAGCGCCTCGGCGATGGCGTTGTGGTTGGCCGCCGGGTGGGTGCCGATCTCCTCGAACTTGCGGATGTTGCCGTTCCATTCCGCCGGCGCCGCCATCAGGGGCCAGAGCTTCTCGATCTTGGCCTTCCGGACATAGAGGAACCCGGTGCCGTGCGGCGCCAGCAGCCATTTGTGGAGTGACGTGCCGTAGAAGTCGCAGTCCAGATCGTCCCGCTGGAACGGGAAGTGCGCGAACGCATGTGCCCCGTCCACGATGGCTTCGATGCCGCGCGAGCGGGCCAGCTGGCAAATCTCCCTCACCGGGAAGATCTGGCCGGACAGGTTGGTGATGTGGCAGAAGTGGATCACCCGGGTCCTGGGCGTAATCCCCTTGGCAAACAGGTCCGCCAGGTAGTCCAGGCTGGGCGGCGGCGCGGGGAACGACAGCTTCTTCACCACGATCCCGTCCCGGCGCACCCGCTGGTCCCAGGTCGTGAGCATCCGTCCGTAATCCTGATCCGTGGTCAGCACCTCGTCGCCCGGTTTGAGATCCAGCCCCAGCTGGCAGATCTCCAGCGCCTCGCTGGCGTTTCGGGTGATGGCCATCTCTTCGGTGTCGCACCCGAAGGCGGCTGCCAGCCGCCGCCTGACGCTCTCGATCTGCGGCTCCAGCACCTGCCACATGGTGTACACCGGCGCCTGGTTGGAGTACTCCAGGTAGCGCCGCATGGCGTCCTGGACGATCCGGGGACTGGGCGACACCCCGCCGTTGTTCAGGTTGACAATGCTGCGATCCACGGTGAACGCCTGCTGGATCTCGAACCAGTAGTCCTCGTCGGCGGCAACATCCTCCATCGAACGGTTCCCCAGGAAACCCGTGGCCTCGAGGATCCGCTGGATGCCGTCGTCCCGCAGCGCGGGCCGCTGAGGCATGCCTAAAGGGAGCGCGGCAGCGAAGACCGACTGCACGAAGTGACGCCTGGTGGACATGGTTGGTCTCCCGGTGGAGAGGGCGTTCTCAGTGGCGAGATTGCGGCTCGGTGACGCGAAAGTCAATAGACGGGAAATGCTGGGAGTCCCCGACGGCGGGGGCACGCGCGGGACTCAGGTGTCCGGTTTCCCGTTTCTCGTTTCCCGTACGAAAAGCAGCACCGATCCTACGAGCGCGATGGTCGCGAACGCAAACCACTGAATGGCGTACGACAGATGCGGCCCGTTGTCGATCAGCGGGACCGGAATCGGGCGGAGCCCCGAAGACGCGGCTCCGGAGTCGGTCCGGCGAAGCACCCACGGATGCAACGGGTAGGGATACCGATCCGACAGCCTGGTCGGATCGTCCGACGGCGTGTAGACCGGCCACGTGGTGTCCCGGAGCGCGAATTCGCGGCTGGCCGTGACCGCGAGCAGGATCCCCTTCACGGCCGCCGTGTCCGGCTCCGACAGGGAATCGAGCTGGACCCGGTAGGCATCCGGTGACGGCGCCCACCCCCGCTCAACCAGCACCGCTGCGCCATCGGCCAGCCTCAAGGGGGTGACGACATACACGCCGGGAACTTGGTCTACGGTTCGGGCTACCACGACCACTTGCCGGGTGAAGTCGAAGACGCCCGCAGCGATCGCCAACCGATACGCCAGCGTGTCCGAGCCCTTTCGCCCAACCGCGGTGCCCGCGCCGAGCCCTACCGGGGGCATCCGCAAGCGGGCCTCTGCCGTCGCCCGGAAGGCCTGCCGCTGGTGCAGCCGGCTCACCTGCCAGAACCCCAGCCGCACGCAGACCGCCGCGGCGAGCGTGCCCACGATCAGCACACGATACGCTCGCAATTCCGCCTCCCTCTCTTGCGGTGTCCGGGCCCCGGCTGAAACTTAGGCGGCAGTCGCCCCTCCGGGAGCCCGGTGCACCGTCTCGAAATCGGCATCGTCGATCTCGTCACCAAAGGTCCCACGCGCGCCCTCTGGGCCCGCGTCATGCACCCCAACATGGCCAGCATCATGCCTCAGATGGTGGGCGTGTGGTGCGAGGAAGAAGGCCACTCGGTGAGCTTCGTGTGCTACACCGGGCTCGAGGAGCTGATGGCCGAGCTGCCTCGGGACATTGACCTGCTGTTCGTGAGCGCATTCTCCCAGGCCGCACAGACCGCGTACGCCATAAGCAACCTGTTCCGCCGGCACGGAACCGTGACGGCCCTGGGCGGGCCGCACGCGCGCTGCTACCCCGAAGACTCGGCGCTGTACTTCGACTATGTGTTCGGGTTCACGGACAAGGCGACCCTCAAGGAAGCTCTGGACGACTGCCGTCCTCACCGGCCCGTTGGGGTCCAGCTTTCGGCCGAGCGCCAGCCTGACGCGCTGCCCAGCATGCGGCAACGGTGGAAGTTCATCGAGCCCACCATCGCCAAGGCCCCCGCCATCAAGATCGTGCCGATGATCGGCAGCCTGGGCTGCCCGTACACCTGCAGCTTCTGCATCGACTCCACCGTGGACTACCAGCCGCTGGGGTTCGAGCAGATCACCGACGATCTCCAGTTCCTGCTCACCAAGCTCGAGCGACCCCGCGTCGCGTGGCACGATCCCAACTTCGGGGTCCGGTTCAACGACTACATGGACGCGATCGAAGCCGCCGCGCCGCCGGGCCGGGTGGACCACATCGCGGAGTCGAGCCTCTCGCTCCTGTCCGAGCCCCATCTCAAGCGCATGCAGCGGAACGGGGTCAAGGCGATTCTGCCGGGCATCGAGTCGTGGTACGAGCTGGGCAACAAGTCCCGGACCGGCGCCAACCGGGGGATGGACAAGGTCCGGCAGGTGGCGGAGCACGTAAATCTCATCACCCGTTACATCCCCTACATCCAGACCAACTTCGTGCTCGGTCTGGACGGGGACCAGGGCCCCGAGCCGTTCGAGCTGACCAAGCGGTTCGTGGACTTAGCACCCGTGGCGCTTCCGGGCTACTCGCTGCTCTCGGCCTTCGGCCGTGCGGCGCCGCTCAATCTCGAGTACCAGCGGGCCGGCCGGGTGCTGCCCTTCCCCTTTCATTTCTTGAACAACAACTCCGCCATGAACGTCCGCCCCCAGAACTATGATTGGCGGACCTTCTACGACCACGTCATCGATCTCACCCGGTACACCTTCTCCTGGCGCGCCATCGCCCGGCGCTTCGCCGCTACCCGCGAGACCATCCCCAAATGGATGAACGTGGTGCGGGCCGTCTCGTCGGAAGGGTTCGGCCGAATCCAACACTACACCGCCGTTCGCCGCCGGTTGGACACGGATCGCTCGGTCCGGGAGTACTTCGAGGGGGAGACCACGGACCTGCCGCGGTTCTTCGTGGACCGCATACGCCGGGACCTGGGACCGCTGTGGGAGTTCTTACCCGACGGCGCGCTCTGGCACAACCCGCTGGCCTACCTGGAGAGCACCGCGGGCGGATTCGTGACCCTGGGAGGGGTGCAGGCGGCCGCAGAGCCCGCGTAGCCCCTCGCACGCCGCCGGTGGGTTCCAGAGGGCGCCTAGGCGCGGCGTGGTCACGGCGCCCTGGACGCTCCGGTGATTTCACGGCGATGAGGGCGTGGGTGGGTCCCCTTCGCGCGCTAGCAGTTCGCGCGCGCCGCAGACGACGGGAGTTTGTATGGCGCGCGCCTCACTGACGCGCGCTCCGGGGACCCACCCACGCCCTCATCGCCCATACCCATCGCGCCCGAGCGTCGAGTCTACGCCGCACCGCAGCGCCCGGCGGAACCCACCAGCGGCGTGCCGACTACGCGGTCCCGACGATGACCTCGGGGTGGAAACCGAGAAACAGGCCCGTCTCGACCACGCCCGGCCGCCGCTTGAGCGTAAGATCCACCGCGGGGGGATCAGCGATCCCCCCCGGAAACGCGCAGTGGATGAGGTAGTGTCCTTCGTCGGTTGACACCGGCTGCCCGTCAGGACCGCGTTTGAGCTGCGGGTCAGCGCCGAGCGCGCGGATTGCCGCCTCGTGGGTCCTCCAACCGAATCGCACGACCTCGACCGGCAGCGCGCACTTGGTTCCCAGCCGTTTCACCAGCTTCCCCGGGTCCACCACGATTACCAGCTGCTTCGACGCGCCCGCCACGATCTTTTCCCACAAGAGCGCGGCTCCGTGGCCCTTGATGAGGTTGCCGTCCGGGTCCACCTCGTCTGCCCCGTCGATCGTGAGGTCCAGGGCGGGATGGTCGTTCAGAGTGGTGAGCGGAATCCCAACCCGCGTCGCCAGCTCGCGGGTGGCTAGCGACGTGGGCACACCCACGATATCACGCAGCTCGCCGGCACCCAACCGGCGTCCGATCTCCTCAACCACGAATCGGGCCGTGGAGCCGGTGCCGAGCCCCAGGACCATGCCGGATTGCACGCGCGCCACGGCCCGCAACGCCGCCTGCCGCTTCGCCTCCGCCGCCGGATCGCTCATGCCGCTCCTTCCAACTGGTCCAACGTCTCCACCCGCACCACGGGACGCCCCCGTCGTGCGAGCGCGCCAAGATCGCCCTCCGCTTGCGCCGTCAACAGGGTCCCGAAGTCGAACGGCTCTCCGGGAATGGCTACCGTCGCGGCCGGAGCGCCGGCGACCACGACGAAGTGCCCCGTGGCTGGGCCGCCCTTGTGTAGCTGGCCCGTGGAATGGAGATACCGGGGACCATAGCCCACAGTCACCGCGGCGCGGGTCCGCGCGGCCAGGTTTCCCGCCAGCGTCGCCAGCCGCCGGTCGTTCGCCGCCGAAGGCGGCACGTAGGCGAGCACCGCGAGGTAGTCGCCCGGCCGCACTCCGGCGACGAACGTGGCGAGCTGCTGCCGGGTCGCCGCCGGCGAGCGCGACACGCCCACCGCCAGCAATCGCTTGGTGTTCTCCTTGCTCTCCGCCACGTTGGGCTGGTCGAACGCGTTCACTCCCAGGATGGCGCACGCCACCGCCGTGGCGAACTCCCAGCGGAAGAACTCCGCGGCCAACGCAACCCGGTCGGGCAGCTCGATCTCGATCGCCGGATGGCCGGCGCGCCGCAGGCGGTCGAGCACCTTCCCTTCCGCGGCGCCCCACCGCTCGTCCGCTAAGCGCACGGCCACGAACAACCGGTCCAGTCCGTACGCCTCGGATCCCGCGGGCGACTCCTCCACCACCGGGAGAAGACCCTTCCCTTCCTTGCCGGTGCTCTCGGCAACCAGCTGTTCCACCCAGAGGCCCAGACTGGCGACCGCCGGGGACAGGAGCAACGTGAGCTTGTCCCGCCCGGCCAGCGCGGCCTCGCCCAACACGGCGCCGAGCCACGCTCCCGGATTGTCGGCCGCGGCGCCGGCCCGGCACGCCACCGCCATCTTCGACCCCGCATCGAGCAACGCCGGCACCTCGGCCCCAATGAGCGCGGCCGGGACCAGTCCCACGTAGGACAGCGCCGAGTATCGGCCACCGATGTCTTCCGGGTTGAGAAACGCGTGGAGAAAACCACGCTCGACCGCCAGCCGTGCCAACGGCGTGCCGGGGTCGGTGATGGCCACGAATTGGGCGCCGGTACCACCGGTCGCCTCCCAGAAGTAGCTGAAGAGGCTCGAGGTTTCCTGCGTGGTGCCGGACTTGCTGGAGACCAGAAACAGCGTGGTCGGGAGCACGCCGCTCGCCCCGACGGCCTGAATCGTGCCGGGCTCCGTGGTATCCAGCACGGTGAGCGCCGGGAATCCCCGTTTCCGCCCGAACGTTCGCCACACGACTTCGGGCGCGAGGCTCGATCCTCCCATCCCGCACAGGACCAGGCGATCGAACCGCCGGCGGGTCTCCTGGGCGAAGCCCACCAACTGGTCCACGCGCTGCCGCATCTCGTCTGCCACGGTGAGCCATCCCAGGCGGTCGGCGATCTCGGGGGTCCGTGGGTCGGGTTTCCAGACCGTGGGGTCCTTGGCCCAGATGCGCTGGACGACGCGCTCCTCGTCGAGCCGGCGCAGCCGACGCGCGACCGCGTCGTCCAGGGCCCCCAACCGGGGTTTCATGTCATCCTCAAGGCGACGGCGTCACGCCTCCAACAGCTCCCGCACCCGTCGCACCACGGCCTGTGGCGTGATTCCCAGCCCCTGGTAGATCTGCTGATACGGCGCTGAAGCGCCGAAGCGCTCGAGCCCAACCATCGCCCCGCGATCTCCCACCCAGCGATACCACGGCATGGGATGCGCCGCCTCCACCGCGACGCGACAGGTGATCCGCGGCGGAAGGACTTGGTCTCGATACGCGGACTGCTGGCGCGCGAAGAGCTCGAGGCTCGGCAGGCTCACCACCCGCGTGGGAACCCCGCCGCTCTCGAGTTCCTCGCGCGCCTTGAGGGCGATCTCGATTTCCGAGCCTGACGACAGCACCATGGCTCGCGGGCGCCCGCCGCTCGCCTCGGCGAGCACGTACCCACCCTGCACCAGCCCCGAGGCCGGCGCAAACTTGGTGCGATCGAGCGCGGCCACCTTCTGGCGGGTGAGTGCCAAGGCCACCGGCCCCCCGCGGTGCTTGATAGCCACGCGCCACGCCTCGGCCGTCTCGGCCGCGTCCGCCGGCCGAATGACGATCAGATTGGGGACCGCTCGCAGGCCCGCCAACTGCTCGACAGGCTGGTGCGTCGGCCCGTCCTCCCCCAGACCGATGGAATCGTGGGTGAACACGTAGATGACCTTGAGGCCCATCATCGCGGCCAGCCGGATGGGCGGGCGCATATAGTCCGAGAAGATCAGGAAGGTGCCGCCGTAGGGAATGATCCCCCCGTGCAGCGCCATGCCATTCAGGACCGTGCCCATTCCGTGCTCGCGGACCCCAAAATGCAGGTTCCGGCCGCCCAGGTTGCCTGGGGCCACATCCTCGGCGCCCTTCACGGCCGTGTTGTTGGACGGCGTGAGATCGGCGGATCCTCCCACCAGCTCCGGCAGCTTGGGCGCGATGGCGTTGATCGTCTTGCCAGACGCCGCCCGCGTGGCCATGGCCGCTTCCTTTGACAGATCCGGGACCGCGCTTTCCCAATCACCGGGGAGCTCACCCTCGAGGCGTCGTCGCAGCTCCTGGGCCAGCTCCGGATGAGCTTTGGCATAGGCGTCGAACCTCCGCTGCCACTCGGCTTCCAGCTCGGCGCCGCGCGGCAGGCACCGGCGCCACCGCCGCAGCGCCTCCTCCGGCACCGTAAACGGCTCCTCGTAGGGCCAACCCAGGTTCTGCTTGGTGAGCTTCACCTCTTCCGCACCGAGGGGCGCCCCATGCGCCTCGGCAGTGTCCTGCTTGTGGGGGCTGCCGTAGGCGATGTGGGTTCGGACCACGATCAGGGCCGGACGGTCGGACACCGCCTGGGCCTTCCTAATGGCGCGGTTGAGCCCCGCCAGGTCGTTCCCGTCTTCGACCCGCTGCACGTGCCAGCCGTAGGCCGCGAACCGCCTGGCGCTGTCATCGCTGAAGGCCAACGACGTGGGGCCGTCAATGGTGATCTGATTGTCGTCGTAGAAACCAATGAGGTTGGGCACCCGGAGGTGCCCCGCCAGCGACGCGGCCTCGTGGGAGACGCCCTCCATGAGATCGCCATCGCTGGCGAGGAAGTACACCCGGTGGTTGATGATCTCGTGACCGGGGCGATTGAAATGGGCGGCGAGGTGGGCGCGCGCGATCGCCATGCCCACGGCGTTGCCCAAGCCCTGGCCCAGCGGCCCGGTGGTGGTCTCCACGCCCGGGGCCAGCCCCAACTCCGGATGCCCGGGCGTCTGGCTTCCCCACTGGCGGAAGTTGATCAGCTCGTCGAGCGGCAGGTCGTACCCGGCGAGGTGGAGCAGACTGTAGAGCAACATCGAGGCGTGACCGCACGACAGCACAAACCGGTCCCGGCCAGGCCAGCCCGGGTTCGCCGGATTGTGCCGCAGGTGCTTGGTCCACAGCAGGTAGCACAGCGGCGCCAGGGCCATGGGGGTGCCCGGGTGCCCGCTGTCCGCCTGCTGCACCGCGTCCATGGCGAGGGTTCGGATGGTGTTGATGCACAGCTGGTCCACGGCCTTCGCGGCGTGGGTGGCCTTGGGCATAGGTGCGGGGCTCCTCGGTACGAGATGGACGGGGGGAGAAGATAGCAGGAGGGCGGCGCGTCCGGCACGACCACCCATGCCTACAACGGGGTGATGTCCATGGACAATAGGCGGCTGATGTCCACGGACAACGGACTGATGTCCACGGACAACGGGCTGATGTCCACGGACAACGGGCTGAGGTCCACGGACAAGAGGCTGATTCCACGGACAATAGGCTGAGGTCCACGGACAACGGGCTGAGGTCCACGGACAATAGGCTGATGTCCATAGACAAGAGGCTGATGTCCGTGGACAAACCACCGTTGTGAATGGACGCCTCGTAACCGCAAACGCCGTTCCGCCAAGGGGTTAGGCCGTTCCGCATCGGGCAGGCCGTCTTCGTGCGATCGCCCTGCCGACGACCAAGCAAGTCGCAACGTGCGGGGGTCTTGACGACGTGGTCCGCGCGGGGGGCGTCCGGAGCAAACGCTGCGGGGCTTGCAGCCTAATTCCGCAACGCTGCGAAGCGGGTGGATCTGTAACTAGTGGTCGTGTTGGGAGTTTGCCCTGACCCTCAGTGGCAGGCCACCGACATATGCTGCGAGGGCTGCGGGCGTTGGGTGCCCGAGGCGGTGCGCCACCGTGCGCCGAAGGTGTTGCTGCGCACGGTGCAACAGGGATCGCCGCGTCTACACGATGGGCGGCTTAGGCGTCATGGCTTGCAGCGGTGCGGACGTATAGGTGCAGCGAGCGCAGCCAAACTGATTCGCGCCAGGCTGGCCTAGCGGGGCCGAAAGCCGTAGGTTCGAGAAGCTTACGCGGTCGGGGCACCGGCGTTGTGCGCGGAGATAGGCTGCGAGGGCCTGCAGCATATCGCGAGTTGACCCGCCGATCCCCAGCAGGTCCAATACTAGTGGACTGTTTCTCTTTTTCCGATAGCACGGATGCGGTGCTTCGGGTTGGTATAGGCCCAGCGGAAGGGCCGACAGGTTTTGTTATGGGCGCGAATGTACTGCATGAGCTTGCGCCGCAGATCGGCGGTGGAGGTGAAGATCCCGCGGGCGATGCAGTCGCGCTCAATCTTGGCAAACCACAGTTCGACCTGATTGAGCCAGGAGCTGTACGTCGGCGTGTAGTGCAGCGTGACCCTAGGATGAGCGGCGAGCCACGCTTGGACGGCCTTGGTCTTGTGGGCCGAGAAGTTGTCGGCGATGAGATGGATCGCGCGGCGCTGCGGCTGGGAGGCGACGAGGTGGTCGAGGAAGCCGACAAACTCGCTGCTCGTGTGCCGGGGGGCGGTCCGCCCCTCGATATGGCCGGTGCCGACCTCGAGCGCGGCGTACAGCGAGAGCGCCCCGTGCCGGAAGTACTCGAAGCCATGCCGCTCGGCCCGGCCCGGCGAGAGTGGCAAAACGGGATCGCGCCGATCCAGCGCCTGAATCGCCGTCTTCTCATCCACGCAGAACACCGCGGCGTGCGCCGGTGGCTGCAGATAGAGACCAATGATGTCGGCCGCCTTGCGTTCAAATTCCGGATCGGTGCTGACCGTGTACCGCTCAAGCCGGTGCGGTTTGAGCCCGGCCCGTTGCCACACCCGGTGCACCGTGGCGGGGCTCACCCGCATCCGCTGAGCCAGCCGACGCACCGACCAGTGGGTGAAGGGGCCCGGCGGCGGGAGCTGGGTCGCCGCGATGATCTTGGCCTCCACCGCCGGACTCAGCCGATCGGGCCGCCCCGACCGCGGCGCATCCCGCAGGCCCATCACCCGGGCGCACTGGAAGCGTCGCTTCCAGCGGCTAATGCTGCTCGGGGCGAGCCCGAGCTGCGCCGTGAGGGCCTCATAGGGCGTCCCGTCGGCCAGGGCGAGGATGAGCCGGGCGCGGCGCGCCAGCCCAGCGGGGATCCGGGTCGCGCGCGTCATGGCGTCCAGCTCGCGGCGCTCCGCGGTCGTGAGCCGCAGTGCAAAGGTCGGGGTAAACATGCCCCAAGATACCACATGGCGTATGCTATTGCTACTTCAGAGACGGTCCACTAGTTAGCCGGACACCAACACATCACGAGCGTCCATAGCCTGTGAGTCTTGCTGCGATAGTCGGCGCGACCCTCGCTCTCGGTGTCGGGGCCGCTCATTCCTACCTTGGAGAGCGCTGCATCCTTATCCGATTGTTCCGCCGCCCCGATCTACCGCACCTGTTCGGCAGCGACGTCTTTACCAGGCGTACTCTCCGTTTCGCGTGGCACCTCACAACTCTCGCTTGGTGGGGCCTCGGTGCCCTCCTGCTGCTTCTCGCCCAGGACGCCTCTACCGCTGCACTTGGGGCGGCGATCGCCGGAACCTTCGCGGCGACAGCCCTTCTGACGTTGCTCGGGTCTCGCGGCCGGCATCTCGCGTGGCCCGTGTTTCTGGGCATCGCCGCGGCGGCGTGGTATGCGACCCGCTGACTCTGGGTGCATGGTGCCGGCTAACACGGGAAATGGAGCCGGCGGGCGCGCGAGCGGCGCGCGGCCGTGCGCCGGCTG
>Ga0209321_10001522_pt1 | contig 15814 bp, 17 predicted proteins | sample Rifsed16ft4_FD_184012 | JGI IMG/M metagenome (GOLD analysis project Ga0209321, IMG submission 184012) | Soil microbial communities from Rifle, Colorado, USA - sediment 16ft 4 - CSP-I_5_4 (version 2) | ecosystem: Environmental > Terrestrial > Deep subsurface > Rock core/Sediment | place: Rifle... | reverse complement strand
GTATGGATCAACACTTCACGGAACGACGCAGCCAGCGCACGTGAAACCGGCGCGGCTTTAATGAACTGCGGCCGTGCACCTACAACGGAAGCCACGATTTTTACGGACAATGACACTCCTTGAATGCTTTGATCACGCGCATTTGGTTTTCTTAGTCACGTTGGTGTAAAAATGCAGACACAATATGAACGATTACCCAGGCAGCCAGACGGTCGCCGAACCTGCAACACAGACTTCGCCGTTTGAATTCAAAATATGCGTATCCAGGACCAGGCGGCGTTTCTCTTCGATTACCTGAGCAACTTTAACTTCAACCGAGACCGTTGTGTCCACATAAACGGGGCGCTTAAAAATGGAATTTTGCGAAATATACACGGTCCCCATACCAGGAAAATCCATCCCCAATACTTTGGAGATCAACCCTGCAAGGAAGGCACCGTGGACGATGCGCTTCTTAAAAAAGGAATTTTCAGCAAACTCAGCGTCAAGATGGACCGGGTTTAGATCGCCGACGATCTCGGCAAACCGCTGTACATCGTCCGCCGAAATGTGCCTTTCCCATTTGAATCCATCGCCTTCCTGAAATGAAAAATCGGTTGACATATCCTTTGCTCCTGATTTTAAGCAGCCAGATGATTGAATTTTGCCCGTTCTTAATGCCCGGCACATTCAAGCCTGATTTGCCACCTCCAGAACATACTGCCCATACGAATTTCCATTGAGCGCCTTTCCTAATTCACGCAATTGCTCCTTCGAGATAAACCCCATACGATACGCGATTTCCTCCGGGCAGGAGATCATCAGTCCCTGCCTTTCCTGAATGGTCTGAATAAATGACGCCGCCTGGAGTAGAGATTCATGCGTGCCCGCATCCAGCCAGGCAACACCGCGGCCAAACATTTTGGCCTTCAACTGTCCTTTTTGCAAATAAACCCTGTTCAGATCGGTGATCTCGATCTCGCCGCGCAGAGATGGCTTAAGTGCCTCGGCGATTCTGACGACCTGATTATCATAAAAATAAATTCCAGGAATTGCAAAGCTTGACCGGGATTCCGCAGGTTTCTCTTCGATGCTCAAGACGTTGTACTGATCATCGAATTCCACAACCCCATATCGCTCAGGATCGGTGACTTTATAACCAAAAATGATCGCGCCCTCCTTCAAGGATGCACATTCCTGCAACAGCGAGATCATCCCCTCGCCATAAAAGATATTGTCGCCCAGGATCAAGCAAACAGGGTTATCTCCGATAAACTCGCGGCCCACCAAGAACGCGTCAGCCAGACCGCGCGGCTCACTCTGCCCTGCATATTCGAACTTCAGGCCCCATTGAGATCCGTCTTTCAACAGTTCCCCAAAGGCGGGTAAAGCCTCGGGGGAGCTGATGATAAGGATCTCGCGTATCCCCGCCAGCATGAGCATCGAAAGCGGGTAATACACCATCGGCTTGTCATAGACCGGCAGAAGCTGTTTGCTGGTGGCGATCGTCAGCGGGTAAAGACGCGTCCCCTTCCCGCCTGCCAAAATAATTCCCTTCATTTGGACTCCTTCTCCACCCGCCCCACGCGCTTCGCGCGCTTCGCTCGCCATGCATAATTTTTCTCGATCCACTCACCATACGAACCACCGCTTGCCTGATCCACCCATTTCGGATTGGAGAGATACCATTCGATCGTTCGACGCAAACCCGCTTCAAACCCTACCTCAGCCTGCCAGCCCAACTGACGAGTGATCCTCCCTGAATCGATCGCGTAACGACGGTCATGTCCCGGACGGTCTGCCACAAAGCGGATCAATTCAGAGTAACTTTTCAGTCCACGTTCGCGCAACTGAGGAACTTCCACGGGCGGCGCAACATCATCAAGAATATTACATAATTGATTCACAAGCTCAATATTCTTCTGTTCATTGCTTCCACCAATGGCATACACCTCACCTGGCTTGCCTTTCTCAAAAGCGAGTTTGACTGCCTTGCAATGGTCTTCGACATAGATCCAATCACGCACATTCGACCCGTCGCCATATACAGGCAAAGGCTTGCCGGAAAGCGCGTTCAAAATCATCAATGGGATCATCTTCTCAGGGAATTGATAGGGGCCATAGTTGTTGGAACAATTGGTGGTGACCGTCGGCAGTCCATACGTATGATGAAAGGCGCGCACAAAATGATCGCTGGCCGCCTTGGATGCCGCGTATGGCGAGTTCGGCGCGTAGGGAGTCTCTTCCGAAAAATATCCCTCCTCGCCCAGAGAGCCAAATACTTCATCGGTTGAAACATGCAGAAATCGAAATGTGTTTTTCTGCTCAACGGGCAAAGCATTCCAATAAGCACGCGCGGCTTCCAGCATGGAATAAGTTCCCACTACATTCGTCTGGATAAAATCTTCCGCATTGACAATGGAACGGTCCACATGCGACTCAGCCGCAAGATGCATCACACCTATAGGTTCATATTTCATGAGCAGGGAGGCGACCAGTTCACGATCTGCGATATTCCCTTTCACGAACACATAATTCTGATTTCCTTCCAGGTCAGCCAGAGATAATGAATTTGCCGCGTAGGTTAGCGCATCCAGATTCACCACGCGGTATTCACCACTCTGCACTAACAGTCGCACCAGGTTCGCGCCGATAAAACCGCTCCCGCCTGTTATGAGGACAGTTTGTTGCCCGGTCATCTTTATCCTTTATCTATGAGAACACTCTGAAACAGATTCTCATACTCCTTAACGACTTGATTGATTTCAAAATATTTCGCCTTCTCCAGGCTGGCATTGCGAAATGAAAGCAGACGATTGGAGTCTGAAAGCAAGCCCAGCAATGATGTCCTGAATTCACCAGCATCTTCCTGCCGGATTAAATATCCGTTCTTATTATTATCCACCAAATCAACGAATCCACCAACGTGACTCGCAACAATGGCAAGACCCTTTGCCAATGCCTGGACTCCGACCATGGGCAATCCTTCGGATCGCGAGGGCATGAACAAGATGTCACTGCTGTCAAACCAATTCAACACCTCCTGCGGATCGATCCAGCCCGTGAATTGAAACCGACCCTCCAGACCTGATTCTGCAACCGCACGCCTGACATCCTGCATCAATGGGCCATCGCCGATCATCACGCATTGCCACTGGATTTTTTTTAGCTGGTTCAGGCTTTGCACCACCTGCAACGGATTCTTCTGCGCCATGAACCGGCCTGCAAAGACAATACGCGGCGGCTGGTTAAGATGAATTAGATCGGGCTGCATAGTGCTTAGATCCACCCCATTGGGGATTACTTGAATTTTTACGTTATAGTTCTTCAAGGCAAGCTGCCGCGTGAATTCGCTCACTGCAACAATCCGGTTTGCGTTCCTCCAAATGCTGCGCGTAAACGGATAGATCCATCGGAACCAACCTCCCGTTTTTTCGGGAACACCTCCGGGTACATCACCGAGATGAACGGTTAGAACATAGGGAATACCCGTGAACCGTGAGAGTGCCCATGCCAGCGCGCCGGCAGGCACGGCAAAGTGTGCATGGATCACTTGGGGCTTGAAGCTGAGGATTAAACGGCGACCAGTCCAAAGTCCCGCGAGAACGTAGGCGGCCATGGAGAGAAAACTGGCTTTATAGGGCTGAGTCCGCAAGGAGGACAAACGAACAATGGTATATCCATCACGCTCTTCTTCACGTGGCAATCCCTTGATATGAGCTGTCAGGACTTTAATTTCATGGCCCCACTTTGTTAATCCACGGCAAATATCTTCGGCCGCGCGTCCGCCACCCCCTCCAATCGGAGGAAACTCATGGTTCAAAACCAGGATGCGCATCAATTCTCACGCTTGATATTGATCATCTCGCGAACGGTATAGGTGGGCTTGGCCTGTGATTCGTGATAGGTACGTGCAAGCAATTCGGCGATAAGACCCATCAGAATGGATTGAAAGCCCAGAATGAAGAACATCACACCAATTTGAAAAAATGGGGAGCCAAGCACAGCTACCGAGAAAAATACGCGACGAATAAACAAATACAGGAGTAGAGTCACACTGACAAAGATCAAGATCATTCCCGTGCCGCCAAAAAGACGAATTGGTTTATGGGAATAATTGAGCAGGAATTTGACCGTAAACAAATCGAGGATAACCTTTAGGGTTCTTTCCAGGCCGTAATTTGCCTCCCCAAACTTACGATGATGATGTCTGACAGGGATCTCCGTAATGCGTGCCCCAACCGAATGTGCAAAAACAGGGATGAAGCGATGCATTTCACCATACAGGCGGAACCCTTCAAGCGCATCCCTGCGATAGGCTTTGAGCGAGCATCCGTAGTCATGCAAATGAACGCCGGTCACCCATGAAATCAACCCATTGGCAAAAATGGATGGGATCGTACGGGTGAGGCGGTTATCTTTTCGATCCTTGCGCCAGCCGCTCACGAGATCATATCCCTCGTCAAGTTTCGCCAGCAGCATCGGGATATCGGCAGGGTCGTTCTGCATATCGGCATCGAGCAAGACGATAGTATCGCCCTGTGCATGGTCAATCCCGGCAGTGATTGCGGCAGTCTGCCCAAAGTTACGGCGAAAGATAACCGCACGTACATGGCGGGGATCTTTTTTTACAAGGGCCTTGAGAACATCCAGGCTTTTATCCTGGCTTCCATCATCCACAAAGATGACCTCCCAATTTTGTTGAAGGGGTTCCAATGCCTTTTTGATGGAATCGTACAGGAGAGGCAGATTTGCCTCCTCATTGTATAGGGGAATGATCAGGGAAAGATCGGACATGGTCTATTTCTTATGATTCAGCCGCTCAAGGTCTGCATCGACCATCATGATGACAAGTTCCCTGAAACTGACTGATGGTTCCCAGCCCAGGATCGAACGCGCCTTGCTTGGATCAGAGATTAACAAATCGACTTCGGCAGGCCGGTAGAATTTTTCATCCTGAACAACATGGTCGTTATAGTCCAGGCCAACGTGACCAAAAGCGATCTGACAGAACTCGCGAACAGAGTGGGTCTCCCCCATGCCGATCACAAAATTATCAGGCTTATCCCGCTGCATCATGCGCCACATGGCTTCCACATAATCGCCCGCAAATCCCCAATCGCGCTGTGATTCAAGGTTGCCAAGACGCAGTTCCTTCGCAAGACCAAGCTTGATGCGTGCCACGCCATCCGAAATCTTGCGGGTAACGAATTCCATCCCGCGGCGCGGGCTTTCATGGTTAAACAAGATTCCAGAAACTGCAAACATATCAAAAGACTCGCGATAGTTCACCGTGATCCAATGCCCGTAGACCTTTGCCACCCCGTAGGGACTGCGCGGATAGAAAGGTGTGGCCTCGTGTTGTGGTACTTCGAGAACCTTTCCAAACATTTCGCTCGAAGAAGCCTGATAAAAGCGGATCTTCGGATTCACATAGCGGATGGATTCCAGCATACGTGTGACACCCAGGGCCGTGATATCACCTGTCAGCGCAGGTTGATTCCATGAGGTGGGAACAAAAGATTGCGCGGCGAGATTATACACTTCAGTTGGCTGGTATTGTTCAAGCAAAGTCAGCAGAGAGCCCTGATCCTGCAGGTCGCCTTGAACAACAGTGATGTCATCCAGGAGATGGTCAATACGCTCATAGGTTACAGTGCTTGATCGTCGTGCAACGCCAACCACACGATATCCTTTTGAAAGCAGTAATTCAGCAAGATATGAACCGTCCTGACCGGTGATTCCCGTTATTAGTGCAGTGGGCATTCGTTCTCCTTGTTCCAAAATTCAGCGACTGAATTATAAACTGACATTCACAACTGTCAAGCGCGCTTTTGATCCTGCCACCAGCCGATTCCCAGGATGATCAGCCACAGCCCCAGTATCAATGAGACCATCACGGCAAACGGCAATTGACCACCCCAGTATAAATAACGGCTGCCATACCATTGGGTGAACACCAGCAAAAACACGACTTCACATGCAATCACACGCGTAAACCAAACATTGCGCGTCTCACGCCACCATACCCAGACATACCCTGCGATCAGGGATTGCCACAGGAACAGGATCGTTCGATAACGGGGATTATCCCACTGGTCGCCTCCAGCGCGTAACGCGGCAAGCAGGATCCAGATCCACGCGAGAAGCGATAACCACATCCACAGATTCCGCATCCTTCCCGACCCTTCGACACTCCCATTGGTCGCAGGACTACGCCCTTGTCCTGCCGCGGCTGCGAACGAGAGGATCAGCATTGGAAGCAACATATACCAGCCGAGCGAGCGCGCAACATAGATCACCTTCCAGATGAATTTTGTTGGCGCGATCAGCGCGGCAGGCAACACGTGCTGGAAGACACCATAGATTGTGATAAAAGGCAAACGAATCCATTTTGGCCCTTCCTCAAATATTTTTTGCACCCAGCCGGATTCGCGTTCCAATTGGTAGGCATCCCATTTGACAGCCAGCCGCAGCCAGTCGTTGATCACGTGCAGGGGGGAAGTCGCATCGAATTCACCCGAACGATTGAGCGCAGAGGAAAGGAAAAATAGTCCAGCAATAAAAATGATCCCTAATATGATGACTGTTTTCCAGGAAATATTGCCGCGCTCACCTGTAAAAAAAATCCATCCTGCAAAGATGACGAGCGTAACCAGCGCAACAACAGGCGAGACAAGCAACATCCCAAGTAAACCGATGCCAAGCCAGATTAAGGACGATACCTTAGAGGCGGATGGCTTGTCGTTCGAATATGTATCATGTGATTTTGCAGGAGCAAGCTCCTGCACTCCGGAATTAACAAACCCCCACAGGGCAAAGGCGCTGAACGTCATCAAGTAAGGTTCGCGCATGGCAGCGCCGCCGAGCAAAACACTGTCGGGATACAGGGCAAATATCCATGTGGAAGCCCACGCAACCTTTTCACCGAACGTTCGGTTGACTGCCCACCACAGGAATGGAATCCCCAGCGCGGCGATCAATACGGAAAGCAGGATCAACATCAACGGACGCTGTGCATCGGGCGATAAAAATCTATAAACAAATGCGCTGAAAGCCAGCAACCCTCCATATTGATCGGAAGCAAATTTGCTGCTGAATGCGTCAAGGATGGGGCGCTCCGAACTGGCCAACTCCCAGGCCTGATCATCGCGGCGATGCGCGTCCGTGAAAACATAGCCTGCACGATCATCGGCATCGTCGTAGCCATAGAGGGGAAGCATTATGTAAGTGGCAACGCCGCCTGCCAGGCGTAAGATGAAAGCCAGCCCAACGATCCATGCCAGTGTTTTGCCGCCCGAAGCCCATCGAACAGACGACACAAGGGACAACAATCCAAGAAATAGAAGAAGGCTAAAACTCAAAAAACCGGTCAGCCAGTTACCCGTTTGACCAAAAGCAAACAGTGCACCCAACCCAAGCGAGATGGGTAGGACAAACAGCAAATCCTTCGATGGTAAATTCTTTGATCTCATGCAAACCCATCGAAAATGCGGCGTGCTCGTTCCGTCCAGGTATAACGTTCCGCATCCTTCCTGGCCTGTGCGCTCAAAGCAGTGCGGCGTTTTTCGTCTGCAAGTAAAGATTCAATCACGGACTTCCACTCGTTTACGTTTCCAGGCTCACAAAAGACTGCATTCTTTTCATTGAGCACTTCACGGATTACCGGCAGATCCGCGCTTGCAATGGCACGGCCCGAGGCCATATATTCGAACATCTTCATCGGGTTGATCACTTCGGCAATCTCCTGCCCGCTCGAAGCAGAGATCGAACGGCCATAGGGCATGAGCAAGACATCCGCCGCGGCCTGGTAAAGCGGAATGCGCCCCTGCTCGATGAAGCCCGTCATCGTTACATTCGTGAGATGGGCATCCCTCAGTTGTGCCTGCCAATACGAGACGAGATCTGGGGTCCCACCCACCCACAGGAAATTTACCTGCGGCATTTGTTTCGCCAGCTCGAACAACAAATCCGCACCACGCCCGGGATAAATGTGACCTGTAAACCCGACTGTTAAACCATCTTCGAGATTCAATTGACGGCGCGCGTTCGAAGGATCAGGAAGATTTTCATATTTTTCCAAATCAACGCCATTGGGAGCGATGATCACCGCCTCATTTTCAAAGCCGAAGCCTGCTGACCGTTCCAAAGCCTTTTGCAACGCCTGAGTGGTGACCGTCATCCGCTTACGGCCCCGCGCTTTCCAGAACCGACGAAGCCACCAGGGTCCCAGAAGTCCTGTTACATCCGCGTGCATCTCAAGGATGACCGGATATCCACGCCACAGCGCCACCACCGCAGATTGAGGCAGCCACGTATAGATCAGATCCGCTTTGAATTTGCGCGCCGCAGATTGCGCGTGGAGGATAAAGTCAAAGCGTTTGAGCCGCCTGATGGAAGGAAGCAATTCAAGGTCCGGAGAGAGACGTAAGCCATAGTGTTCGCGCAACGCGTCAGGGGACAGGATATCCGTTTCTCGCGGAGCAAAGATGCCGACGTTATGTCCAAGCTGCATAAGTGCCTGGCATACTTTCATCGCCTGGATCGAGTTGGCAGTCAGCGATGGGATGCGAGAGTTGGTGACGGCTGCTATCCTCATGTTTTTTGTTCTTGATGGTGAATCTCCCGCAAGCCGCGCCAGGCCATGGTCCCAACCGAGGCGATGTAATAGAATGATAACAGCGCGCCCGCGGCTACATATCCATAGCGCGGCACGATGAGAAATGCCAGCGCGATTTTGATCAGACCGACGATAAGGGTGACTTTAATGGGATATTCCGAAAGCCCCAACGAAAGCAATAGCGGACGGTTCCAGAATAACGTGTAATTGAATGCCAGCCCCACCAGCAAAGCGATTAGCGCGGGATACGCATCCACATATTGTTTGCCGTAGAGCCAGAGGATCCAGCGGCCAAAAAGCACGAAAGCGAGTGCCTGGACGAGGTTATATGCAAACGCCAGCGTGGTGACTTTGCGCAAAAAGTCGCGCAAGCGCGGCCAGGCTTGTTGCATAATGAGACGGTTGAGTTCAGGATAAACCGTGGCGATCAGCGGATCGACCGCGACTGCGAGCAGGCCAATGATCGCATAGGCGGCTCTGTAATAGCCCGCGGCAGTGGCATTGAGGAAGAACCCAACCCAGAGAATTTCGCTCTCGCGGAAGATCTTGATGATCGTGGCACTGATATTGGAGTTCAGCGCGAAGCGGGCCAGTTCTCGATAGGATGGAATTGAAACGAATGGAGCTTTCCACCAACCCGCCCCGAGGACGCGGTGCAGCTGGGTTTGCGCCACAAGAAAGACGCCCAGCCCGAGGATCATCTTTCCCAGCAGATATGCCAGCAGTACGAGGGCCACACCACCGCCCCAGATAAATGCGGCCGCGATCACCAGCACGCCGACAATTCCATGAATCAGATTGATCGTCCCCTGCCATCTGATCTTATCGGTTATCTGCAGGATTCCGATGGAAGTTTCGTAGTTGAAATTCGCAAGCAAGCCAACCGCAAAGGCTGTGAACATCCAGGCAGTATTTGGAGTTTTGGAAATGTAGTGAGAGGCCAGCCCGGAGGTGAGTGCGACAAGCGCAAACGCCAATACCGAGACAAAAGCCTCTGCCAGACCCGCGGCTTTGATCAGCACGGATGCCCTGTCCTTTTCGCCACGCTCGATATATTCGCCCCCATAGCGGACGACCAACTCGCTCATGCGGAACGACAGCAGGCTGTTGACCGTGGACGCGTATCCCATCACCAGGCCAATCAGACCGAAACCCGCCACGCCCAAAAGCTGCGCTGACATGATTCCCATCAGGAAACTCAAGGCCAGACTGAGGCTATTACTGCTAAAAAGATGGGCGCTATTGCGAATAACTTTGCCCAGCAAAATATCCTGACGCCAGTACGATAACATTTCCCGCCAATTGCTCACAGCGTAAGAACCTTGCTCGCCCACTTACGTTCCGCGTTATACCATTCCACCAGTCTCTCAACGCCCGCGCGCATGTTGAACTGTGGTTCCCAGCCAAGCAACTCGCCCGCCTTGGTCACATCTGCCCAGTTGGTGAACATATCTGCCGGGTCAGGGGGACCATATTGTACGATGGCTTTCCTGCCTACCACATCTTCTATAAGCCTAATGAGATTATTTATCGTTATGACTTCATGCCCGCCAAGATTAATGATCTCAAAACCAAGTGGTTTGAGGGCGGAGATAATACCACGCCCAATATCGTCTATATAGGTGAAGCCGCGCGATTGTTCGCCATCTCCGTTCACGCGCACGGGATGTCCCTCACTGATCCATTGTACGAAGCGGAAGATGGATAGATCAGGTCTTCCTGCAGGGCCGTAGACGGTGAAGAAGCGCACTACGGTCACATCAATACCGTACAGATGATGATAGGCGTGCGCCATGGCCTCCGCACCTTTTTTGCTGGCTGCATACGGCTGAAGCGGTTCACTACTGGAAGCGGATTCCGGCGTGGGATAGGGAGGGTTTTCTCCATAGATACTGGAAGTGGAAGCGACAATGAATTTCCTGGTGCCAGTCTGGCGGCATAACTCCAGCATATTCAAGGTTCCGAGCACATTGCTTTCAACATAGATCCATGGGTTCTTTACACTGGCGCGCACGCCTGCCCACGCGGCCAGGTTGATCAGACCCTCAAATTCATATCCTTTGAGCCGATCAATAATGGACTTATCTGAAATGTCCAGTTTGTGAAAGGTAAACCCCGGCATTGCCTGCAATTTGCCCAGGCGGTATTCCTTCATTCGCAGGTCGTACGCGTCGTTCATGTTATCAATGCCGATAACTGTATGCCCGTCTTTGATGAGCAACTCCGATGTGCGCGCGCCGATGAAACCTGCCGCACCTGTAACCAGATAATTTGCCATATCTTCACCTTATGTGATTGCGAGTCTGCGCGAAACAATCTCCCTTACAGGAGACTACTTGTGAGGTACGCTCGCAGTGACACTATAATCTCACAACCTTTTCGCTATTCTTCGCAACTGTGCGCGTCGCATTTCGGCTGTCAAAGACAAACGCCGCCGATTCGACAATCGCCTTGTAGTCATATTCCTTATGATTCGTAATGATCACCACGGCATCCGCGTCTTTTACTGCATTCATCATATCCTGTACGCTGTCCAACTGCCAGCCATCCGTCTCATGATGGATGTGCGGGATATACGGGTCATGATACTTCACCACTGCACCCTTCTTTTGCAGCAGGCCAATCACGTCCAACGCCGGTGATTCGCGCACATCATCAATATCGGGTTTGTAAGCCGCGCCAAGCACCAGCACCTTCGAGCCTTTGAGTGCTTTGCTGCGATCGTTCAAGGCTTCCATCACGCGGCTCACTACATAACGCGGCATGTTCGTGTTGATCTCGGATGCCAGTTCGATAAAACGCGCATTGTAGTTGAATGACTTCATCTTCCACGAAAGATAGAGTGGGTCAATCGGAATGCAGTGCCCGCCCAGGCCAGGCCCCGGCGTGAACTTCATAAAACCGAACGGCTTCGTCGCCGCGGCTTCGATCACTTCCCACACATCGACGCCCAAACGCTCGCACATGATCGCCAGTTCGTTGACAAGGCCAATGTTGATCATGCGGAAGGTGTTCTCAAGCAGTTTCGCCATTTCTGCGGCTTCAGCCGAACTGACGAGGTGTACAGTTTGAATCGCGCCCGCATACCATGCCGCAGCCACTTCGCCACAAGCTTCTGTGATTCCACCCATCACTTTCGGCGTGTTTATTGTTGTCCAATCTTCACGGCCCGGGTCTACGCGTTCGGGAGAGAATGCAAGGAACCAGTTCTCACCCACTAAAAGTCCTTGCTCGATGCCAAGTTTTGGAAGAAGGACCTCCCGTGTCGTTCCGGGATAAGTGGTCGACTCCAGCACAACGACCATTCCCTTGTGCATATACTTCGCCAGCTCTTCGGTGGCCGAGCTAATGAACGACATATCGGGGTCGCCTGTCTGGCGCAAAGGCGTGGGCACACAGATACTGACCGCATCCGTTTCTCTTAATAGGGAGAAATCCGTTGTGGCAGTTAGATGCCCCGATTTAACCAACTTTTCAATCGCTTCGGTTTTAACATCCGGGATGTAGGAGATACCCTTGTTAAGGGAACCAACTTTTCGTGAGTCCGGATCGATGCCCGTTACGCGGAATCCTGCTTCGGCAAAGACAACTGCCAGGGGCAATCCAACGTAGCCGAGTCCTAGAATCCCAACGCGAGCCTTTCTTTCTTTCAAACTTTCGATGAGTGCTTCTTTGATTGACATTCTTGTCCTTGTTGACTGTCAGAATAAATTCATCTGCTTCGGTTCGTCTTCTTTTTTTTCCTGCTTTTTTGCAGTGGGCGCGGACTTGCCCAACCCGGCGCGTGCTTGTTCAAGCAGCTCAGGGAGCCTGGCAAAATCAGCCATGATCGCAGGTTTGAGCGACATTTGGTGCAATGCCGCAGCAGGATGGTACATGGCGATTACAAAACGGTCACCCGCTTTTTGCATCTGCCCATGGATCTGCGTGATCTTCGCTCCCTTGAAGAACAAGCCCATCGAGAAACGGCCAAGCGTTACGATGATGCTCGGGTTGACAATATCAATTTGGCGAAAGAGATAATTGCTGGTGCAAGTCTCGATTTCATCGGGCAACGGATCGCGATTCCCTGGCGGGCGGCACTTGACCACATTCGTGATCCACACATCAGCACGGGTCACACCGGCCTGTTCAAGCAATTGATCCAGAAACTTTCCCGCCGCGCCCACAAATGGACGACCCTGCTCGTTTTCATGGAAACCCGGGCCTTCACCGATGAACATGATCTCGGCATGTGTCGGGCCTTCACCCGGGACTGCCTTCTTGCGCGAACGATGAAGTTCGCACTTTGTACAAACCACGATTTGCTTTGCAAGAGCTGCTAATGCTTCTTCATCGCTCATTTTGTTCCTCCTTATCCAACCTTGAACGCCCATCGTCAGACATAAGACGCTCGACTTTCAACGAGTCTAGATTCATCAGGATCGCATCTTCATCATTATCCTTATAGTAACGCCGTCTGCGACCCGATTCCTCATAGCCAAATCTGCGATACATTTCCTGGGCGGCGATGTTGCTGGCGCGCACTTCCAAAAAGGAGGTTTGCGCGCCTTCATCGATGAGATACCGCAAAGCGTGAGATAACAGTTTCTTCGCAATGCTCTGCCTTCGAAGATCAGGATGGGTCGCCAGTGTGGCAACATGAGCTTCCTCTACGAGCAGCCATACCACGATCATGCCGACGACCCTTCCATCAACTTCGGCAACCCAGCAGCGCGAGGCAGGGTTATCCGTTAACTCAAAACGGAATGACCTCTCAGGCCATGGCAGACTGAACGACATTTTATCCAATTCGACGACAGCAGGAATATCATCCGCCGTCATCTTCCGAATGATAAGGTTCATACGGGTATTGACTCAGTAACATGCAGGTAGATCGGTGCAAGCGAAGCCTCGTCGTCAACTCTGCCCTCCTGCCAGCGGGCCCACGCTAATTCCGCGAGGATAGCTGGGCGACGCACCGAACCCGCGGGTGATGCAAGATGCACCTCGGCTTTTTCTGACAATCTTCGACGTTCCTCGGATGTCAGTTCACCGCACACCAGAGATGGACTCTCGATCTCATCTATCAACACTTCGGCGGTTACGACTCGCGCGGGACCCCTGGCCTGCCAGCCGTTTTTCGAGCTTTTATACCAGCCAACAGCCAGTCTGCCGCGCCCCGCTTGAATGGCAACCACTAATGGAAGCCTGGACAAAGGCTGTGCTGAAGCGAGAATATCCAGCGTCGGAATGCCGATCAAAGGGAGATGTCTGGCTAAAGCGAGTCCTTTCACCAGAGCCAGCCCGACGCGCAGGCTTGTAAATGAACCGGGCCCTAATGCCACGCCCAACGCACGGACATCTTCCATGCTGAAGCCACAACGCTTCAAAAGATCAGAAATGGCAGGGGCCAGTTCCACGGTATGGCGCTGGCTGCTGCGCCATGCGTATTCACCAATGACCTGCGCGCCATCATGAAGCGCAAGCCCAAGTTGAGCAGTGGAGGTATCCACAGCCAGCAGCATCAGTCGCCTCCATACGCGGCGTGACGGATGATTTCGAGCAGGTCATCATATCGTTTGCCGCTGGCTTTGAACTTCATCTCGCGTTCTTCTTCATCTATGTGCTCAAGTTTCACCCACAGGCGTTCATCGGGAACAAGTCCATCGATCCGCTCAGGCCATTCGATGAGCAGAGGGCCCTGGGCCAGCATCGAGTCGAGGTCCAGCTCTTCAGCTTCGAGCGTGGAGTCGAGGCGATACGCGTCCATATGAAAAAGCTGACCCTGGTCCGCACGTCGATAGACATTCACGATAATAAATGTCGGGCTGGAAACCGAATCCAGCGAACCCCAACCCTTCGCAATGCCCTGCACGAATGTGGTCTTGCCCGCACCAAGCTCGCCCTGTAAACAGATCACATCGCCCGCCTGTAATTCTCCACCCAAACGCATGCCAATACTGCGTGTTTGTCCGGGGCTGCGGCTGAAAAAATCCATCATGTGCGAATCTAAGATGGGCATCGGAGGGATTATATCAGGCGAGTGAATTCTACTCCAAACCGAGTGGACTCTCGATTGGCTTTCGGTTAAGATAGGCAAAAGTTTGTTTAAGGAGAAGAGCAATGGAAAATTATTGGAATCAGTTTATTGAAAACTTCATCAGAGGCATCCCGAACCTGCTCACTGCGCTGGTGATTTTTATCGTCAGCCTTTACCTGGCCCGCTTCTTAAGCAATATCCTCAGGCGCGTGCTTCACAGCCGAAAGGCACCCGAAGGTGTTACTCATCTCCTGGGACAGCTAACTCTTTGGACGGTCATCCTCATCGGTATGATCACCGCTTTGCAGCGTTTCTTTGATGTGACGGCATTCCTGGCCGGTCTGGGCATCGTTGGTTTCACCATTGCCTTCGCTCTACAGGATGTAATCAAGAACTTCGCATCGGGGATCATCCTGTTGCTTCAGCAGCCGTTCCATGTTGGCGAATCAATTGAACTGGCCGGTTTTGAGGGTACCGTACTGGCGATTGACTTGCGCACCACCGAGATAAGAGCATCGGATGGACGGATTGTGATACTGCCAAATGCGAGTGTGCTGGCAAGCCCCATTGTTAACCATACCCGCGCGAGCCAGAGGCGCGTCGACCTCAGCCTCAACCTGTCTCATGGTACCGATCCAAACACTGTCAGGCAAATAATTCTGGATGCAATCGAGGAAGTGCCGGGGTACGTCAGAAAACCAGAGCCGGTGATCGTATTCGATAATCTGACAAGTTCTGCGCTGGTGTTAACCGTCAATTTCTGGATCGATGTACCAGAAAACAATCCAGCTCAGGCAAAGGACACTGTTCTTCTCAAAGTGAAATCTGCTTTCGATCGGCAAGGGATTGAAATTCCTCATCCGGTGCAGGCGGTTTATTCGAAGAGTTAGGGCGTTTCCTCAACAGGCAAGGTCAAGATGGAAAGATCGAGGTCTTTTAGGGGTCGCCGTGCGATTTCTTTTTGGCCTTTCTGTGGATCAAGGTATGAAACAATCCACTCAACCGTATGGGGTCCAAAGAAACGAGAACTGGTTTGTGAGCAGGAGATTTGCGGGCAGTGAAACGAATGCTGCCGAGACTAAATTGCCCAGTGCTCAGAACAGTACACTTGAAGGGTGGCAAAGAGGCTTCGTGTGTCCAATGGACAGTCGAGTCAATTTGTCGTAAACTCCGTTGCATGAGACGGCTCCTTC
>Ga0209321_10001520_pt1 | contig 15824 bp, 24 predicted proteins | sample Rifsed16ft4_FD_184012 | JGI IMG/M metagenome (GOLD analysis project Ga0209321, IMG submission 184012) | Soil microbial communities from Rifle, Colorado, USA - sediment 16ft 4 - CSP-I_5_4 (version 2) | ecosystem: Environmental > Terrestrial > Deep subsurface > Rock core/Sediment | place: Rifle... | reverse complement strand
TAGAAATGACCGTCCAAAATTTTTAAGTCATTTAAGATTTTTTTTAGATAGCCAAACTTTAAAACCTGACTTAATTCATTTTGTCGATTATAAAGCAGAAACTAAAGAGAAAGACATAACACAAAGATATAGGAGGGGCTATGATTTTTTGAGAAACAAAGGAATAGATGTTATTTGTTTGTTAGAAGTGGATGACTGGTATCGGAGCGATTACATAGAAATAATGGTAAAAGAATGGGAAGCTAATGGAAAGCCGGAAATATTTGGATTGAGAAGAACGGTATATTATCATATCGGATTAAAAAAATTCACATCTATGAATCATAACAATAGGTCAAGTGCTTTTAGTACGATTATAAAGGCTGATCTTCCAATAGAATGGTGCAATGATAATGAACCATTTACGGATATTTATTTGTGGAAACAATTAAAAGGAAAAACATTTTTCACAATTGAAAACATTTGTTTAGGCATAAAACATGGAGAGGGGTTGTGCGGTGGCAGCGGACACAAAAACACTTTCCCTTACCAATATTATGATAACAATTACAGTTTTTTACGTTCAATAGTAGATAAAAAAAGTTTTGATTTTTATACTTTAGGAAAATGAAAATAGGAGTAATTACAGCGGTATGGAAACGACCGGAGATTTTTGAAATGTTTGCAAAATGTATTTTAGAAATAAAGAAAAATACAAAACATGAATTGCTTGTAATTGTTGCAGGGAGCGAATTACACGAATCTGAAAAACTTGTAACAAAATATGGTTTTGCCTACATTGAAATAAAAAACAATCCTGTATCAAATAAGTTTTCGGCAGCATTAAAAAGGGCAGAGCAGCAGCAATGTGATTATGTTTTATTGATGGGTTCGGATAACATGCTATCGTTGGATTTGTGGAAGCACTACGAAAAAGCTATAACGGATAAAATTGATTTTTTCGGATTAAAGGATTTATATTTTTATGATACTGTTTCCAAACGTGCAGCATATTGGGGCGGTTACATTGATGAACGTAAAGGAAAGCCATGTGGTGCTGGGCGATTACTAAGCAAAAAACTTTTAAATAAAATTAATTGGAAACTTTGGAAGGAAGGACTGGACAAAGGGCTGGATAATTCAATGGAAATGATTTTAAGAAATGTGCAATATACACGGAGATTAATTTCATTAAAAGAGAATGGTGTCCATGCTATTGACGTTAAGTCAGAAATAAATATAACAAAATTCAAGTTATGGGAAAATACATCTATCATTGATTCTACGGTAATAAAAAATAAATTCCCTTGTATTTTCAGCAAAAATAATAATTCCGATTTTTTGAATATTGATGGTAATATAATTCATAAGACCGCAATTATTCATGATAACGTAATAATGGGAAAAGGCAATAGAATAGGTGCGTACACAGTAATCGGGAGCAACGGAGAGATTCGTGGCGTCGATCATGATAATTTTGAGGGATGTGTCGAGATAGGGGATAATAATACTATATCTGAATTTGTTACTATTCACAGGTCTTTTAAAGATCGGAATACTAAAATTGGGAATAATAATATCATAATGGTTCACTGTCATTTAGGACATAATGTAGTTATTGGGAATGATTGCGAAATTTGTGCCGGCACTATTTTGGCGGGATATGCGACCGTAAAAAGTGGATCGAAATTAAAGATAGGTGTATTAGTAAGAAACCGTAAAACAATAGGGTTTAATGTTATTATAGGGATGGGGGGCGTAGTTGTATCAGATGTAAAAGATAATGCCGTAATCGTTGGGAATCCGGCTAAACAAATAAAATCAAAGGAATGAAGCTGGGAATATTTTACACCGTGTTCAACGGAATAGAATTGCTTAAAAAATCATTAGAGCAAATTTACAATGAGGTCGATGAGGTTTTAATCGTTTGGCAAAGCACATCTAACAGGGGATGCATTGACAAAGGTGTTTATAATAAAATTATTGCTGAACTGAAAATTTACGCTCCGACCTTCAAAATCCATTTACAGGAATTTGTCCCGAACTTAACTATTGACACGAAAACCAATGAATTAAATAAACACAATTTAGCTTTAAAGAAATTAAAGGAATATGGATGCACTCATTTTGTTGCAAGTGCCGTGGATCATTTTTATAAAGAATCGGAATTTAAAACAGCTAAGGCAATAGCGAAAAGATTTGATTTAACGCTAACTTCAATGTTTACTTACTATAAGTACCCAACGTGGCAGATAACGCCAATTGAGGATTACTATATGCCTTTCATCTGCAAGTTATCACAGGCGACACAATATCAAAAAGGGGGATGGGGTTTGCCTTACAAAGTTGATCCTTCATTGCGGATAAACACGTATCAAAAAACCTACCTATTTTCTGAAAGTGAAATAATGATGCACCACTTCTCAATGATTCGAAATGATATTGAGAATAAATTTAACAATGCCGCGGCATCAAGTCGCTGGGGTGATAAAGCAAAGATTTATTTGGACGAATATAATTCAGCAACTATTGAAAGTAAGTTGCAATACTTCGGAGGGCGTGGATTAATTGATGTCTCGAACCAGTTTAGCATCTAAATTAATAATTCGATTTATTAACTGCTCTTTTTCTAACTCCCATCTAATAGCCCATTCAGGAATATTAAGCGATATTATTTGAACATTAAATTCTTTAGAAAATAGTCTAAAACTTCGCTTAAATCCAGTTGCTTTATTAGAAGCAAATTTTTCAATATTATAAAATTCCATAGCGGTTTGAAAGATGTTGAAAATTATTAAATTGATTTATAATATACGTTTCAATATTTTCCATGTTTAAAATATTTGTATCGTTCCCTTTTCAATAGAAGAACTTTCGATTATTTTTAAATTTTGAAATGTTAATAAATTTTCCATAGCACACATTTGAGTTTTTTTATAATGATAATCTATGTAAACACCTGAATCTAATGGGTGCATAATAATTATTTCTGGAAGCTGACCTTTATTAATGATAAAGTTTTTTTTTGCATGAAATAATATTTCGTTTATTTCTACTCCTTCTAATGGTGGTATTGAGAATGTCATATCGTATCAATAAAATTAGATAGTTTACTTTCCTTTGTTACTCTTAGTTTGCAGTTGTTTTCTGCTAAAATTTTATTCAGGTTATCAAAATCCTTCAATGTTTTTTTAAATGATGTTTCACGCAAAAAGTTTGGATGTGTATTGAAGTCTGCACCGTATAAATTGATTTGATTAGCCCCCAGCTTATGTGCCAATACACAGGCTACAAATGCGCTGTTATTGCTGAATGTATAAGCCTTTGAATAAAACTCATTGAAATTTCCGCAGCCATGTGCAAAAGTTATCTGATTGAAATTCTTTACAAGCGAATCCCAAACCGTAAGATGTGAATAGAATTGCAACGGTACGCTGTCTTTAATTATTTTCAAACGAGCCTTTAAAAAAGCACTTGGCAAATCAATTACAACCAAATGTTTTACAGGGAATATTTTGTAACAGTCATTTACTCCTACTGTCATGTTTCCTGTGTGCTTAAAGTTTAAGGCAGACTCTCCACACGCAATTATATCTATTTCCATATTCTATTTTAAACGTTTAATAATACGTTTTGACAATAAATCTGTTAATTTTATTTGCTCTCTTTCCGTTATTACTACGGAACTGTTAGAATAATATAAATCATCTAATTGTTTTAGTAACCTATATTTATGTTCCTGATGCAATATACTTTGTTCGTTTATTTTATTTTTTGCTAAAGTATAATTTGCGCAATAATTATTTTGCAATTCAATAAAATTCAAATAATTATTTGAATTTGTAAAACAATAAAACTTTCCTGAATTATCCTGATATTTATAACAGACTTCTTTTATTTTATTTTTAAAAATAATACCAGTTTCTATATCTTGTTTTATATCAGAAAAACGATACCCTCGATTTATTAATTTACTACTATCATTTTTTTTTAATTGCAAAACTCTACTTAAAAATGATTCCTTTAAATCAAGATGTGAATACCCATGAAGATATTCAGCATAATAAATGATATAAAAATCATAATCAATTTGAAATAATAAACTTAGAAAATTATTATTGAATTTATCATAATTGGGATCAGACTCTTCGCACGGAATAACTATTATTTTCATATCAATGAATCAAATGATTTAGATTCAATTTCTCTAATGATATTTTTCGCGTTATTACTTTCAAAAGCATTTACCATAAACGCTCGTTTGAGTTCGTATAGTAACAGGTTGTTGCATTGTGCCACCAATTTAGCTTGTGCAGATGCTTGCGAAGCATCAATTTCACCGGAATCTAATTTTTCCATCTGAAAACAAAGGTGAGCGAATAACGATTTTGAGTTTACGGGTATCATATTTTTTTGTTTTAATTATTACTTGCTAATTTACCTTACAAATATACAAAACTTTATATGTCAAAATACTGTCACCTACACAAAAATATTACTATTTAATTTTGTTGTTGATGAAAAAAGCGATAATCAATATTACTGGTCAAATTGGAAATACTTACAACGAGGACGGAACGGTCTTGGTTAAAGGGGTTGAGTTACAAGATGTAGTTGCTCAAGTTGAAGAAGCGAAAAAAGCAGATGCAACAATTGAGGGTTACGATGTTGTAATTAAATCTTTGGGCGGTTCAATAAGAGTGGGAAAATTGATTGCTAAATATATTAGTAAACTACCAAATGCCACAACCATAGCAGATACAGAGTGCGCTTCAATGGGTACTGAAATTCATTTGGCAGTAGCAAAAGAAAACAGAAAAATCATTGCAGGAACAAAATATTCCATTCATAACCCTTTAATGGCAAACGTTTCAGGTAATGCTTCCGAGTTGGAGCAGATGGCTGAAATGATTAAAGAGAATGAAAAGGACATGGCTAAAATGTACGTGAGTGCAACAGGCTTAACCAAAGATACGGTAACAGGATTAATGAATCAGGAAACATCATTAACCCCTGAACAATGCGTAACAATGGGCTTTTGCTATGAGATATTGCCAGCACCTAAATTAAATGCAGTCGCATTTTTTGAACCACAAACAAATAACAACAATCTAATGAAATCAATTAAACAACTTATAGAGGCTTCGTTTGCTTCTTCCCGCAAAGATTTAAAAATTGCCGAAGTAACTCCACCTGCTGCACCCGAAGCAAAGGTAATGGAACATACAGTATCACAGGGTAAACTATCAATAACAATGGCAGGCGATGTTTGCGCTGCTGGTGATAAGGTAGAACTTGAAGGCGCACAGGCTCCGGCAGGTGATTACACTCTTGAAGATGGATCGGTGGTAACAGTTGATGAAGCTGGCTTAGTTAGCGCAATTGTTGAAGGTTCTGCACCCGATGAAATGGCAGTGCTGAAAGCAAAGAACACGGAATTAGAAGCAACCATTGCAACTATGACCGCTGAATTTGAAACAACCCTTGCAACTGCAATGGCTGATTTAAAAGCGCAAATCGGAAGTTCTTTTGTCCCGGTACAAGGTCAGGCAAAATTTGCAAACACTAAAAAGATTGCTGAAAAATCACCACGCGAATTAGCAGAAGAAAGAAAAGCAAGTTATAAAGTAAAAAAGTAAAAAAGTAAACCCTAAAATCAATAAATAATAAAAATCAAAACTATGAAAACGAAATCAATTTTTAAATTATCAATTTTAGCGGCTGCCTTTCTTTGCGCTCCACTATTGACACTGGCAAGTGTCGCTCTTGCTTTAGTAACTCCATCGGGTGTCGCTTTAGACGTGTTAAATCCTGCTTCAATTACTTGGAATGGTAAAGAAGTTATGGCAATGAATGAAGCAATTTTTGAGGATGTATTTATCAATCCTGAAATGTCAGCATTACATACAATCGTTCCAAACATTGTAGCTAAACAACAAATTGCATATCTCGGATTACTAACAATGGTAGGGCGTTCCGGTTCAGGTTGCTCACCTACAAGCGATACAGCAACAGCGACATTAACAGAAAAGTTTTGGAATCCGTCACCTGTAACATTCCGATTAGAAGAGTGCTACACTACTTACAACGCTTCTTTCTTTGTATGGTCACAAAATAAAGGGATTAAACGTTCTGAATTAACTAATACAGATGTGTTTAACTTCATTCAAGAACGTGCAGCCACAGCATTGTCAGAGGCTCAATTGCGCATTGCTTGGTTTGGTGATACTGATGCAACTAACTATAATGGTTCTCCTGCCGGATTAATTACCAACGGAGTAAACACAAATTTGGTAGATGCAATTGATGGATTCTTTAAACAGATTTATGCAATTGTTGCTGCTGACGCTTCGAAAAAAGCGGCTTCAATCACAAAGAATGCAGGCGGTACTTATGCCTTACAAGCCTTTGATTCTACCGATACTACTAATAAAGTTGCAACTGGTTACTTTAGAAGTGTATTGACCGGAGCAGATTTAAGGTTGCGTGGAAAAGCTGAAAAAATGTTTATCGTTACGCAATCTGTTTACGATCAATATCTTGAAGAACTTGAACAATTTGGTGCGATAGAATCTGCATTCAAATTACAAACCGACGGAACAAATCAATTAACATACAGAGGTATTCCTGTAGTTCCGTTTGCATTCTTGGATAGAATGATTGATACCATTCAAGACAACGGAACTAAGTGGTATCAACCACACCGTATCATTTTAACTACAAAACAAAATTTACAAGTTGGTGTAGAAAGTGAAGAAGCTCTAAAAGAACTTGATCCGCATTATGATAAAGTTACAAAGAAAAATTACATTGATGCTGAATGGTTAATGGATGCAAAGGTTATCCAAAATTACATGATTGAAGTTGCATATTAAAAAATAAAACACAGGGCAAAATGTCCTGTGTTATTTTACACTATAAAAAACAAACGCCATGCCACTAACAGTATGCGGAGATATTTCTGCAAATATTTTAAACAGTTGTACATATCCTTTACAGGCTGGTACAGAGGACACGCTGATTTTAATTAATCGTTCAGCAATTACTAATGGTACAGTAACACGTAATGGAACGGATAATGAAATTATTGAAAACATCATATTACCAAGTGGAGAAACAGGTTATGTTTATCAGGGAGTTTTGAATTCGCATAAACCACAATTTACAACTGTAAAAGTTGGTTCATTCCAAAGATGGTCGCATCAAATTGATTTTCTTGCATTGCGTACCGATTCCGTTGCAAAACAGCAAATGCAAAAATTAAAAGATGGCGACATTGTTGCTATCGTTTACAATAAATTCAAAGGTGATACAGGAAAGAACGCATTTGAAATTTATGGTTTTGATGCCGGATTAAAAAACGAAGTTATTAAACGTGAAAATAATTCAGCGGACACACAGGGAGCGTTTCAGATTACTTTGAAAACTGACCCCGATACTGGTCTTGAGCCATTTCCACCAAAATCTTTATTCATTACAAGCTATGCAGCATCGTTGGCAGTTGCCGAAGGTCTTTATACTCCGTAATCAAAATAAAATCATTCTTCGTTAAAATAATTAAAGCGGAGAACATCCGCTTTTTTTATAACCTATGGATATTGAAAAAATAAATAGTAGAGAGTTCGCAAAGAGGGTTGTTAATTACAATTACGATCCAACGATTCAAAGAGAATTGCAAGAGATTCATTTAAAACTATTTAAAGTTAATTTTCGTGTAAACTGTGGAAACTGCATAAAACAGGCTTATGTGGATATACGAGCAAAACTAAACCAATCAGAAACAAACCAAATAAAAAAAACTATGTCGCAATTTGAAATTACAAAAGGTGTAAATGGGGATTCAAAGCAAATCCATTTTGAACACGAAATTTTTACAAATGACAATATCACAGATGAGAGCGCAAAAAGAATTTTAAAGAAATTCCCCGGGCACATCGTAACATTTTCAAAGTATCCTGCTAACTGGAGGGAAATTGTTTTTGGAAAAGAAATAAAAAAAGTTTTCACACCGGTTGAACAAAAAGAAATTGAAATTTCCACAGCAAATGATTACGAAAATGTAAATGCGGATTTGGCTATTAGTCCCGAGCCTGAGCCGGTAGCTGAGAAAAAAATAATTGCAAAGTCAAAAACAAAGAAAAAGAAATCTAAAAGATAATGCCCAAAGCAACGGTTACACAGGTTTATAAACGTATTGAAATAACGCCAAATAAAACGGATGGTATTTTAAACTACGATATTGACAATGCCTATCCACAAAGGATTGAGGACATTGTAAACAATAGCGGAACGGCTTCGACTTGCGTAAACATGAAAACCCGTTTTTTAATGGGCGGAGGGTTTGAAGATGAATTATTTTATAAACAAAAAATAAACCGGAAAGGATTAACCGTTGATAAATTATTGCGGAAAGTTTCTGCAAATTTATCTAAGCTTCCTTTTATTGGATTGCATATAAATTATAATGCGAATTACAATCCAATTGAAGTTACATTAGTTCCTTTTACATTTTTGCGATTAACACACGAAAATAAAAAACACCCAAATACTATTGGTATCTATGATAATTGGGATAAATCAAAAAGGGATTATAATAAAGATAAAATAAAATATGTTCATCTTTACAATCCTGATCCGGAAGTAATACAGGCGCAGGTTGATGAGGCTGGAGGTTGGGAATATTATAACGGTCAAGTATTTTTATATTCACCGGAGGGCTTGGAATACCCTTTAGCTTCGTTTGATTCAGTGCTTGAAGATATGCAGACTGACTCGAAAGCAAAGTCTTTTAAGTTTAGAAATATTACTACTAATTTCATGGCTTCGCACGCCATCATCACCGATCAATGTGCATCAGACGAAGCACGTGAAGCCTTTATTGAAAGTTTGGAAGATTTCCAGGGTGCAGATGATTCAATGCGAATGATGCATTTAGAAAAAACTACAACGGAATCTACTATTGAAATAAAGAAAATTGAAATTCAAGATGTTGATAAATTGTACGAGTTTACTGAATCCAGCGTAAAAAATAATATCATTCAATCATTTTTAATACCGCCTGTTTTGCTTTTGCAGACAGAGGGTAAACTTGGAACGTCAAGCGAGATAAAGGATGCTACGGCTTATTACAATGCAATTACATATCACGAAAGATTAATCATTGAAGAAATATTTACGGAAATCTTTACAAACTTTTATCCAAAAGTAAATACAACAGGGAATTATTCAATTATTCCTTTGAAGGCTCCAATTTCAGAAAAAGAATTAACAGCGGATGTATTTCCTTATGTAACAAAAAATCAAATCCTTACCAGTTACGGATTGCCAGAGGTTCAGGAAGCAATTGGAAATGTCAAACCAATGTATGAAGCGTTGGGCGTTGGTGGATTACAGGCATTAACAGCGTTATTGGCAGATGCAACATTAACACCAATTCAAAAACAAAATGCCTTAATAATTATTTTCAAATTAAGTATTGAAGATGCAAAAAGATTAACTGAAACAACGATAACGGTATGATAAAGTTGATAGACATAAATGATATTATTACACTGAAACCGATGTCATTGAATACCGATGTAACAAAGAAGTTGACATTCTGTATTGAGGAAGCACAGAAATACGATGTAATGCCATTTCTCGGTGATACCCTATACATACTATTGGAAACAGATTATAGTACAGGCAGCCCCGAATTTTCACAGGCAAAATATTCAAAATTGTTTAACGGATGTGATTATGTTTATGGCTCTGAAAAGTACCGACACGGTGGAATAAAAGCAATGTTAATTTATTATTCATACGCTCGACATTTACAAAATTCAAAAGTAAATCCGACAGCTTTCGGAATGGTTGAAAAATTAAACGACCATTCAAACGGCATTGACGAAAAGACTTTGAGCCGCTTGGTAAACAATGCCACCGCATTGGCCGAGGCAGAAAAATCAAAAGTAGAATTATTTTTACGATATAATTATGCTGATTATTCCGAATGGATTTACGCTAATAAATATTTAACAAAAGCACCAAGCGGCATTAAAATAACAGCCATAGGAGGCAATAAAAGAAAGATAGGAAGCTCCTACCGTTGCGGAGGTTGTGGGCGTTATTCATGTATTTGCAGATAAAATGAAATGGCTCAAAATCAAAATACAACCATTGCGTATAAAGCAATTGCATGGTTTACATCAAATGCAGAAATTACTTTACAGGCTGGAATACACGTATATTACGGACAAACAGGGCTTTATAAGATAGGGGACGGAGTAACTAAGTTAGCTGATTTGCTTTGGTTGGGTGGTACATCACCAAGCCCATCACCTTTGCCAAGCAGTTGGGAAAACATTTCGGGGGCAGGCACTACGCAGGGGACGGCAAATATTTCAACAGCGAAAAAAGTATTCATTACCGGAGGTGTTGCGGGGTCAGGAATACAATGTGCGGATGCGATTTTAGGTTTTGAACAATTAATAGTTAATCAAACAGCTGTATCGCAATGGATATACCCAATGTCTGGGAACAGATTTTTAAACAGAATAACTTTATTAGCGATAAATGCACCTATACCAATAGCAAGCAGAGCAAGCATTGGTTTATTTTGCAACGTAATCGGGCAAATGTCCACAACTTAATTTTATGAAAAAAAATATTTTAATATTAGCACTTTTATTTTCAATTAATTTATTTAGTCAAACTCCCGATATAGAAATGGTGCGAACATCAACGTATGATTCCGTACCATTTACAACTGGGTATGTTATGGGATTAGATGCGAATGGATTGCCAATATGGACTGGGAATTTAGGTATTACAGGCGCAACCGGTTCAACTGGCTCAACAAGCAACACAGGAACAACAGGTTCAACAGGAAGTACAAGTAATACAGGTGCAACAGGTTCGACAGGAAGTACAAGTAATACAGGGGCAACAGGTTCAACAGGCAGTACAAGCAATACGGGAACAACAGGTTCAACAGGTAGTACAAGTAATACTGGATCAACTGGTAGTACTGGTTCAACAGGTGCAGATGGAGCATTAAATGCTTGGTCACTTGCAGGAAATGCAAGTACAGTAGCTGCAACTAATTTCATAGGAACAACAGATGCTATTGATTTTAGAATAAGAACAAATAACACGGAGAAGGTAAGCGTTTTGAGTGGTGGCAACGTAGGTATAGGAACAACAGCACCACAAAGCAAACTTGATGTAGAAGGCGGCATTTCAATAGGTGCAACCTATTCAGGAACTACAGCAGCACCGTCAAATGGAGTTATAATTGAGGGGAAGGTTGGAATAGGTACTACAATACCATTGCAAAAATTATCTGTTAGCGGTTCGGGGTTATTCACAGATACACTAATTGCAAATACTGTTTTAAAATTAGTAGCAACAACAAGCGCAGCTACAGGAGTAATTTACAAGGGCGCAAGCAGATTTATACATAATATGAATACTGGTACATTCTTAGGAATAACATCTGGTAACTTCACTGGAAATGGAAGCTATAATGTTGGAGTTGGGCAGAGTAGCATCGTAAGCTACACCACAGGTGGCAATAATGTTGGTGTTGGTACTTTAGCTTTGTCTGCTAATACAACTGGATACAGTAATACAGGACTTGGCGGTTCAGCAATGAGTGGCATGGTTGATGGACACGACAATACAATGGTAGGTTATAATATTGGCAGTTCAATGACATCTGGAAATAACAATACATTTATAGGAGCGAATGTAGATTATGCAGGTGTATGGAATAATCATATTGTAATTGGCGATGGCTCAGGGCAGCATAGAATAAGTGTTGATAGCGTTGGGAATGTTGGATTGAACACTGGCACGACAGCATTATATACTGATTCAAGACTAACAATCAACAATGGTCATTTAAGAAGTACACAATCTTCTTCCCCTACTTGTACTGGAACAGGTTTTGGAGGTTCTGCAACATTTTCTATTGCAAATGCAACGGATGTAGCAGGTACTATTTCTGTCGCTGGAACAGCAACTTCTGGTACGTTATCTGTTAATTTTGTAAATTCATACAATCATCCTATAGTGACTATAACTCCAATAACAAATGATGCTTATAAAGCACTAGGTAGTATGTCGATTACTACTTTGGGAAGTTCGATAACAATAAATTTTACAGCGACATCAACAGCTGATCATACATTTAACTATCATGTAATTGAAACACAGTAAGTAAACCAATAGTGGTATATGAGTAAGAAACAAAATAATGAGCCTTATGACAAATAACGTTGTAGCAGGTACTGCTGGAGGTACTCTCGTAGGTATTATATTTAGTTCGACATTTGTTACTACCTGCGTAGGGGCTATTGCAGGTGCTACATTGGCATTTTTTACGTCATTATTTTGGAAATATTTAATGAGTAATGTTAATGAGAGATTAGAAATAAAAATGAAGCTGAAAGCATTAATCCCATTTATAAAAGAAAAACATCGTTTGGAAAAACAAATTAAAAAATTAGAAAAGAAAAAATGACATTAAGAAAACAGCAATCAATATTCACATTCAATGTTCACAAACTTATTGAGTTTGCATTTAAATTAGGTTTTGAATTGACGTTTGGAGAGGTTTACAGAACCGCAGAGCAACAGAAAATATACTTTGATAGTGGGCGTTCAAAGACAATGAATAGTATGCACCTGCAACGGTTGGCAGTTGATTTTAATTTCTTTTTTAATGGTGAATTAATTAACGACCCGAAACATTTAAAAAAATTTGGTGATTATTGGAAACTATTAAATACATCTAACCGTTGGGGCGGTGATTTTAAGACACTTTCCGATCCATATCATTTTGAACAATCAATTAAATAATAAACTAAAAACAAAAAAAGTCATGAAAAAAGAAAACGTATTATTTTCAATCGGAACAAAGGATCTAATAAAAGGCTTTATTGTAGCCGTTTTAACGATAGTATTAACAGGATTAACTACTTCTTTAAGTTCGGGAGAGTTACCTACATTGGAAGTCTTAAAAACGTTATCATTGACAGGATTAGGGGCTGGTATCGCATATCTTTTAAAGAATTTTTTAACAGATAGCAAAGATTCATTTTTAGGAAGTGCAGATTCAAAACCTCCGACATTACCAATGATATTAGCGTGTGTATTACTTTCTACCTTTGCAATGGCAGATACGGTTAAGATAGCACCATTTGACAGCGCAGGATTAAACAATACAATAACTAATGTAGTGAACAGTGGAATATCATTAATACCTGAGCCAACTCCTGTAGTAAGTATAGTTAAAGCTATTTGGATGGCAGCAGGCACTCTTATAACAGGTGCTTTTATGGGATTTTTTATACGAAGAAATAAAAAGAAAGCAAAGTAAAACGGAATTTCCGAATTTATTCAAAAGCCTACAATTAATTTGTTAGGCTTTTTTATTTGCTTTCTTTTACTAAAATTAGGCTTTATCCTATCTTTGTCCACAGCATCAATTATCTCTTGCATATCACTTTGTAATGCGGTAAATCCTGCTACATTTTGCAGAGCGTTAAATAGGTTTTGATTTGGAGCTACAAATTTTGTTTCTTTCATATTAAAATGGTAATTTGATTTTTGATTTATCTTCTTTAATTGATTTCCAGTCTCTTGAAATTTTTTCCTTTATCGCCTTGCGTATAAATTTAGGCACATTAACTGAATACGATTCCAATATTTCTAAAGTCATAATTTGCTTTTTTGAAAATCTGATAGTTTTTATTTCAGTTAATTGTTTCACAGTTATTTAGATTTAAAATGTAATACAAAAGGTTCGCTTATAAGGATGTTATACGCAAATTCATTTTTTGTTTTTTTTGCCAACGCTCCCTGTAAATTTTTCAAATTTATAAAATGTTTAAAACAGTTCCATTTGAATAGTCGGTTCAAAACTTGCATCATAATTTTTATTTTCATTTTTCGGGTATGGTTGTGATTTGTAAATCATATCTTCAATTAGTTGTTTCTTGTTTTTCGCATTTATAAAAATGTATCTATGCTTAGGTAGTTGTTTTATTATTTCGCCACCTACCGACAGTATGTTATCCTTCCAATGTAAATTTTCATTGTATTTTGATTTGAGTATTTTTTTTGTAAACTCAATATTCATATTCCTTCCGTGATATTTTTTGCCATACAAAATAAAATCAAACGACTTATTTTTTGGTTCAGCTAATCCGCAGTAGATAAAATTTGTTGCCTGATAAATATATCCGCAATGGTTATTATTTGAATCTGCATAGCTTATAATTACATTTGGTTTAGGCAACAAATTCAAACAACCGCTTACAAAAAATGAAGTCAAGTTTTTTTCGTGATTATCATTTAAACATAGTCGGCTTAATTCCATTGTATTTATTTCGTGTTTGTCATTAAATAACTTACCTCCATTGTTCCAAAATCTTGAAGGTGCAGGGGAAAAAACACATACTCCAACTATAATATTTTCCTCATTGTATAATCCGAAAACATACATCATTATTGGTGTTCGTTTCGCATAATGTTTTTTCAATAACCATTCTAACGCAGTATGATTATTTATAGATTTGATTCTGTATTTTAGTTTCAAACTCATAATATAAACCCTCCGCACCCCATCTTTAAAAAAAATAAAAAATAAATCAGCGTATAACAGCACCTAACCAAAATTGACGGCTTAGTGGTAAATTGAAATGTATTGTTTTGTATAATCATTTGTGGTTGTTTTAAATTTTGTGCTTCGTAATCGCCAACTTCGGTTAGCTGCAAAACGTTATCGCTCAGTTTAAAGATACCTCCGAGCAACATTGTGAGCTATATTTGAAGCTGTTTGATTTTGAATAAATTGCATATTTTCATAAATTCTTGGATTTGGATTATCGGGGTCTTTATCTTGGCAACCTTCTCGATTTAACTCGTGTTGAAATTCATTTTCATTGCACCATTTTAAACCACCCCAACCTTTCCATTTTTCGGGAGATGTTACGACCGATAAAATTTCGTTTGGTTTAAACATTGAGCAATATTCTCTAAATTGTTCATCCCAATCTTTATATGAGTTTCCAAACATCATTGTAAAAACTTCATCTTTTGATTTTAACTTAATTCTGACTATCATATTTTTGTAATTAATTGATTAATAATAAAAACCGAAGCGATAACACGTAATATGAAAGCACTACATTAGTGTTCCAATTTATCATTTCGTTTGAAAACCTTTTAATTTTTTCTCCCACGCTTCTCGTTCTTCGTTTTTAATTTCGCATTGAATTTGTGCTTGTTGAAAGCCAAGTTGAAAGATTTTTAATATAATCACATCCAGCATTTCAATTCCATGCTCCTCTCGCCCCCAATCGAGATTATTTTTACTCATACTTTGTTTGATATTGAAATCAGTTACAAGTATGCTGTTATGAGTAATCTCCTCTCCCTTGTAATTGTAAAAATCTTTCACTTGTTTTATCTCATGCGTTTCTGTAAGCAACTTTTTTACATCTTTAATTGCTTTACTTACATTCATTAGTTTTTTTTTTGCCATCGCTCAAAAATTAAAAGGTTTTTGTTTATCGTTTCAATTTAATATTCTACTTAATTAACCGTGCCTTCATATAACAAATGCTTTAACGTCAGCTTCGTTCCTCAGCCGAACGTAAAGCATCAGCCGTTAGCAGCAAGTTTTAAAGTTCTTTTTTTGCCCACGCTCTCCTTAGTTTTTCAAATTTATAAAAGGTTAAAACAGTTGTGTTTGTTGTGCATAGGTTTCATATCGTTTCTTTCCAGTTTCAAAATATTGTTCGTCAATTTCGCAAATATCTAAATCGTATTTCTCCTTATCACAGGCAATCGCAATA